>WNFZ01004182.1_pt1 | contig 16320 bp, 15 predicted proteins | sample 5400081 | NCBI WGS metagenome assembly WNFZ01 (sample SAMN13153365, study PRJNA577476) | soil metagenome | isolation source: 80 cm soil or saprolite under grassland replicate 1 | place: USA:California | collected 2016-06-15 | reverse complement strand
TTTCTCTGCATCCACCCATTTCGTGACGGCAACGGTCGAATCTCCAGGTCGCTGGTACTGCTCCAGTCTTATCACCTTGGCTTTGGGGTCGGTCGTTATATCAGCATTGAACGGCTAATCGAGGAGAACAAAGAGCGCTACTACGAAACTCTGGAGCAAAGCTCGCAGCGATGGCACGAGGGCGAACACGATCCGTGGCCTTATGTGAACTATCTTCTTTATATCCTCAAGTCCGCCTACCGAGAGTTCGAGGAGCGGGTCGGTAAAACCACCTCACCGAAAGGGGCAAAGACGGAACTTATTACCGCTGCCATCGGTCGCTTTGGGGGCACTTTTCGAGTGTCAGACATCCAGCGCCAGTGTCCGGGTGCAAGCGTCGACCTTATCCGGCGGGTATTGAAAAATCTCCGGTCTTCGGGACGGGTCAAATGCCTCGGCCGAGGACAGAGCGCCGAGTGGCAGCGCACGCGCAAATGGAAATAGGTACTACCCAGTTCATTAGGTAGTGAATTGGGTATCGTCAATATGGCGGTCAGATAATCGCCTCACCAATCGCCGACGTGATACGAATGATTTGGCGCCTTGGCCGCCCCTCATTTCGACGTTTCGAGAATTCTCAAAACATGCAAGTTCCCTTCCGGATTTATCTTCGTTTGAACCTTTGAACTATTGACCCCTCTGAACCAGCTCCGGTTTTAAATGGCTGGAACAGAGCGTAGCGATGGAAAGGCTGAAACCACTGGAACGGACCGATCCCATGATGCCCGTGCGAGATTCTTTTCAAAATTGTCTAATATTAGACTGCAATCCGTTTCGAGCCTGCTTAACCTTTATATATTCGCGCCAAAGGTTTCTGTCAGTGGGGTTTTACGCGGCGAGAGTGGGAGGCCTTATTTCGAGATTTTCGCAATTGCGAAAACGTGGAAGTCTCCCCTGCCCGTCTTGAATCCGATGAACGTTTGGAACGTCTGGAACAAAGCGTATCCGTGGAACGATTGGAACGGACCGGTCCCCGTGAGAGCGCGCTGAGATGTTTTCAAATCATGCGGTCTGGAAGGGCGATGAACCGAGCGTGGAGCACGTTCACGATCACGTCTTTTCTCCGACCACGACCACGTTTCCCCACGCCACCGGTTGTCTTCTTTGCCCCGAATCCAGTAGACTAAGCCAATTTTGGCCGATCTAGACCCGACATCAACCCAGATCGCCGCACCACCGCGCCAGAGATTTTTCCCAAAGAAGGTTCAAATTTGTTTGGCGTACCAGGAGGAAACCTCAGCTCGGGCGAAATGGAATAATTAGATCAAATCGAGTATTGATGCTTTAGGAGCATCTAAAAACACACTTTACGGATTGAACTTGAATCTGATCATTCCTTCCAATCTCCCTTCTCATGTCTAATCATCAAGATCACGCGAATCTAATCTGGCAGATCGCCGACTTATTGCGCGGGCCGTACCGGCCGCCGCAGTACGAGCGCGTCATGTTGCCCATGACCGTTTTGCGCCGCTTTGATTGCGTGCTTGCGCCTACTAAGGACAAGGTCCTGCGTGAATACGCAAAGAGGAAGGGCGGGAAGTTTCGTGACGATGCCCTCGATACGGTGCTCAACCACGCCGCCGGGCAACGCTTCCACAATCACTCGCCGCTATCTTTTGAAAAGCTCAAGGGCGACCCCGACCATATCGACAAGCACCTGGTGAGTTACATCAACGGTTTTTCCGGCAATGTGCGACGCATTTTTGACTACTTCGAGTTCGGAAACGAGATCGAGAAGATGCGCGAGGCGAACATCCTTTACTTCGTAGTTTCAAAGTTCTGCGACGTTGATCTACATCCCGACAACGTGCCGAACACCGAGATGGGGCTGATCTTTGAAAATCTTATCCGCCGCTTCAATGAACTTGCCAATGAGACGGCGGGTGATCACTTCACGCCCCGCGACGTCATCCGGCTCATGGTAAATCTACTATTCATCCACGACGACAGGCTGCTTGCTACGCCAGGAACCGTGCGGAAAATGCTCGACCCTGCATCTGGCACGGGTGGCATGCTTGCGGAATCGCAGACCTACATGCGCGAACATCACGCTGCAGCCCGACTTTTCGTGTATGGGCAGGACTACAACAAACGTGCCTTCGCTACCGCGGCTTCCGATATGCTCATGAAGGAGGTCGACCATAACGGTAGCGGCGACAATGTGCGCTTCGGCGATAGCTTCACCGATGATCAGTTCGGAGCCGAGACATTCGACTACTTCCTAACCAACCCGCCGTTCGGCGTGGACTGGAAGAAGCAGCAAAAGGAGATTGTGGCGGAGCATGAGAAACGCGGCTTCGCCGGCCGTTTCGGTGCCGGTTTGCCGCGAGTCAACGATGGTTCGTTACTGTTTCTTCAACATATGATCAGCAAGTTCGAACCGGTTCTGCCTGAACAGCACAAGCATGGATCACGCCTGGGGATTGTATTCAGCGGCTCACCACTTTTTACAGGCGGTGCCGGCTCAGGGGAAAGCGACATCCGCAAATGGATCGTCGAGAAAGACTGGCTGGAAACGATCATCGCGCTACCGGAACAGATGTTCTACAACACCGGCATTGGCACCTACGTATGGATCGTTACTAACCGGAAAGAGAAACGCCGCAAAGGTAAAATACAACTTCTCGACGCGCGCGAGTTCTACATACCTATGCGGCGCAGCTTAGGCGACAAGCGCCGTAAGATCGGCGAGGGACGGGATGGTGAGCCGGACCAGATTCGCGACATTGTTAAGCTATACGATCAGTTTCAAAACGGCGAAACCTCGAAGATCTTCGACAATGCGGATTTCGGCTATACGCGCGTCACCGTCGAGGGACCTTTGCGCCTGCGCTACCAGATGACCACGGACGACAAAGCGCGCTTTCTCGACGCCTATCCGCACCTGCTCGACGACCTTCAGGCGATCGACAAGGAACTCGGCCGAGAGCCGCAGCGCGATTGGAATGCTGTCTGGAGCCGGATCGACAACCTGCTACACGCTCGCCAGTCACGCTGGAAGAAGACTGAGCAGATATTGTTTCGTAGCGTGTTTACACAGAAGGACCCTGAGGCTGCGCCGGTCGCTAAAGGCGGGCGAGACGAGGGCTACGACCCTGATCCCGACTTGAGGGAGTTCGAGAACATCCCACTCAAAGACGACATCGAAGCCTACTTCGAGCGTGAAGTGCGGCCCCATGTATCCAACGCCTGGATGGATCGTAGCAAGGACAAGGTTGGCTACGAGATAAATTTCAACCGTCATTTCTACAAGTACACACCGCCTCGTCTTTTGGAGGAGATCGATATGGATTTAAAGAAGGCAGAAGAGGAAATCTTAAGATTGCTGCGTGAAGTGACAGAGTGAGATGCCCGCAGATTTGCCGGCCGCGACGAAGCGGTTGAAGTTTGCAGTGTCGCTTCGACGTTCGCGCGTCGATGCCACCGAAGATGCACGACCTTATATTGGTCTTGAGCAGATTGAATCAGGCACAGGAAGGCTTGTTTCGAATGGTTTGGTGACAGCAGAAACTCCCGATTCGCCAGTGGTTGACGCTGAGTCTCTTAGCAACACGTTCGAGCCAGGCGATGTGCTTTTCGGAAAGCTTCGGCCTTACTTAGCTAAAGCTTGGGTGGCGGAATTCGCCGGACGTTGCACCACCGAACTACTTGTGATGGTGCCTCGTGCTACAGAGTCCCGATTCCTCCGATATGTCTGTTTGTCGCGCGACTTTGTGGACACGGTGGACGCGTCAACGTTTGGCAGCGGAAAGAGTAATACCATCGGCTGGCTCGCACATCGACTGTCGTCACTTCATAACGCGGAGAATCAGAGAGTATTTGATAGTGTCATCGTGATTACCGATCGCGTTGTTTTGGATCAGCAGTTACAGGACACAATCTACCAGTTCGAACACAAGCGTGGCGTCGTACAGAAAATAGACGAAAGTTCACGGCAACTTGCGGAGGCTCTGGATAGTGCGACCCGATAATTATCACGACGCTGCAAAAGTTTCCGTTCGTATCCCGCCATTTACTGAAGATGGCGGAGGAGCGGGGCAAGAACGGTGGTGGTACGCTTCCGACGAGACGATGTGCGGTTATTATCGATGAGGCCCACAGCTCACAGGGAGGCGAAAGCGCAACCGACCTTAAAGAGGTACTCGGAGGCGAAGGACTCCTTCAGGAAGCGAAGGAGCGTGCGGCGGAAGAAGGCGCCGGGAACATGGAGGAGTTGTTTCGCAGTATGGCGAAGCGAGGGCGGCAAGCGAACCTGAGCTTTTTTGCCTTTACGGCAACACCGAAACACAAGACGCTCGTGGTATTTGGCAAGGACGGGCAACCGGCACATCGCTATACCATGCGTCAGGCGATTGAGGAAGGGTTTATCATCGACGTGTTGAAGCACTACACGACGTACGCCACTTATTTCAGATTACTGAAGGCGTCTGAGGATGACCCGAACGTTGAACGGAAAAAGGCAGCCCGCGCATTGGCGCGTTTCCTCAAGATGCACCCCGTCAACATCGCGCAGAAGACCGAGGTGATGGTGGAACATTTTCACGCGGTCACACGGCACAAAATCGGTGGTCGAGCGAAAGCGATGGTAGTGACAGGTTCACGCCTAGAAGCGGTCCGCTATAAACAGAGCTTCGACAAGTACATCAAAGAGAAGGGTTACGCCATCAAAACTCTCGTCGCGTTCTCTGGGAAGGTGCAGGACGACAAACTACCGGACGTAACCTATACCGAAGAGGGGATGAACGAAGGAATAAGAGAAAAGGAGTTGCCGGAGAAATTCGCCACCCAGGAATATCAGGTTTTATTGGTCGCGGAAAAATATCAGACGGGATTTGATCAACCACTCTTACATACGATGTATGTGGACAAGCGGTTGGCGGGTATTCAGGCTGTGCAGACACTCTCGCGGCTCAACCGCACCCATCCGCTTAAAGAAGACGCCTTCGTCCTCGACTTTGTGAACGACCGGGAGGAAATAAGGGAGGCGTTTAAGACTTACTACGAAGGCGCTGAAATGGGTGAAGAAGTCGACCCAGCCCGGATGTACCAGCTCAAGGCGGAGCTGGATGCCTCGGGGATCTATCTCGCCGAGGAAATGGCGAAGTTTTGTGAGATTTATTTCAAACCTAAACAGCGACAAAGCGCGGCAGATCATCAGGCGATGAATGCGGTACTCGATCCGGCGGTTTCCCGTTTCGCTGTGCTCCAAAGCGAAGACGAGGATGAGGCGGAACTGTGGCGCGGAAAGCATCAGGCATTCCGCAATCTGTACGGTTTCTTGAGTCAGGTCATTCCTTACCAGGACTCTGACCTCGAAAAGCTTTACGTCTTTCTGCGTCATCTCGGTGCTAAGCTTCCCAGGCGGCGAAGCGGCCCGGCATACCAATTCGACGATGACGTGCGGTTGGAATACTACCGTCTCCAGAAGATCAGCGAAGGCTCGATCAGTTTAGGTGACGGTTATGCGCGACGGCTTGATGGCCCGACTGAAGTTGGAAGCGGTTTAGTGCGGGAGGAACCAATCGCCTTGTCGCGGCTCGTTGACTTGTTGAATGAGCGTTTCGGCACTGACTTTAATCAGGCTGACCAACTGTTTTTCGATCAGCTTACAGAAGTGGCTGTCGATGATGAGCGGCTCCAGCAAGCGGCGAAGATCAACCCGGAAGAAAAATACTCGCTCGTTCTAAAGGGCCTTTTGGAAACTCTAATGCTGGAACGTATGGACCAAAATGAGGCGATCGTAGCTCGCTACATGAATGATCCGGAGTTTAAGCGGGTGGTGGACGCGCAGGTCACTCACGATAGTTATCGGAAGATAGTAGGCGAGGACTTGCCGGCGACGCCTTATAAGCGGGGGCCGGAAAAGTAACAGTATACTTGGACCATAAGGCAGAGAGGCTTCACTTGCGCCATCCGTGGTCGGACCAAGGCAACTTCTTGATTCCACGACAGAACATAGCATAAAAAGCATCGCTTAAGAGCTTTAGGGGTGGCTTTTTAGGCTGAAAAATGACCTCTAAGAAAAACCTCCCTGGGCCGGAGAGAACACGAGGAGTTCCTATCTCAGAAGTGTTCCGGAGTGCTGAGCGCATTGCGGAGACAGGTGCATGAACGCTCTTCTAGTTAGGGTCGGTGCCGACAGAAGTCAGGGTGGGGGATGTTGGAACGGCCCGGTCGATAGCCAGACAGGCGAGTTTGTCTATGTCCCTATTCCTGAAAGTGCTGCTGTTCATCCTGGTCTAAAGAGGCCTTACACGGCTCTGGCGCCGTCGCTGGCAAAATTTGACACGACCTTGCCTGTACAGCTGCGGCGTCGTCATATGCATTTAGATCCAGATTTCGAGCGCCTGACTTACGGAGATCAGGGAGAGCGAGCCAAGCAACTAAAGAGGCAGTTGAGGAGAGGTGATTTAATCGTTTTTTATGCCGGCCTGGCGGATATACGAGGTGCGGAGAGATTGGTCTATGCTTTGGTCGGACTGTTTGTGGTCGATAAATTTGTTCTCGCTGCTGATGTTTCAAAAAAGGAGCGCGACATAAACGCCCATGCTCGCCGTATTCTAAAGCCTGGTGCACAGGATTTGATCGTGCATGGCCGACCGGGAGTATCGGGACGGTTTCAACTGTGCCTTCCAATCGGGGAGTATCGCGATCTGGCCTACCGAGTTCGGGCCGAGTTGGTAGAGAAATGGGGTGGTTTGTCAGTAAGGAATGGCTATCTACAGCGCAGTGCCCGATTACCGCGGTTTCTTGATTCGCAACGTTTCTTGCGGTGGATTGAACGCCAAAAACCAGTTCTTTTGCAGTCAAATAATTGATTGAGGGCGGTCATGTCGAAATTTTTTTTCTATAAGCTCGCCGCTGACACTAATGGTGCACCATGTACCGATGACGGCCTCCTAACGCTGGCCATTTGCAAGCCAATGATCCGTAGTATGGCCGAACCGGGCGATTTAATCTTCGGATTCGCGGCCAATTCTCTACATCCGGATAATCGCCTCATCTATATTGCTCGGGTGACTGCAAAGCTTTCTGAAGGCAAATATTACCAATCGAAACGTTTTAGAAACCGAGGCGACTGTATTTATCAAAAACGAGGGAAACAGTTCTTCTGGCGCCCGGGCTCCCTGCATCATGGCTCCAAGCGGCACCTTATTCGCGATCTCGGGAAACCAACAAAATACTCGCGGGCGAATGTTCTACTCAGCAATGATTTTCGGTATTTCGGCGTCAACGGCAGTGCCGCATATAAAGCCCGTTACCCCCGCATCAAGCGAGCAATAGAAAAACTCGGGCGGGGCCATCGCGTAAATCTTGGCCAGAAATTACGGTCTCAGTTGCAAGCTCTGCAGGAACAAACGTGGAACGAGACTAGGCGCAGGGTTGCCGGAAAGCCAACGAGCCCACCTAACCCACGTATCTGCCACCGCAGCAAGTCTTGCGGTATTGTGTCTGATTGAATTGTAAATGGGCAAAACTCCGTGGTCTGACTCGCACAATGACATGAATCGCCGAATCAATACTCAATGCGTGGCTAAATGGGCAAGTTTGGGCCGGCAGTTGCGGTCAGCAAATCAGAAAGCTGTTCCGAGTTGGTTGTCCGTGCAAAAACTGATTGATGCTACCCAACCCATTCTTCAGGAAAATAGGAATGAGGCTCGCCGCCTGCTTGAGGCATCGAATCACATCTTTGCCCCACTCAAAGACCCTTTTGAGACATCGCTTGGTTTGCATCGATGGCTTAGTGGGGAACGAGAGGAGGCGTATTCGGATTGGCTGGCATGGATTATTGAGGAACTTGCGACACCAGAAAGCATAATCCAGTTACTCTGCGGTGAAAGGGCCGCTGAGCTTGTATCAAAATGTACGAGTCCATTATCAGTTCACAGAGAGACCGTTTTCGAAACCGCCGAAAGCGTCAGAAGGACAGACATTGAGATCTGTTTCGGCCAGAAAAGGGCCATTTAGTCGAAGTTAAAATGATTGACGCAGATGATGTCACTGATAAACAACTACGTGACCAAGGGCATTATGGGAGAGATTTTGAGAGGCGTTTACTGCTAGCGCCCAGCGGCGAGGTTAAGCCAAGCGCGGATGATTTTACGCTCATTCTGTGGAGAGATATCTGTCTTCGATTGAGAAGGCTAGCTCCATCTATCTCTCGGCGAAATATATCAGTCGCGGCAATGGTGTTGGCGTTTGTCGGTGCGGTCGAACAGAATCTGCTAAGTTTCCCGGCGTTGGATGAATGGAATCTTGTGGCTTCGTCGACATTGGATTATTTAACTGCTTCGTTAGAAGGAGTGAGCGATGCCTGACCAAAAGCCGCAGCAAAAAATATTGCTTCGTGAGGGGTTAGCTTCATATCTGGACGCCCTTTTAGCAATAGATGAGTTTAAATGATCCAGGAAGATTGCCACGCAGTTCTTCACCGGCACATCACTGCACTCCAGGAAGCTACGGGCTTAAAGTTTTCACTCAGGAGGAGGGGAGTTAGGGACGTTGTTGACTAGCTGGACAAAGTTTTTTCGCACGACGCTCACGAGCGCGCATTATTTGTTGCCAAGAAGAAGGAGCGCAAACCGTCGATATTGTCTGATGTCTTCGAGATGACTCTACGAGTTAGCGGCATCAAACCAAAAGCCGGGTGTTACTAGATAAGAGCTTCCAATCCCTTACGGTCGAGGAGGTCAAGAAGCTTCAGAGACGGCCCGCTTGGCTGCTTGGCGCCGATCTCCCATTGACGCACGGTTGAAAGACTCGTGTTTAAAACCGTCGCCAGTACCGCTTGACTGATACGGTGCCGTTGGCGCAAAGCGCGAATCTTCTTACGCGAGTAGTGCGGTATCGGGGCGAGACAGAGCGCATCGTACTCGCGCATTCGACGTTTGCTAATGAATCCGGCCGAATGGAGATCGGCCGCCGTCCCATGAACAGCCTCTAAAATTCGACTTTTCTCTTGTGTTTTAGTTTTCATGGCATATCTCCTGCAACGTTTTTGCCGCTATAACGGCCGACAATTCAGACACTCCGAGTCGGAGAAGATCAGAAGCGAGAGCTTTGAGCGCGCTTAACTCCCTTGCGTTGATATTGTCTCTATCGTTTTTTTCAAACCCAAATACGAAGAACCATCGATTTACACTGTTTGTTGCAACCAACGTGCGTGTACTGCCCCTTTTGCCGCGACCCGGCAGCGCCACGCGTTTCTTTATGATTCCGCCGCCAAGATTGGCATCGATCAACCCTCGCTCCATTTCCTCCACGGCCCTGCAAAGCGCCTCAATCGAAAGATCAGTTTTACCGAGCCATCGACTGAAGTGACGAGTCATGAAAACTCGTTTCATTCTTTGTACTATATCACTTAGTGAAATAGTTCACAAATCTTGTTTGGATGCGCGGCAAAGTTACTTGGGGTGTAATCTTTGTTATTGAGGCCGACCAAAAGGCGTCACCCATTCGAAGGATGGCCCTGCGGGTCGCCCGGGTCGAACCAAGGCAACATCTTTGATTTGACAACAGAACATGAAATAAAAAGCATCGTTTGAGAGCTTAGCGGTCGCTTTTTTGAAGCCGAAAAGCAATAACTTTTTCAGTGCAGCTGTTACACGGTGGCCGCGATCGCTATACTACGCGTTAAACCGGAACGGGCGCCGGTACTTTCGCGAAAATTGGGATTGATCTCCGAAATTGACTTTAAAGGGAATGCCAAGGCGGTCGCCGCAGAATGATTCGAAAGCTCGCGGTCTTGTGATAAGCGCGAGGGAGATACTGCCGGATGTAAACGAAAGGGCAGCCATGGACAACGTTAATCCACATTTTAAACCGATAAGAGTTTATCTTGAGTCGGTGATCGTCAGTGGGATGCTTCCTACCAAGCACCAGCGACTAAGCGACTATTTTAATTTGGCGGCCGGCTACGAATGCTTCGCTCTCAAAGACTCGAGCGCGGAAGATTTCGACGGCCATCCCTTTGCGGTCAACTCTGGAGAATTTCTGATATACAAACCGGAAGTGATATTAGTTGCCGACATGCGCGAAACAGAGGAAGCCGGTTCATCAGAAGTGAATCTTGAGCGGATCGATAAAGAAGGCAGAAAAATTATGCTGAGTGTCGGCCCCTTTTGGCTCCAAGGAACGATTCACATCTTACCCGGGAATACGCCCCAACAGGTCTTGACGGGCAAGACCGGATTCGTTCCTCTGACAGAGGCAAGGCTACTCAAGCCGGTGCAATCTGAACTTCGGACATTCCTTATCAATCAGACCAAAATAGGCGTTTTGGCCTCTCTGGATTAAAATTTGACGAATTCAATTTAGCGCACGTCATACACTGAGCCAGCACCGCCAACAAAGTACCGACGCCAGTTCAAATCGTTCAAACCGTTCAACCGCTCCGCTCCGTTCAAGCGCTTACGCCAGTTCAAAGTTCAAGGTTCCAGGTTCAAAGTTCAAGCTAAACTGGATTCGTTCAAGCTGTTCAAGTCGTTCAACCGCTGGCGCTCCGTTCAAAACGTTTAACTAAGCGGGCAGTTCAAGGTTCCGGGTTCAATGTTCAATGTAAAACGGCAATTCGTGAATGTTTGAATCAGCAAAGGCCGTTCGGGAGAAAAGATTGGCAAGTTGAAATGGCGGCGACGTTCGGACTCGGGAGCACATTGCGCCCGCGGGGCAGACCGCGGAGCGAGAAGAAAAGTAGCCTGTCCCCTTAAACCCCGCCTTTTCTACTGAAAGACGATCATATCCGCACGGCTCAGGGTTGAGGCGTTCGCCTTCATCGGTTCGTTCGTGGCGTTCGCGCTATTCTGATTCAATATTTGGAATTGGCCGATCGCCACTTCGTAGTCCGTTGCGGCTAAGCTGGCGTCCGTGGGTACGACGACGGTGTACCCCCGCAGCGTTGCTCCGACCGATGTATAGACCACTGAGCCGCTAACCTTCCAGCCGGTAAGAATTAGCGTCGTAATCCCCTTGGCCTTCAGCGTTTTGTCGAGATCCGTGTTGTAGAATCTGTCCTGAGCATACGACTTGACGACAGGGTCGCCCGGAGCGGGAGCGACCTCCGGCATCCACTTCGAGCTCTCCGGCTCCCGAGTAGAGTACAGGACGAACACGCCGGCTTTTCTTGCCCGCGCCAGCAGCGAGGCGAGAGCCGGCACCATTATCCCAGTGCAATTTGGCTGGCTCTTGCAAATACGATCGATCATGTCGAACACCAGCAACGCCGTCGTCGCGGGTTGGAGGACAACTTTGACGGGGTCAGGAAGAGCCGGCATTTGCAGTGTCAGCAATGACATGGGTCACCACCGTAAAGCATAAGCACTAGGCCGCTAGTTAGAGGGCGGTACGAATCAGCGTCATGTTCGATTCTCCGAGTATCCGCCGAGATCTGTATCGGAAATTTGAAACTTTATCTCTTGCGAAAGGAATATCGCCGGTGGGAGAAGGTGTCAATCACATCTTCGTTGAAGGCGCTGGCTTGGACGCTGGCTTCAGGACCTTTGACTTCTGAAAGAACGGTTCCAAACGTTCCAACGGTTCCAGCGCTTTGCGCAGTTCCAATCGTTCATCGGATAAGCTCCCGGTCAAGGTCGATCGGCAAAGATACGCTGCGCGAACTTATCGCGGTTGGAAGTTTAACGTTTGTTGAGAGTGTCAAGAATCAGCTTGGCTTCAACGCCGCTCATCGCGAAGTGATCGAAGCCAATGGAAAACGACATAGCTTGGTCCGACCCCGGAATGACGTCAGGATAAGGCGGCAAGAGGTTTTCTAAAATCTTTTTAATCTAGCGTTTGTCAATGCCGGCCAATTCTTTAGCCAGGCGGACGAAGGGGCTCAGATCGTAGCTATTCACGAGCCTGTGTTTGTTGGTGGCCAGGCTGGCGACGTTGTACATTTCGAAGAGTAGCTGGCGGGAGCCGAAAGAGTCGCAGGCATATTCCCATGCCAGTTTCAGCATGCGAAAGCATTCTTGCGTGCGCTCGTTCTCCCCCACAAAAAAGCGCCGGATGTGGCGGCCGACCTCGGAATTATTCATATCAGTTTCGTTGGGCGACATCAGAATACCGGAGCCACACAGCTCCCGTATCATCTGTAGCATCTGGGGATAGCCCTCTATCGAGAAGATGCGGGCTGCTTGCGCCGGGATCCAGTTGGGCAGGGTGAGCCCCGATTGAGAGCGGACAGGGTTCGTTTCAGCGTTATAGATGAAGGCCCTCATCGTCTCCAGGTAGACGATGGCGTCGGCGAGGGCCATCTGTACATGAGGTTGTTTAGTGGTGCCGAGATATTCGGCCATCGCCGCGCAGATGCCCAGCAACACCTCCGCCTTGACCGCCATCCGCACTAAAACATACCAGGGCCCAATACCCATGGCTCCTTGGAAAAGCCGCGCGTACAGACTCGGGTCTTCGGGATCGGATTGGCGCAAATAGAATACCCGATCCCAGGGTATGAACACGTTGTCGAACACCACCATGGCGTCCATCTCGTCCCAGTGGGGACTTAAGGGATGATCCTCAGGATTGGGTGGCGCCAGGGGCTGGCGGCAGATGAGCTGGAGGCCTGGAGAGCTCACAGGCACGGCGAAATACAACACCTCCTCGGGCTTAAGGTCAGGTCGTGGCTGGGTCAGACATAGGATGTCATTGGCGTAGGGTGCCTGCGTTCCCACTCCTTTGGCACCTCTCACCACGATGCCATCGGCCCGCCTCTCAACCACCCTCAAGTATTGTTGCTTGGACTGCGGATGGCTTCGGTGATGAAAGGGGTCGTTGAAAATCGTGGCGATGGCCAAATCGTTTTCGCGGCAATACTCGAAGTAGCGGGTAACGTTCGCCGCGAAGGCCGGATTTTCTTTGCCCAGGATGTCACGAACATCGTGCAGCCCCAAAATAACGGTAGCCAGGTGCTGAGGCAGGCGAGCCGCCACGCCTCCAGCACGGCGCACGAGGAACTCATACATCTTTCGCTGGCGGGTCAGATCTTCGACCGAATGGGGTAAAAGATAGGCCAGGCTTACCGGCTGCCCCGTAACCGGGGAAGTCATTGTCAGCAGGTCCCGATGGGCTGGGACGTGTTGAAGGTCATAAACCGCGGCAACGCTTCGGGCGCAGCCTTTCAAACTGGGATGTGCGGTGACATCTTCGACCCATTCGCCTCGTAGCCAGACGCGGCGCCCATCCCTGAGGCTTTCGAGAAATTCTTCTCCTCGACGGAGCAAGGCCTTCCGGTCGCTCAGAATTATCTGATTACCTGACGGGATGTCAATTTGCAGGACTATCTGGCATGCAAGGATTATCGGGAAAGTCACAGAGCTCGTTCAAGACGTTCAAATAGTTCAACCGCTAGGCTCCGGTCAAATCGTTTCAGCCCCGTTCCAATCGTTCCAGACGTTCCAATTGTTCCAGCGGTTCAAACGAAAACGCTGGTCGGAAGCGATACCTTTGACGAGAAGGTCCAGAGCGAAAATTTGACTTTCTGGAATGAAAGCGCTGTAGCTGCGGAGACCTAAAGTGGGGAGACCTAGCGTGGTCCGACCCGGTTGCGCCGCTACTTTGGCGTACTGGCAGTGCCCGGACTTGTCGCGGCAAAGCTTGCGTTCCTCATTCACACACCCCGCGGTGAAGATCGATCATAAATGCGTCGAGCGTTCCGATCGCGCTTGACAGCTCCTGGTTCCCGCTCCTATGTTCGCACCCATCGCTGGTTTGGAGGCGTCTATGACCCGCCGATCGGTGTTCGTGACACTCACCTGTGTTGCCTTGTTGTTCTCGCAGCTGTTGGCAGCAGTAGCGCTCGCCGCCGAGGTGCAAACGCTGCGCGGCGTTCACAATGCGCTGGGCGGGACCATGACGCCGGTTTACGTTGCGCAGGATCTTGGGTTGTTCGCCAAGCATGGTCTGGAGCATTCGCTTCATTATATCGCCGCTACTACAGCGGTGCAGGCACTCGCCGCCGGTAGTGAAGAAATCGGCTTAGTCGGCAACCAATGCGTCGATATTGGCCTGGAGGGGGCCGATACGATCTACGTCGCCTCCACCGCATCGCGCTTTATCTTTCAACTCTACGGAGCACCGTCGATCAAGTCGGTCGCCGATCTAAAGGGCCAAGTGGTAGCAGCCACGCAGCCGGCGGCCTCGACCGACTACGCGATGCGTTTACTGTTGCGCCGCTACAATCTCGTTCCTGACAAAGACGTGAAAATCGTCTACGCCGGCAGCAGTCCGGCGATCCTGTCGCTATTGAAAGGCGGCAACGCCGTGGCGGCACTCATCAACGCTCCGGTGATTTATCAGGCGCAGGACATCGGCATGAACAAAATTGTCAGCGTCACCGAGCTTAATATTCCCTTTATCTTCGTCGCCGTTTGCACGACCAGGAAGGTTATCCAGCAAAAGCCCGAAGCGATCACGCGCTATCTGCGCGCCTACACGGAGGCGATCTCAATTATTTTCCGGGACAAGGAAACCACCCTGAAGATCATGGGCAAGCAGATGAAGATGGAGAACCGCCAATGGGTCGAAGCGGTCTATGATGATGTGGTGGGCGTGTTGCAGCGCGCGCCCTACATGACGAAAGCCGAAGTTCAGGCCGTATTAGATGTCGTCAAAAGCCCTAAAGGCGTGCGCGCGAAACCGGAAGTTTTCTACGACAATTCCTTCGTGCAGAAACTCGATGCGAGCGGCTTCATCAAATCGCTCTATGAACGATGAAGTCGCAAAGTTGGGACTCTCGCCGCGGGTTGAACTTGGGCAAACTTGGGGTCTACCATCGGAATTTGCAGGTGACAGAACAGGAGAGCTTAAGGTATAAGTGATCCTGACGAGGGTGTGGCTCTTGGGGTCAGTGGCCTGTTTATTCAGGCTCGCACGGCCTGAAATGCCGCCCTCGTCACCTGCATCATCCGAGGGGTCGACCGGGATGGTGCCATATTCTCACCAGAATACGTGGCTCTGTAAGTAGACGAGACCGAAGGATGATGAATCGATCTTGTTTACGGAAGGAGGAGCTACGTGTCAGAGAGAAAATCTTTAGAGCTTCGAGTCAGTGTGGATGTGGGGTCACGGCGCCACAGCGTGGCGATCGGATTGCCCGATGGACGGGTGTTGGAGGAGTTTGAGATCATGCACCGGCCGGAGGGCTTTCAAGAGTTTTTCTCCCGCATCGAGAAACATCAAAAGGCACAAGGCTGTGGGGTGGCGGTAGCGATGGAAGGCTACAACGGCTACGCCCGGCCGCTCGATAGCCTGGTCCGGCAGCGCGGCTATCGGCTTTATAACATCAACAATCTGAAGCTAGCGCGATTCAAGGAGATCTTTCCTGGGGCAGCCAAGAAGGATCGGATTGATGCGCGCAAAGGATTAGAGCTGTTTCAGCTCCGCGATCACCTGCCGTTAGCCAAGAAAGTCTTGCAGGAGGTTACGGGAACGCCCAAGGAGAATGAAATCCTTAAGCGGCTCACCCGGCGCCGGCGCAGGCTGATCAACGAGCGAGTACGGGTGGTCAATAATCTTCAGGCGGACTTGCAAGCCGTCTGTCCCGGGTTGTTAGAGATCACCACTGAGGCAAGCAATCAGTGGTTTTTAAATTTTCTTCTCAGCGCCAGCACACTTCCCCAACTGGCTCGGCTTCGAAAATCGACGTTACTGACGATCCCTGCGGTAGGCAGAAAATACGCAAGTCTGATCCAGGACTGGCAGAAGCGGGCGCATTTTAGCTCAGAGGTTGAGTGGGTCGGCGAAATGATTCACGAAGACGCGCAGCGCTGTCTTGAGCTCGAAGAGAAGATCAAAACGTTGGGGACCAAGATTGAACAAGTTGCCAAGGATTCCAAGATCGCCAAGATTTTATTATCCATTCCTGGCTTTGGACCGGTCTGCACTTCGGAGTTAGCTGGGGAGATCGGCACGGTGGAGCGCTTCGGTAAGGAAGGCAGTTTAGCTCTGTACCTGGGCATGTCTACCTTGGACAATAGTTCCGGCAACTATCACGGCACCAAACAACCCAAGCATGTCAACACGCGTGCTAAGGCGGCCATGATGACCGCTTTGGATCGGCATCGAAAGTATGTGCCGGAGTCGCAAAGATATTACGAAAAGAAACGAAGCGAGGGAAAGAAGCACAATCAGGCAATCCGTGCTTTGGGCCGACACCTCTGCCGCATCATTTACAAAATGCTCACGGAAGAACGCGACTATCAGATTCGCCCCGAAAAGGGGAATACCAAGACCAAGGTCAGCTCGAGATCGTGCGTTAAAACGAAAATACGGAGGCCGAAATTT
>WNFZ01002836.1_pt1 | contig 16326 bp, 6 predicted proteins | sample 5400081 | NCBI WGS metagenome assembly WNFZ01 (sample SAMN13153365, study PRJNA577476) | soil metagenome | isolation source: 80 cm soil or saprolite under grassland replicate 1 | place: USA:California | collected 2016-06-15 | reverse complement strand
AGCCCATGATTCGATGCGGAATTGGCTACGACGTGCATCGCCTCGCTGAAGGCCGAAAACTGATCCTTGGCGGCGTCGAGATTGCGCACTCGCGTGGATTGGAAGGACATTCTGACGCAGACGTCTTGTCTCACGCGATCGCCGATGCATTGTTGGGCGCGATCGGCGCCGGCGATATCGGCCAACATTTCCCAAACACCGACGAATCAATTCGCGGCATCAACAGCATCGAGATTTTGAAACACGTGAGCAAGTTGCTTGCGGAGAACAAGGGGCGCGCGCTTAACGTCGACGCAACCGTCATCGCCGAAGAACCGAAACTTGTGCCGCACATTGCTGCGATGCGAAAAAAAATCGCGAGCGCGATTGGCGTTTCGGATTCAAATGTGAGTGTGAAAGCCACCACGAACGAAAAACTCGGCGCAATCGGGCGTGGCGAGGGTATTGCGGCGATGGCGGTTGCAACCGTTGAAATAGCAGGGCGCGATCGCCGGGCGCGACGAACAGGCAACTAATGGCGTTGCGCTTCTTTAACACCTACTCGCGCAAGATCGAAGAGTTCGAACCGCGCGATCCGGCCGAGCGACCGATCGGTATCTACACTTGCGGGCCCACCGTCTACAGCCGCGCACACATCGGCAATTTTCGCGCTTACATCTTCGAAGACTTGCTTCAGCGCCATCTGGAGCTGCGCGGTTACAACGTGCATCGGGTGATGAACATCACCGATGTGGACGACAAGACGATCCGCGGTGCGCGCGAAGCCAAAGTGCCGCTGGCGAAGTTCACCGAGCAATTCAAAAAGGCGTTCTTTGAAGATGCCGAAACATTGCGGATCAAACGCGCGAATGAATTCCCCGCCGCCACTGAGCAGCGTTATATCGACAGGATGGTCGAGATGATCGGCGAGCTCATCGCACGTGGCCTGGCGTATCAGGCCGACGACAAATCAGTCTATTTTCGCATCAATAAATTTCCGGATTACGGCAAGCTCGCGCACTTCGATCTCACGCAATTGCAATCGACCGGACGCGTGAAACATGACGAATACGATAAGGAACACATTGGCGATTTCGCACTCTGGAAAGCGGGGGATGAAGAAGACGGCGATGTGAAGTGGGATTCGCCATGGGGACCAGGCCGGCCCGGCTGGCACATTGAGTGCAGCGCAATGGCAACAGCGTTGCTCGGCGACCAGATCGATATCCATTGCGGCGGCGTCGATAATATTTTTCCGCATCACGAAGCGGAGATCGCGCAGAGCGAAGGCGTGACCGGAAAGAAATTCGTCCGTTACTGGCTGCACTGCGCGCATTTGCTGGTCGATGGCCAGAAAATGGCAAAGTCGTTAGGCAACTTTTACACTGTTCCGGATATTCTGGCGAAAGGTTACACCGGGCGCGAGCTTCGGTACGCTCTATTGCGCGTGCATTATCGCGTGCCGCTCAATTTTACCTGGGAGGGAATGAAAGAAGCGCGAGAGTCGTTAGGTCGAATTGATGAATGGCTGCAACGCTTGCGCGGGGTTGCAGAAAACGAAAACGCTCAACGTCCAACGTCCAACGCCCAACATCCAACGCAGAAGTTTGAAGAAGCGCTCGATGACGATCTGAACATTTCCGCAGCACTCGGATTTCTATTCGAATCGATTCGCGAAACGAATCGTGCGATGGATGAAAACAAACTCGACGCGGCGTCCGCAAGTGCATGGCTCAATTGGTGGAAACGGATAAACACTGTTCTCGATCTCGAACCCGATACGGAGATCGTGGTCCCCCCTGAAGTGACGCAGTTGGCGAAAGAACGTGAGAACGCGCGCCGGGAAAAAGATTGGCAGCGAAGCGACGAACTGCGCGATCGAATTTCCGCGCTGGGCTGGGAATTGCGCGACACAAAAGACGGCCAAAAACTCACGCCGCGTGCAACATCGTGATCTGGGGAGCACAGGCTGCCAGCCTGTATGTCTCGGCAGCTTGCCGAGACCGGGAATTTGGGGTGACGTCAAATTGCGTGTGCGGAGATGTTGCCGGCAGGGCTGCCGGCAACTACAGGCTGGCAGCCTGTGCTCCCCAGAAAAATGCACTAGCAACTCTCAGAGCGATTGATCATCTTGAGCACTGAAATGTTTGCACCCGCCGATTTTCTGAACCTGGAACACACGGCTCATCCGAAGTTGTTCGAAAACCAGAATTACGTCTGGGATGCGCTCAAACAAATTGCCAGTTACCTGCAATTTCGTCTAAAGCCCGCAATCCTGGGCGAACTCATGGGCAAGCCGTTTATCAGCAACCATGTTTTTATTGGCAGAGGAACCGTTGTTGAACAGGGCGCCGTGTTGAAGGGTCCGGCGTGGATCGGCGACAACTGCCACATTCGCAGCGGCTGTTACGTGCGTGAAAACGTGATCGTCGGCAACGGTGTAGTCATGGGAAACTCCTGCGAATTCAAGAATTCAATCCTGTTCGATGAAGTACAGGTGCCGCACTTCAATTACGTAGGTGATTCGATCATTGGTCATCACGCGCATCTGGGCGCAGGCGTGATTCTCTCAAACGTAAAGCTCGATCACGCCGAAATCGCGGTCGTAACACCCGACGGCCACATTCCGACGGGCCTCAGGAAATTCGGCGCCATCGTTGGCGATAGAACAGAGATCGGCTGCAACACAGTAATAAATCCCGGCTCGGTTATTGGTCGCGATTGCATGATTTATCCAAGCGTAAATTTTCGCGGTGTTCTTCCCCACGGCAGCGTGGTTAAGCTGCGGCAGGAACTGCAGGTTGTCGAACAACGTGCAAGATAGCTGTTAACGAATAACAGCAAGAAGAAGAACCAAAAGATCAAACGCGGATGGGGGGGATTCGAACCCCCGGTTCGGGCGTTTCTGACTTCATGGCGCGCGAGATCGTAGGACACGAAAGCGCCGCGGTTTCGCGTCAATACACGCATCTCACGACGGACGACAAGCGGGCCGCGATGCAACGATTGCCGGACGTCACAGACGCCTAAAACGCACTCAAAAACCAATCATGATTGCAGAAACCGTAGTGTGCCAAAATTGGCTTACGGACTGTCAATCCGTAGCTACGTGATAAAAGGCCAACGGTTGCCGCGCAGTTGCCTTTGTCGATCAATTCGCTGGGACTGCTCGCCCAGGAAAGCAATTCGAACTCATTCGACGAAAAAGGCCGTCAGCGGCCCTAAAGTGCAGACGTCGCACTTTCCCCTAAAATGGTCAATCCAAGACCGCCGTCGGTGCGCTGGCCGCTACTCTGAACACATCCCCGCGCCAGGGTGGCGAAATCGGCAGGCGCGCGGGACTTAGGATTCTGAAATCATCGATTTCAAAACGTTCGTTTCGTTTCAAAAAATAGATTTACGAGGGGAAAACGCAGTTTTTCACGATCGGCGTCGCCTGAGTTGGACGATTGCGTCGATATTCCGAAGTCGATATATCCTGTAACGTTGGCTATGAGACTTTGGCGGAAGAAGCGCGATCACGACGTTTTGGTGGTCGGCATTTTCCAAAGTCCGGAGACCGGTCGGGCCGTGTTGAAGAATCTCCATCGGGCGCGGTTTGGCCGCGCGGCCGCAATCCACGCTTCGGCCGGACGCCGGTCGCGGGTCGAGAAATGTGGCGTCTCGGCGATTGGCGGAGCGGCCGCCGCCTCGGTTGTCGGTTTGGGCATCGGGGCATTCATCTTTTGGCAGCGCGGAATTTTGGCAGATTACCGGCTGGGCGGTTTGGCGCTGTTGCTGGCAGCGTTCGCGTTGGCGGGCGCTCTCAGCGGATGGATTCTCGTCCGGTTGCTTCGGCAGCATGTTGATGAGGTTTGGCTAGCCCGGTGCGCGAGCACGATACTGCCGGGCGAAACGGCTGTGATGGCCGAGGTGGAGGCCAGCGAAACGGCGCGCGTGCTAGTGATTTTCCGGGACGTGGAAGCCGAGGCGCCTGTGACGTTCGCTTTTCATTCGCCGTCCTCTTTTTCTGTCGAATCGAGCACGCAACCGCTCTGGGATGAACGACCTTCGAGTCAGCGTCTCTCGGAAAATGCCACGCAACTCGCGCGCTCGCTCGCGGTCAGCCGTGAAGCGCAGCCACGCGGGCGATCCTTCCTGCGCCGATTGCGAGAAGTAGAGGCCGCGCTGGAATGGGCGAACGCGAGTCTCACGATGTCGGCCGAAATGCACCAGACCTTCACCCTTTCGGCGGAGTGGCTGCTCGATAATGCTTATTTGATTCGGGAGCAGGTGACTGATCTGCGGCGGAGTCTGCCACAAGAATATTATGGAAAGTTGCCTCTCATCGCCAGCGGTCCGCACGCAGGGCTGCCGCGTGTTTACCATGTTTCCTCGAAAATAGTATCGGAGAGCGACGGTGCATTGGAGCCGGACATCATCCGGAAATTTCTGGTCGCTTTTCAGGCGATCACGCCGCTGGATATCGGAGAACTCTGGGCTCTGCCGCTGATGTTGCGTTTGCAGTTACTCGAATGCTTGCGTGCGCTCGCGATCCAGGTCGAGCAACAGCAAAGGGAGAGCGAAGAGGCGGATTTTTGGGCCAATCGGCTCATCACCGCCGCGCGCTACAGCTCGTCGCGGTTGCTCAAGATGATGGAAGAACTGGTGGAACGTCATCCTGAGCCTCCCGCGCATTTTGCGAGCGAACTGATGGCGCATCTTTACGACGAAGAGGCGGCTCTCCCGCTGGTGAGTGGGTGGCTAGAACGCTCTCTACGCGCGCCTTTCCTCGAAGTCATGCAGCAGGAACATCGGCGCCAGGCCGTGCAGCAGACTGCGCTCGCCGATGTGATCAATAGTTGTCGCCTCATTGCGCAAATCGCGTGGCCCGAGTTTTTCGAGTCGGTCAGCTGGGCGGAAAGCGAATTAGGCGCCGATCCCGCGGGAGTTTACGCCCGCCAGGATTTTGAAACGGGCGATCGTTGCCGGACCGCCGTGGAGGAAATCGCCCGATGGTCAAAGCATTCAGAACAGGAAATCATCGACCAAGCGCTGGCGTTGGCGAAGGCTGCCAATGACAAAGTCGCGCGACACGTCGGCTATTATTTGATCGACGCGGGGCGGCTGGAGCTCGAGCGAGCAACCGGCGCTCGCGTGCCGATGGCGGAACGGTGGCGCCGATGGCTTCGGTCGCACGCGGCGGGGGCGTATTTCGGAAGTGTTCTCGTATTCGCAGTCGCGATCGTAGCAGCTCCCCTCGTTTTCATTGCCGGATCGGCCCCCGGAGTAACACTCGGGTTGATCGGCCTTTTGCTTCTCTTGCCCGCGAGTGATCTGGCGGTGCTGGCCGTGAATTATTTCGTGACGTCGCTTCTGCCTCCACAGGTTTTGCCGAAGATGTCGTTCAAAAAGGAAGGCATTCCCGATGACTGCCTAACGCTAGTGGTGGTTCCAACGTTACTCACGACTGCTGACGCGATCCAAAGCGAGCTCAACCGACTCGAGATTCGCTACCTTGGCAATACCGATGCAAATTTGCGATTCGGTCTCCTGAGCGATTTTGCCGATGCACCGCGGCAGAACATGCCCGAGGACACGGAGTATATCGACATCGTCGCCCGCGGGATCGAGGAACTGAATCGCCGCTACGGCGCGGGCCGCTTTTTTCTCTTTCATCGCGGGCGCTCGTGGAGCGAGAGCGAGCAACGCTGGATCGGCTGGGAGCGCAAGCGTGGCAAGCTGGAGCAACTCAATCGATTCCTCAGAGGCGAATCCGCGCCCGAGTTGAAAGGATTTCTCTGCGCGGGCGATCGTACTCGACTCGAGGGCGTTCGATTTGTCATCACGCTGGACGCCGATACACAACTGCTCCGCGGCGCCGCCCGGAGAATGATCGAAACCTTGGCGCATCCGCTGAATCAGGCGCGGCTTTCGCCGGATGACCGCCGGGTGGTTCGAGGTTACACGATCATTCAACCGAGCGTGAGCGCCACGCTGCCGAGCGCCATGGCGACATGGTTCTCACGCATCTTTGCCGATCCACGTGGGATCGATCCATATACCCATGCCGTCTCCGACATCTATCAGGATCTGGTTGGCGAAGGCAGTTATCACGGCAAAGGCATTTACGAATTGCAGACGTTTCATCGCCTCTTGTCCCAACGATTTCCAACGGCGCACTTGCTGAGCCATGATCTACTGGAAGGCAGCTATGTGCGCGTCGGCCTCGCGACAGACATCGAACTGCTCGACGTCTTTCCAAGTAGTTACATCGCGTGGTGGAATCGGCAGCACCGCTGGATTCGTGGCGACTGGCAAATCATTGATTGGCTGAAGCCGCGGGTTCCTGTGGGGGGCGGCAGGGTCGAACCCAACCCGCTTTCCGCCTTCGCCCGGTGGAAGATCTTTGACAACTTGCGCCGCAGTCTGGTTCCACCCGCGACCGTCGGGCTCCTCCTGGCGGGCTGGATTCTCACGCCCGCGCCGATTTTGTGGAGCGGGATTATTGCCGGACTGATGTTGTGGCCAGTCCTGAATTCTCTCATTTCCCTTCTTTTCCATCCGCCTCCTCCGGGGACGAGATTCTGGCGTGAACCCCGCGACCGCCTGCTCCGCTCGGTGTTCGCGGTTATTTTTCTGCCGGATCATGCGGGCATGGCGCTCGATGCCATCACTCGAGTCGCCTACCGACGAATCACCTCGCACCGGTTGCTACTGGAGTGGGAGACGGCACAAGACGCACACCGACGCGCAAAAAATCAGCAGCGACAGTTCGTTCTCGCGCGGCTTTGGATCCCGGCTGCATGCGTGCTTCTTTTCGTCGGCGCAGCTTGGCAGGGAACATCCGTGATCGTCGCCGCTGCGCCGTTCCTCCTTTTGTGGGCTCTCTTTCCGGTAGCAGTAATCGTGATCAACCGTCGGGCGAAGAGCTGGCGGGGCGGAATTTTAACAGCAGACGATCGACGGTTCCTGCGCACCACCGCGCGACGAACCTGGAGATATTTTGATGATTTTGTCGGGCCACAAACCTCCTGGCTGCCGCCAGACAACGTTCAGGAAACGCCAATGCGGGAAATCTTTATGCGCACTTCGCCGACGAACATCGGGCTTTCGATGCTGGCGACCGTGGCGGCCAACGACTTTGGTTATATCACGATCGACGAGTTGGTGGCGCGCAACCTGGGCACACTCGAAACGGTGAGTCGCCTCGAGCGTTTTGAGGGCCATCTTTTTAATTGGTATGACCTGAACACGCTCGAACCGTTGCAACCTCGCTACGTCTCGACAGTGGATAGCGGCAATTTGCTCGGGAGCCTTTGGACTTTCGAGATCAGCTGCAATGAACTGGCCACGCGCCCTCTTCTGGACGCGGCAGCCTTGCGTGGAATTGCTGATACGCTCGGGGTCATGCGGCAAATCGGCGCTACAATAAAAAACGCGGATGATCCTCCGGCGTTTTCGCGCTTGGCGGAGCTGACTAGCGGTCAGCCAGTCAACCTGGAGGAACTCATCCTACGTCTGCGCGCGGCTCAATCGCTCGCGCAGGATCTACTGCTCTTCTCCGACGAGCGTGAAATCGATCCGCGCGCGTACTGGGCACAACAAGCCGCAAAGCAGGTCGCGGGTTGGAATGCGGTCATCGACAAATATTTTCGGCCGGTGGAAATGCTGATGGCCTCTCCGTCGCAATTAATGTCGTTAGGCGAAACAGCGCACGAATTGCGGCGCGAAGCGCTTGGCGGTATCTTTTCGTTGCGAAATATTGCCACCGAGGGAATCGCTGGGCTCGTGCCGCTACTCGCATTTCACGGGGAACGAGAAGGACCGGAACTGCCGTCACCCGTGCGCGAGTGGTTCGACCTTCTCGTGACTGAGGTGGAGCGCTCCCGCCAAGCTGCCTCCGAGCAGCTCGCAAAACTAGAAGAATTAATCGCTCAGAGCCAGCAACTCGAGAGCGGCATGGGGTTGCGATTTCTTTATGATGAGGAACGGCGGATTTTCGCGATCGGGTATCAAGTGGCGCAACGGCGCCTCGATAATTCCTTCTACGATTTGCTTGCGAGCGAGGCGCGCCTAACGAGTTTCCTGGCCATCGCGCGCGGGGAAGTGTCGGTGGAACATTGGTGGGCTTTGACCCGGCCGTTCGGCTCTTCCTACGGTCGGCTGCCCCTCCTCTCCTGGAGTGGCACGATGTTCGAATACTTAATGCCGCTCCTGTTCACTCAGACACACGAGAATTCGCTGCTCGATCGCGCGTGTCATGACGCCGTGCACTGCCAGATCGCTTATGCCCGGCAAAGCAGAGTGCCGTGGGGCATTTCGGAATCCGCCTTCAGCGCACTCGACCGGCATAACGTCTATCAATACCGTGCGTTCGGCGTACCGGCGCTGGCGCTGAGGCGCGAACAGGAACAGGACCTGGTCATCGCTCCTTATGCGACAGCGCTTGCTCTCGGCGTGCAACCCGCCGTCGCCATGAAAAATCTGCGGCGGCTAGCCACGTTAGGCAACCCCACGTTGCTCGGCGACTACGGTTACTACGAGGCGATCGACTATTCACGACGGACCGAACCCCGCGCCTCGGCCGGAATCATCATTCATTGTTACATGGTGCACCATCAAGGGATGTCGCTCCTAGCCTATGACAACGCTTTACATGAGAATACGATGCGCAGGCGTTTTCATTCCGATCCACGCATTCGTGCTACCGAGCCGATCTTGCACGAGCATATCCCAGAACAAATTTTGCCGACCACAGCTGAGGTGCACGAAGAGCGACCCATGCCTCGGGCGATTTCCATCGAGGAGAGCGTGGTCGTAACACAAACGCCGGACATCGGTTCACCGCGTGTTCAGCTTCTCTCCAATGGAGCCTGCTCGGTCATGGTGACCAATTCCGGCGGCGGCTACTTGCGCTGGTTGGATCTGGACGTCACGCGCTGGCGGGCCGACACGACCTGTGATGTGCCGGGCGTTATCTGTTATATCCGGGACTTGGAAAACGGCACGATCTGGAGCAATACTCATCAACCGGTGCGAGGTCCGGAGCGTCGTTACACTTGGAGTTTCACGCCGGATAAAGCGGAGTTCCGGCGCAGAAGCGGGCCGTGCGAGACTTTTACAGAAATCGTCGTCTCCGCAGAAGACAACGCCGAAGTCCGGCGCGTGACTTTAGTTAACACCTCGCGCAAATTGTGTCGACTGGAGCTAACCACCTACCTCGAGCTCGCTCTTGCGCCACACCGGGCCGATCGCGCACATCCCGCTTTCAGCAAGCTTTTCATCGAAACCGAATGGCTTCCGCACTGCAAAGCTCTCCTAGCCCATCGTCGTCTCCGCGGTCCCGAAGAACATCCGATCTGGGTTGCTCACTTGATGGTCTCTGATTCTCCTTATTTCGGCGACACGATTGAGTTTGAAACTGACCGCGCCCAATTCGTTGGCCGAGGCCGGACGCTGGAAAATCCCGTTGGCCTCAGCCGCAGCCTAACAAACCGGGTTGGCGCTGTGCTCGATCCGATCTTCAGCCAGCGCCGGCAAATGATGATTTTGCCTAACCAACGATTTCAATTTGCGCTCGTCACGGTGGTCGCAGAGTCGCGCGAAGCCGTTATCGCGCTGGCCGAGCGCTACGCGGAGTTTCACACGTGCTCGCGCGCCTTCGAGACAGCGTGGACCCAATCTCAACTTGAAATGCGCCGGCTCCATATCCGCCCGGGAGACGTTCAGACTTTCCGGCAACTGGCAGCCCACGTCGTCTTTCCGCAGGCTCAATTGCGACCGCCACCGGCGCGTCTCGGGCGGCGCGCGGAAGGTCAGCGAGCGCTTTGGCGGCAGGGCATTTCCGGCGACCTGCCGATTGTCGTCGTTATGATCGGCCACATCCGCGACATTGAAGTGGTGCGCGAAATTTTAACTGCGCACACGTTTTGGCATCTGCGCGGATTGAAGGCCGATCTGGTGCTGGTAAGCGAGGAAGCGCCCAGTTACGAAGAACCATTGGCCGCCGATCTGCGCAAAATCATTGAAGCGCAGGCGCACTTGACCGGCGCGGATCAGCCCGGCGGGGTTTATCTTCGCTCGGCGACTAAAATTTCGAAGGAAGAACTGATCGCACTTCAGGCTGCCGCGCGAATAGTCGTGGTCGCATCCCGCGGCACGCTACGCCAACAACTTGCCGCAACCACACCTGTTATTGCGAAACCGCGGCTGCTATCGCCCAGTCGGCAGTTCCTTGAAGAGCCCTCTGCGCCATTGCCGTTCATGGAGCTGAAATACTTCAATGGCCTGGGTGGCTTTACCGAAGATGGAAAGGAATTCGTCATCTATCTGGCACCCGATCAGCAAACGCCGCTTCCGTGGGTCAACATCATGGCCAATTCGAAGTTTGGCGCGCTCGTTTCTGAGTCGGGCGCCGATTTTGTCTGGGGCAGTAATAGCCAGAACGATCGCCTCACGCCTTGGTTTAACGACCCGATCTCCGATCCGCCCGGTACCGCGATTTACATTCGTGATGATGATCTCGGTGTTGTCTGGTCGCCTACGCCTCACCCGATCCGGGAGAAGGATGCCTATCGCGCACGGCATGGGCAAGGTTACACAATCTTTGAACACAACAGCCATGCGATCGAACAAATACTGGTCGCGTTCGTGCCGGTCGACGGCGCCGGCGGCCTGCCGGTGCGCCTTCAGCGGCTACGCCTTCGCAATAGCTCGTCGATTCCGCGGAAATTAACGGTCACCTCTTACGCCGCGCTTGTCCTTGGATCCGATTACGAGGAAAGCGGCATGCACGTAGTCACAAAATGGGATCTGCAAAGCCAGAGCCTGTTTGCCCGCAACTCCTACGAGCCGGAGCTCTGCGAACGAATCGCCGTTGCCGCTTCCACGCTGGCGCCCACCGCATTCACCGGTGATCGCACTGCGTTCATCGGACGAAACCGTTCGCTGCGCGACCCTGCAGCGATGGAGCACGAGCGATTGACGCGGGACGTTGGCGCCGGTTTGGATCCTTGCGCCGCCTTGCAGGTCATTGTCGAGATCGACCCGGGACAAACCGCCGAAATAACTTTTCTCCTCGGGCAAGCGGATGACGAAGAAAAAGCGCGTGCCCTCGTGAAACGATTTCGCGATCCCGCCAACGTCGAAGTTGCCTTTCAGGAAACCCAGCGTTGGTGGGGCCGACTCCTGAGCACGATTGAAGTGGAAACGCCGGAGCTTTCCACGAATTTTCTGCTCAACCGCTGGCTACTTTACCAGACGCTCAGCTGCCGCGTCTGGGGCCGCTCAGCCCTGTATCAATCGAGCGGGGCTTACGGATTCCGCGACCAGTTGCAGGACGTGATGGCCCTTGTGCACGCCGCGCCCGAAATTGCGCGTGACCATATTCTGCGCGCTGCGGCGCGACAATTCGTGGAAGGTGATGTCCAGCACTGGTGGCACCCAGACTCAGGCGATGGCGTCCGCACGCGGATCAGTGACGATCTTCTCTGGCTTCCCTTCGTCACCGCGCATTACGTCCGCACGACTGGCGACGCCGCGATCCTCGATCAGATAGTTCCGTTCCTCGAAGCCGAACCGCTTGGAGCCCAACAGACAGAAAGCCTTTCGATTCCCGTCGTTTCCCAGAAGGAGGGCACGCTGCTCGAACATTGCCGGCGGGCCATTGCGCGCTCTGCCACGGCCGGTCCGCATGGGCTGCCGCTGATCGCAGGGGGTGATTGGAACGATGGCCTCAACCGGGTCGGTCTAGGCGGCAAAGGCGAGAGTGTCTGGCTGGCCTGGTTTCAGATTTGTGTGCTCAATGATTTCACCGAATTGCTCGCCCTGCGCGAACTCCATGACGAGGCAAAAGCCTGCCGTGCCCGCGTCGCCAAACTCGCAGAGACTATCGACGCTCAGTCTTGGGACGGAGGCTGGTATCGCCGGGGATACTTTGACGATGGCACGCCTCTTGGGTCTAAGGAGAACGCCGAAGCCCGCATCGATTCGCTCCCGCAAACCTGGGCTGCGATTTCCCGCGCCGGCGACTCGGAGCGCGTGAAGATCGCGCTGCGATCGCTGGAGGAAAACCTCGTGCGTGAAGCCGACGATCTAATCTTGCTTTTCACTCCGCCTTTCGACAAAACCACCGCCGACGTCGGCTACATAAAGGCTTACCCGCCTGGCGTGCGGGAAAACGGCGGCCAATACACGCATGCCGCCACCTGGGTTGCAATGGCTTTTGCCCGTCAGGGTAATGGCGACAAAGCCGTTCGACTTTTACGGATGCTGAATCCCGTTGAGCACGCCCGCGATGAAAAGGATTGCGAACGTTACAAGGTCGAGCCTTATGTCATGCCGGGCGACGTTTACTCGTTAGCCGGCCATGTCGGACGCGGTGGCTGGACTTGGTACACTGGCGCGGCGGCTTGGACCTATCGCGTCTGGCTCGAAGAAATTCTGGGATTTCAACGCCGTGGCAACTCGTTTACCATCAACCCGGTCATACCGAAAGATTGGCCTGGCTTCCGTTTGCGATACCGTTTTCAGAACACTATTTATCGCATAACAGTCGAGAATCCAGAGCGCTGTTCCCGAGGTGTTACACTCTTGGAATTGGATGGAGTCGCGGTGGCCGACAAAATCGTGACGTTGCGTGACGACGCGCTGTCTCACCAGGTGCGTGTTGTGCTGGGGACCAAATCGCCGGCGTAAGCTAGCTGATTCAGTGCTGCACAGAAATGCGAGCCAAGCATCACGGTTGCACGCGAGAGCATTTCGAGGACACGCCGGAAGTCCGCGACTGGATGTGGACTCCGCTGTTAGAAATTGTACTAGCCTGCAGCCTTTTGTAGGATGCTGATCCGCGTTGAATTTGGTCCCCACGGAGTAGCAATCCGTGGTTCAAAATCCGGAGAATCGAATCGGCAGTTCGAATCCTGCGGTGTTGTTTTCGCTCCTAACAGCATCCATCGCACGGCAAAGCATAGCGCACTCGCATAACAGATACCTATTTCCCGCAGGTTTTCGCTCCAGGGTTACATCCACATCACCACACACAACACTGAACAGCATTGAAATCCGCAGCGTTGTTATGCTGAACTGTTATGCAATCGATCAAGCTGTTCTCGTTTTCAGAGGTAAACGGATGGGGGGGGATTCGAACCCCCGGTGCCTTGCGGCACACACGCTTTCCAGGCGTGCACAATAGACCGCTCTGTCACCCATCCGAGCGAATCTTCTTCTTCCTCTGCATCTTAATCTTAGTACGGCTGGAGACAATCGGAACGAAACTGAAGACTAAGAGGAAGAGGGAGAGGAAGATTGTTACAGCTGCAAGCCACGGAACAATTCGTCGAGTGGCAATTGAATGCCGATGTAAAACTCGCCGAAGTCCGCATACTCGGCGCTCACCGGATCGAAACGCATTTTGTAAACGATCGCTTTGATCTGGAAAGTGTCGCGCGCAAACAGCGTGACGCCCCATTCTGCGTCGTCGAGGCCGGTCGAACCGGTGATGAGCTGTTTCACTTTTCCAGCGAACTCGCGTCCTACTGCGGCGTGTCCTTTCATCAGTTGGCGGCGCTCGTCGTACGGCAGCGCGTACCAATTCCGCTGTTCGCCACGGCGTTTGCTCATGTTATAAAAGCAAACAACCGGCCAGTCGGGCAGCGTGGGATAAACGCGGTCCTGCCGGTAGTGTTTCATTCGCTCGCGAAATGTCGCCAGAGCTTGATCGAGTTTTACGGGATCGTTCCGCACACTGGACTCCAGAGTCTGTGCGTATTCGTCTTCGGTTGTGATGTATTCGCTTTCCTCGGTCAGCGACAGATAACTGTAAACCGGGGTCAGCACGTCTGCGCCTAACGAGAGCGAGAGCTGTTTTTCAATCTTGTTGGCATTATGCAGGTCGGGCGTGATCAACATGAAACCAACGTCGGCTTTCGGCGTGACCATGCTAAGCGTCAGTAATTGGGTCGAATCCATCGCGCGCACTTCCTCCACAAGCGACGACAGATTTGTTTTTGCGGCATTTTGTTCTTCACGGCTCAGCAGTTGCCATTGGCCATACTCGACCTGGTAAAACAAATGCAGACAATGCCAGCCCTCTTCGGGAACCAGCGCGATGTTTTTATCGGTCATCGCGCTTAGTTTCATACCCATGGATTTCTGGTCAAGGGGTGTAGCGACGTTTGTGTCAAACGCCAAACTGCCGCGCGCTCGCCGCGGCGCGCGCCTCCACACTGATCTACCCCGCGGGCGTTGCAGCTTTTGGCAAATGCGCCATGCAGTACTCCTCGCCATCGCGTGCAACGCGGAAGTCGAGGTTCGGATCGCTCAATTCGGTGGCGCCGCAGACTGCGCATTTATGAAGCGGCTCGGCTTCGCTTCGAGAACTCTGCGCGTAACGTTTTCTTCGCGCTGAGACTTCGCCGCGATGGCGAGCGTCATGAATAATTTCCGGTCCGAAAAAGATCAAATAATTCGCCAGGGCAGCCACCAGCGCCATGCGATAGGAATTCGTGCTCACAACAAAGCCGAACAATAAGAACGCTGCTGACACCCAGGCGATCCATTTAATTTTCGCCGGCAAAATAAAGAAAAGATAGATCACCTGATCGGGGTAGAACCGCGCGAAAGCGAAAAACAACGACGCGTACAACATTGAATTGGAAAAACGCGCGCCAAAGAAGAATGCGGCCGCTGTCGTGCCGATCATTCCGACGATGAAATAGAGTGTAAGGCGAAACGCTCCCCACGCCTGTTCAAGGCCTTCACCGATGAACCAGAGGAACCAAAGGACAAGGAAGACCCACAAAAAACTGTCGGTCTGCGGAAGAAAAATATACGTGATCAGTCGCCAGATTTCGCTGTGGCCGATCCGCCCAGGATCGAGATCGAGCACGAAACGAAAACCCGGGTTCAAACGAATCAGCAAAAAAGTGAGCCCGGTAAAGGCGACCACGATGCGCATCAACCCCGGGATGCCGAGAAAACCGAAGCGGCGTTCGAGTTTGTCGAGCAAAGTCATTGCGACGCACGGTAAAGGAACGCGTGCGCTGTTCAAGGTTGGTCGACAATGATCGCTTGCTGGGGAGCCCACGCGGCCTGCGATCCGCAGTTCGGCGCGCGCGTTGACACTCCGATGTCGCGCCGCTTAGCTTGCTCGCGTGAGCGAAGCTGCGACAAACAAGACACCGCTTTGCGAAGAACACGTTCGGCTGGGCGCGAGAATGGTTCCTTTCGCCGGATGGCTCATGCCGGTGCAATACACGAGCATCGTCGAGGAACATCAAGCCGTTCGAAACAATGTCGGCATCTTCGATATTTCGCACATGGGACAAATGATTGTGGAGGGAGCCGGCGCGTGTGAATGGCTCAACGCCGTACTCACAAACAACGTCGGCAAGCTCGATGTCGGAATGGGTCAATACACCTTTCTGCTGAACGAGCGTGGTGGCATCATTGATGACCTGATCGTTTATCGGATTGGCGAGCAGAAATTTCTGCTGGTCGTCAATGCGGCACGAGCAAACGAGGATTTCGCGTGGTTGCAAGGCCATCTTCCAGCTGCAAACGCAGTTCTAATCACGAATCGCAGCGCGGATTTTGGCGGAGTCGCCATTCAAGGTCCGCGGATCGCCGAGTTGTTTCACGCGCTGTTCGGCTTGGATATCGATCTTCCATCGCGAAATTCAATTGCCGATTTTCCATTCGAGGGGGTGACTGTCTCCATCGCGCGCACCGGTTACACCGGCGAGGATGGGATCGAGGTTTTCTTTCGAGCAACAGACGCAGTGAAATTTTGGAACGTCGCGCTCGAAAAAGGCAGAACGTTCGGAATCAAGCCGTGCGGTCTGGGCGCGCGCGACACGTTGCGCCTTGAAATGTGTTACCCGCTCAACGGCTCAGATCTTTCGCCGGAACGAAATCCGATCGAGGCAGGACTGGGATTCTTTGTCGATCTGACAAAACCGAACTTCATCGGACGCGACGTTTTGCTAGAAACAAAAGAAAAAGGACCGCGCGAAAAGCTCGTGCCGTTTCGAATGAAAGAGAAAGGACCGCCACCGCGTCCGCATTACGCGGTCTTCGAGAACGGAGAACGCATCGGCGAAGTAACTAGCGGAACGCTTTCTCCGAGCTTGAACTGGGGCGTAGGAATGGCGTATGTCTCGGCGGCGCACGCAAAAATTGGCGCGCAGATTGATATCGAAATTCGCGGGCAAAAATTTCCAGCCACTATAGAAAAGAAACCGCTCTACAAAAAACAATGAATGTCCCTGACGAATTGCTCTACACCGAATCACACGAATGGATTAAACGCGAAGGCGACAACGTCCGTGTCGGCATTACCGATCACGCCCAATCTGAATTGACCGA
>WNFZ01007424.1_pt1 | contig 16331 bp, 13 predicted proteins | sample 5400081 | NCBI WGS metagenome assembly WNFZ01 (sample SAMN13153365, study PRJNA577476) | soil metagenome | isolation source: 80 cm soil or saprolite under grassland replicate 1 | place: USA:California | collected 2016-06-15 | reverse complement strand
AATCTGGTTTGGATGAGGCTCCTGAACTGGATAAAGATCTACGACCTGTCCTGGCGGGGCAATCGCTCAAGCCAGTTGGCTCAACAGCGCTGCGAAAAGCGATCGAACAATCTCAACCCCTGCTTGGCCTGCATGGACATATCCACGAGGGACGCGGCTCGACACGAATCGGCAAGACACTTTGCATCAATCCCGGCTCGATGTACGAACAGGGGACGTTGTTGGGCGCCATCGTAACACTCGGAAAAAATAAAATCGAAAATTACGTACTGACAACAGGATAACTCTCTCGGCATTAACGTGTTATGAACTATAAGTTTCAGGCGCGTTCAAATTCCAAAGGAGGAGTGTGTCATGACTAACTTGTTCGTCCGTAAGGCGACCGGCTTGGTGCGTTCCTGGTCGGTCTTTGATGCGTTCATCTACGCATTCTTTTCGATCAACATCATTACCCTTGGTTTGTATATCTTTAGCCAGATGTACTTCTTCGAAGGTGGAATGGTGTCCGCGTTAATCCTTAGCGCGGTGTTGATTTTCTTTGAAGTCATTGTCTATGCTGCACTGATCGCCGTCATGCCCCGCTCTGGCGGCGATTATGTTTGGCAGAGCCGAATTCTAGGGGGCGCGGTCGGCTTCATTCTCGCAGTCACAGGTTGGTGGTTTATCCTGTGGCTATGGGTACCACTCTATGGAGATATGTTCCGTCACCTTGTGCTTGTGCCGTTGCTTGCTATTCTCGGTGCAAAAGATGCAGCGCTCTGGTTCGCAGGCACGCAGAATGGCGCGTTCACTTCATCCCTGCTTACACTCATTGTCGTGAGCATCATCATCGCATTGGGAATGAAAACGTACGCCCGGATTCAGAAGTTTTCATTCTATGGCGGGATGTTAGGGTTGCTCATCGTAATCGGATTGTTGTTGAGTGGATCACCGCAGGCGTTCAAAACAGGGCTTGATACAAACGCTGTCTCCTTGTTTGGCGCGCAACCCGGCGTGTATGATGCGACTGTGGCGTTAGGCACGAACGCCGGAGCAATTACGCCATTTAGTGGCGGCACATTATTGGCTGTCTTTCTATTGATTCCTTACATGGTCTTTTTCAACCTGTGGCCCAACTGGGGGGCGACTCTCTATGGCGAAGTCCGCGGCGCCACAGATTTTAAACGGAATATCTCTGGTATGGGCTGGGCGCTTGCTGGGACAACGGTATTGGGGATTATCCTGCTCTTTGCAATCCGTAAAACCATAGGCTGGGATTTTTATATGCAAGCGAATGGTGCATGGTGGAGCAATGTCTGGGGCCTCAGCACGGATGCACCCGCCATGCCATTTTGGCCTTATCCGGCTTTACTTGCTGCCTTCCTTACGACCAATAGGTTGGTTCAGTTCATCGTCATTGCTTTGATGAGCTTGTGGTGGTTTGGTTGGAGTGGGACAGTATTTCTCTCTTCGACGCGTGTAATCTTTGCTGCCGCGTTTGATCGTCTGCTGCCTGAAAAGGTTGCCGAAGTGGATGAGCGCACTGGCACGCCGATCTACGCCCTATTGTTGATGACCGTTCCAGCGATATTTATTGCTTATCTTTATAATTACAATATCGCCAATTTCTATTCCCTCACGCTTTGCTCCACGTTGGTCATTGCAGTTACCTATCTTGGGACGACCATTGCCGCGATTATCCTGCCGTACCGCAAGCCTGATCTTTACAACGCTTCTCCCATCGCGAAGTATAAAGTATTAGGCATTCCGTTGATCACTGTTGCGGGCGTCATCTTCGGTGGCTTCCTCGTGTTCCTGCTCTATCAATGGATTCTCGATCCGAATGCACTATATGGTATTGGCTACAGCATCAATGAGAACGGATACAAGAACGGTACATCTATTATTTATATGCTGGCGAACTATGCACTTGCTGCGGTTATATATTTCGGCTTCAAAGCCGCTCGCAAGCGACAAGGTATTGACCTCGACAAAGTTCACGCGGAAATACCAGTTGAATAAAGTATACTAACGTCCTTCTTGCTCCTCTCCCTCACATAGTGGGAGAGGAGTATAAGGAAACTTCATGGATACAGTGCCCGATCTTGTTCTGGAAATGAATCGTCTGATCGAAGCGGCGCGTCAACAACAGATTCAACTTCGCGCTTTTGGAGGGTTGGCTATCTACGTGCACAGCCAGCATGATCCGCGCTTTTTTAAACGCGATTCGCCTGATGTGGATTTTGTCGTTCCAAAAGAGCAACGCCATCAACTGGAATCGTTCTTTGAAAGCATGGGCTATGCTCCCAACAAACGCTTCAATTTATTGAATGGCTCGCAGCGCCAGATTTATTATCAGGAAGAGGCAGATCGCCGCATTGATATCTTGGTCGGTGACTTTGAGATGTGCCACAAACTACCGCTGGATGACCGCCGTTTCGAGGTGGATTCAGTCACGATTCCTTTAGCGGAATTATTGCTATCGAAGGCGCAGATTTTCCAGCTCAATCGTAAGGACGCCCTGGACATCATTTCCCTCTTACTGAACAACGATCTCGGAAAAGACAGCGATGGTAAGATTGGCTTAGACCGCATTGCCTCTCTTTGTTCACATGATTGGGGATTGTACAAAACCGTTTCCATTAATCTCAAACGCGTGGAAGACTTGTTGACTGACAAAGATTTAGATTTGACCACTGATGAAAAGAATTTGATCCTGGGTCGTGTACGACAGATCGAGCAGGCAATCGAACAGACGCCCAAGACCCTTGCCTGGCAGTTACGCGATAAAGTGGGGACGCGCGTTCGCTGGTATGAAGAAGTGGAAGAAGTAGATCGTTAGAACTAGAACCGGCAGATCATCAATGTTGCGAAGACTTTAAGCCTTTGCAAAGTTTTTCGTTTATTTATATCTCATCTACATCCTTGTACCATTTCACGCGATCTCCTACCTGATTGCGCATTTTCCACGCAAAGGGCTTAGGCTCCTCATCCAATCGCTTCAAGATCGAACTCACTTGTCCCCTCACTTTTGATTTTTGTTCGTCATCGAGTTGGGAATAGCCCTGTGCCAACACACTAACCTTATCCAAGTTCATTGTGGTTGTCCGCCATAGTCCCCAGTCATTTGCACATAGTTTTGCAATCAACATCACGTTGATCGTTTCATTGTCTTTCTCTCCAACTGAATGTTCAAGCAATAGCATGATCGTATCAATAATATCCTTCTCGTTGATTTTTACGATCTGCATTTTTTCCAGAAGCAGTTCCGCCAAGGGGATGGTCGGAGAGTCCACTTCGAGGCGGTCTTTCCAGTAAATCGTATGACAAAAATCCAGCTTTTCGTAGAAGATGTCCACGTGCAAGGCTGATTTGGGTTTGTCATAGATCGCGCGTTCCCCTTCAGATGCGATATACACCTCTCGATTTTCTGTGTAGCCCATCGAAGCCATTAACGCGCTGATCTCTTTTGTCTGTTTCCCGTAAGCTGCGAAATCAATATCGGTATAAGCACGTCCCATCGCCTGCTGCAAATATCCAAACTGTGGACAGTGCATTTGGAATGCCAGAGACCCAATCACGCGCAGCAGGATATTTGCTTCGCTGCTCACCTTGATAATATGCTTCAGCTCGTTTTCAAACTTGTCGCGTTCGGCACGATCCTGCTCCTGCATTCCAATGGACATAGACATCTCCTTAGGGAGGATTACCCACTTGCCGATATTATCATAACCAGACTAGGTTATGTATAGGCTATTACAACTTGTCCAGTTGACCTTGGGATTTCTATTCCGCAACTTCCCAGAACTGCCAGTGTTTTGAATATAAATACGCTAAAGTATTCGCCGGAGTGAGGAGTTTGCATGTCTTTCTTTTTTAAGAAGAACAGCAAGAAAGCAACTCGTCTGTTCTATGCAACAGATCTTCATGCATCGGAACGAACCTATCGAAAATTTATCAATGCGGGGAAGTTTTATGATGTAGACGTCCTGATCATGGGTGGAGACATCACGGGTAAATTGCTCATCCCAATTATCAAAGGACAAAACGGACATTACCGCGCCACTCTGCAAGGACGCGTCGAACAGCTTGAGACTCAGGCGGACTTGGAAGCTCTCTATGCCAGACTCGATGTTCTCGGCTTCTATTACAAGATCATGGATGAAGACGAGTTTCAGGAACTTCATTCGAATGAACGCGGCGTGAGTGAATTGTTCAATGAACTTGCACGACAAAAGCTCATCAAATGGATCGATCTTGCCGAAGAACGATTGGCTGGCACAGGCAAGAAGTGCTATGTCACAGGCGGTAATGACGATGATCCCGAAGTTCTAACAGTCTTTAACCGCGCAGAGATGAAAAGCTTTTTTGCTTGTGAAAATGAGATGGTCTACATTGATGATACTCATAGCATGATCTCAGTCGGTTTTAGTACTCCAACGCCGTGGCGGACGCCGCGTGAGGTTACTGATGAAGAATTAGGAGTGATGATCGAAGAGATGGCGAAGAAGGTGCCTGATATGAAAAAAGCCATTTTCAACTTTCACGATCCGCCAGTGGACTCATCTCTTGATACCTGCCCCAAACTCGACTGGAGCAAAGATCCGCCGGAACAAATCGTCGAAGGGGGACAGGTCGTTTTATTCGGCGCGGGAAGCGTATCGGTTCGCACTGCGATCGAAAAACATCAACCGATGTTGGGCTTGCATGGGCATATCCACGAGTCACAGGCAGTTGCAAAACTTGGGCGCACAACCTGCATCAATCCGGGCAGCGAATACGGAGAGGGAATTTTGCGCGGCTGCCTGGTCAATGTGGTGGATGGGGAAGTTCAATCATTTCAAATGACAAGCGGATAGAACTTGAAAGGAGGACGATGCTGAAGATGTGTTTCTAAAAGCCAATTGTATTTCGACTTTATTCGCCAAAAGGAGAAAATATGGCTACCGCAAAACCAGAAGTCTTTACCCGAAAAGCCTCGGGACTTGTACGCGTAATGTCCCCGTATTCAGCCTTCGTTTATAACATTCTCACGATGGGCTTGATCTTTCCCTGGACATATCTTTGGGCGCCTGGCGCGTTGCCGGGTGGCAAAGTAGTCTGGGGAATTCTGCTTGCAATGCTGATTGAGATTCCCATTGCGTATGTATATGTGTGGCTTTCAACAGCACTGCCTCGCTCGGGCGGCGACTATGTATTTCAAAGCCGCGTGTTTGGCGGAGGCGTTGCCTTCACCGTTGTCTTCTCCGGCTTCGTGATCTGGATTTTGCAATGGGTCGCGTTATCTGGATGGCTGGTTTCCTATTTGGGATTCGCTCCGCTCTTTCTGGGACTTGGAGCGACCATGGGGAACGCGGCATTATCCAGCCTGGGAGTCTGGTTCACCACATCCACAGGCATTCTCATTGTCAGTATCCTCAACGCTGCGCTTTCGATGTGGTTGCTCGTGAGTGGATTCAAAAATTACGTCCGCTTCCAACATGTGATGTGGTGGGGAACGTTATTGTGCTTTGCAACGGTCTTCATCGTTCTATTCACTACGCCCGCTTCTGAATTCGTCTCGCGCCTCAATGCCTTTGCTGTTGCATCCGGTGGAGCACCGAACTTCTATGAAACTGCTGTTTCCGCGGTGACGGCTGCGGGGATCGATCTTCATCCACCGTTTAGTCTGTTGGCTACGCTTCTGATCGCGCCCATAGCGTGGACATCACTGCAGTGGGCAACATACTCCGCTCAACAGAACGGTGAAATCAAAGACGCGCGCAGTTTCAAATCGCAGACATTCATCATGATTGGCTCACTCATTGCTACAGGACTTTTGCTGGCCTTGCTTGCAGTAGGCATCGAACGCGTTGCCGGACCGGAATTCTCGTATATCGCAGGAGCCGGCTATTGGTCATTGATTCCTGAAGCGAACATCAACGGATTCAATCTATGGCCACCGATTGTGGCTGTCGCCTTGGCGGGGAGTCCGATCGTCGTGTTGATCATCGGTCTTGGATATTTGCTCAACGGATTCCAAATCGTCTGCAACTGTTACATTGGTATGACGCGGGTGTTGGTTGCCATGTCACTTGATCGACTCCTCCCGGAATGGTTTAGCAAGGTGGACGAAAAACTGCACACGCCGGTCAACGCCCATTGGGCATATTTCTTAGCCAGCATTCCAGTGATCCTCGCCTACAACCTGGTTGGTGGTTGGGTGGGATTAACGCTCGGCGTGACCTTTGGTTGCGGCTATGTATTTGTGGTCACTTGCATTGCAGGCGCGCTTCTGCCGTATCGCGCGAAGGAATTGTATGAGGCATCACCGGGCGCCAAATACAAGCTTGGCAACATTCCTCTGGTGACGGTGCTAGGCATTTTGGGAGGCGTGCTGGGTACCCTGATGGTGCTTGCTTTCCTCTTTGCTCCGCAACTGGGCGTGCTGGGCAATTGGAATTTTGAGAACTTCCCATCTGGTCTGTGGGCACAGATCATTGCTCTGTTGGTCATCCTGGTTTCTTGGGCGATCTATATCATCTCCAAGATGAGCCAAAGTTCGAAGGGAATCAATGTGGATTATGCATTCAAAGAGATTCCACCTGAGTGACATCATACCTCACACAATCCATCAAAGGAGAAGAAGAGAATGAAGAACAGAACGTTGCTGTTCCATGTTTTTTCATGGCTGCTCGTGGTTACCATGTTGGCAGCCTGCGCTCCCAAAGCCACCCAGGCACCCGCATCGAATTCGGGTGAGTCTGGCGCAATGGCTGATCTGGTCGCCGCGGCAAAAAAGGAAGGCACGCTGACTACAATTGCTTTGCCGCATGACTGGTGCAACTATGGGGGAGTGATCGACGGGTTCAAAGCCAAGTATGGACTGCAGGTGAATGAATTGAATCCTGACGCTGGCTCAGGCGATGAAGTGGAAGCCATTAAGGCTAACAAGGATAACAAGGGACCGCAAGCTCCTGATGTCATTGATGTTGGGTATTCCTTCGGTGACTCTTCCAAGACTGACAAGTTGATTCAGCCGTACAAAGTCGCCACTTGGGATAGTATTCCTGCGGATGCCAAAGACCCCGATGGCTACTGGTATGGTGATTACTATGGCGTGCTCGCGTTCCTGGTGAATACCGATGTTCAATCCAAGGTCCCACAGGACTGGAATGATTTACTTGATCCCGCATACAATGGACAGGTCGCTCTTTCCGGCGATCCACGCACGTCTAACCAGGCGATTCAGTCCGTATATGCTGCGGCGCTTGCCAATGGTGGTTCGCTTGATGATGCCCAGCCCGGTTTGGATTTCTTCAAGAAATTGAATGACGCGGGAAATCTCGTGCCGACGATTTCGAACAACGGTTTGGTTGCCAAGGGTGAGACTCCCGTCCGCATCACTTGGGACTACAATGCGCTTGCCGCCATCGATTCCTTCGCTGGCAACCCCAAAGCCACCGTGGTTGTTCCAAAGACCGGTCGCTTCGCGGGTGTGTACGTTCAGGCAATCAGTGCTTATGCTCCGCACCCGAATGCCGCCAAGTTGTGGATGGAATACCTGTACTCTGACGAAGGTCAACTGTTGTGGATGAAGGGATATTGTCACCCGATCCGTGAAGCTGACCTACGCACTCATAACATGGTCCCAGCTGATCTAAGCGCCAAACTTCCTGATGTTTCTGGTGCTGTGTTCCCCACCCTTGATCAATTGAATAAGGCAAAGGATCTCATTACCAAGAATTGGGATTCAGCGGTCGGTGCTGATATCCAAGCAGCTCCATAATTTCTCCAAAGGATTGATTTCATAGTGAGACCCTGCCAATCTGGTGGGGTCTCACTACTAAAGCATAGGCCTCTGAGGTGACCAACTCATGACTCAGACCACTTTTTCATCAACGACGCGGCGTTGGCTGGGTGTATTTCCGTTTTTTCTTTTCGCGATTCTTTTTCTTATCCTTCCATCCATGCGTTTGTTTATTGGAAGTTTTACAAACAATGAAGGAAGATTCACGCTGGATAACATCCTTCAATTGTTTCAACAGTCGAATATTCTAAGCGCCTATTGGTTGAGTATTCGGATCAGTGCTGTGACAGCCATTGGAGGTGGGATTCTCGGATTTTTGCTGGCGTATTCAGTCACAGTCGGCGGCTTGCCCAATTCTCTTCGTTCCATATTGATCACGTTTTCGGGAGTGGCTTCCAACTTTGCAGGAGTTCCGTTGGCATTCGCTTTTGTTGCAACGCTGGGTCGTACGGGATTCATTACAGCCATCCTCAAAGGGTTCGGAATTAATATTTATGACGCTGGTTTCAACCTGTATAGCTTTGTAGGTTTAAGCCTGACGTATATGTATTTCCAATTTCCGCTCATGGTTCTGATTATGGCTCCGGCATTGGATGGTTTGAGAAGAGAATGGCGCGAAGCAGCTGAAAATTTGGGCGCCACATACAGTCAATATTGGCTGAGAGTTGCCATGCCGATTCTATTGCCTTCCATCCTTGGCGCGATGATTCTACTTTTTGGGAACGCGTTCGGCGCGTATGCGACCGCGTACGCGCTCACCGGTGGGACGCTGCCGATTGTCACGATTCAAATTGGAGCCCAGATCCGAGGCGACGTTCTTCACAATCCTGGTTTAGGCTATGCTATGGCAATCGGGATGGTTTTCATCATGACCATTTCTTTGATCGGTTACTCCCTGCTTCAAGGTCGCACAGAAAAGTGGCTGAAATGAAAAAAAAGCCCCGACTGCGTCAGATTCCTTTCTGGAGTTGGTTTTGGTTTATTCTGGGCGCTTTGTATTTTGTTTTGCCGCTCTATGCCACATTTGCATTTTCGCTTGAAATGAAGCGCGATACGTTGAGCTTTTTAGCATATCAAAAAGCGTTTGCAGATACAGAGTTCTGGAAATCTTTTGGATATTCGAATTTTGTCGCTGTGCTGACAATCCTCGTCAGCGCGCTGTTAACGATTCCCACTGCTTATTGGATTCGTTTGCGGTTACCTGAAGCAAGAAGAGTTGTTGAATTTATCACCTTGCTGCCCTTTGTGATTCCCGCAATCATTCTTGTGTTCGGATTGATCCGAATTTATAGTTCACCAGTTAGCATCCCACTTACTGATTTTGTATTGTTCCAGCCTCTCACAAACTCTCCGGTTGGCACAACCATATTGATCGTAGCAGGTTATACAGTTCTCGCCCTGCCCTATATGTACCGCTCTGTAGATACGGGTATGCGTACGATTGATGTAGCCACTTTAACGGAGGCTGCACAGAGCCTGGGCGCAAATTGGACAACGATCATGCTGCGCGTGATCTTTCCGAACCTGCGTTCGGCGTTATTGAGCGGTGCTCTATTAACCTTTGCGATCGTTGTCGGTGAGGTAACACTTGCCTCATTTTTAGGCGTCCCTGCTTTTGGACCATATCTCTTCTTACTTGGACAGCATCGCGCCTATGAACCTGCTGCCCTTTCCTTCGCGAGCTTCATTCTGACGTGGATCGCGATGGGGCTGATTCAATTGTTCACTGGCGGACAGGGACAAGCCGCTGGCACGCACTAATCCATCAAAGGGAATACCATGGCTTACTTAACTCTCTCCCACATCTCAAAGCAGTTTGGTGACACCTACGCTGTAGAAGATTTCAACCTTGATATTGAAAAAGGCGAATTCGTTTCTTTTCTTGGACCATCAGGTTGTGGAAAAACAACAACCTTACGCATGGTGGCAGGATTTGAGATTCCAACCGCTGGTAACATCACCTTGGGCGGGAAGGATATTACAGACAAGGCTCCCAATCAACGCAATGTAGGCATGATCTTTCAAGCGTATGCCTTGTTCCCCAACATGACCGTTTCTCAAAACATCGGCTTTGGGTTGCGCATTCGCAAAGAGTCGGAAGCAGCGGTCAAGGAGCGTGTGGACGAAATGATCAATTTGATCAACCTTCAAAAACATGCCAACAAATATCCGTTTCAACTTTCGGGTGGACAGCAACAACGCGTTGCCTTGGCGCGTGCCCTGGCGAATCGTCCGCAGGTGCTTCTGCTCGATGAGCCGCTTTCGGCACTGGATGCCAAAATCCGCGTTTCCTTGCGGGCGGAGATTCGCGCCATCCAAAAACGACTGGGCATCACGGCGATCTTTGTCACGCACGACCAGGAAGAGGCGTTATCTATCTCGGATCGGATCGTTGTCATGAATGAAGGCCGGATCGAACAGGTTGGGTCGCCGTTTGAGATCTACAATTTTCCCCAAACGCCGTTTGTAGCGAACTTTGTGGGTTCGTTGAATACAGCTCCTGCGGAGGTGGTTGATCCTGCAAAAGGGGTGCTCAGCATGGATGGCGTAAAGTTTCTCTCTGCGGCGAAGATGGACGGACTGAAATCGGGTGACAAAGTTCGCATGGCGATCCGCCCGGAACGATTCAGTTTTGCTTCTGAAGTAAAGAAGCCAAATATTGTCGATTGTCGCATTGAAAACATTACCTTTTTGGGCTCGGTAGTGCGGGTTCATATTTTGATTGGCAACACAAAGTTCAATATGGATACATTCAACTATCCATCCCTGGAACTTCCCAAGATTGGCGCCATGGAGCAAGTCACCTGCTCGAAGGAAGCTGTGCTTATTCTAGATAATGTGCAAAAGTAAACAAGTAGACAGGTAAAAACGTAGACACGTGTATACTTGTCTATGAATTTACCTGTTTCTTTTTAATCCTGTGAGGTTGGTGCGATGTCGACGATTGAAGAAGTTGTAGCAAAAATCCCAGATTGGAAAAATAAGCAAGTTTCAATTACGCCTCTTTCAGGCGGGTTAACCAACTCCAACTTCAAAGTGGATGTCGATGGCATTCTCTATTTTGTACGTGTTCCCGGCGCAAGCACCGAGCTGCTGGCTGTTAATCGCAAAAACGAATATCATAATTCCAAAGCGGCACACGAAGCGGGTGTGGGACCCAACGTCCTGTATTATCTTCCTGAGTACTCCGTGATGGTGTTGGAATTCCTGAATGGAAAAACCATGTCCAAAGATTCATTGAATCAACCTGGGATGCCGACACGAATGGCACAGGCCATCAAGAAGCTGCACGCCGGTCCGCGCTTTCTGACAGATTTTAATATGTTCCGCCTGACGGAATATTATCTCCAAATCTGCGCTGAGCATCAAATAAAGATCCCGGATGGCTATCTTGAACGGATGCCAACAGTGGAAACCATTGAACAGGCCATGTTTGTGAAGCCACTCGAGACCGTTCCCTGCAATAATGACCTGCTCGCAGAAAACTATATCGACGATGGGAATCAATTGTGGCTCATCGATTATGAATACAGTGGCAACAATGATCCAACCTTTGAGCTGGGCAACACCTGCCAGGAGATGCAGTTCAATGACTCACAGATTGCCGAAGTCTGCACCGCATATTTTGGCTCGGCCAGCGCAGACAGGATTGCACGAATGAAGTTGAATATGATTATGTCCGATGTGGGCTGGGGACTATGGGCAGCAATTCAGGCCAAGATCTCTACGATTGAATTCGACTTCTGGGCTTGGGCGATCGAGCGCTGGAGTAGAGCAGTGCAGAAAATGGATTCGAAGGAGTTTGACGCTTGGTTGCGGGATGTGCAAGGGTGGTAGACAGGTAAACATGGAAACAAGTAGACAAGGAGATGGGCGTGAGTGAGAGGAAACTTTTGTACGAATCGCCGGGAGAAAAAGGGAAACGCGGCTTTGAGGATTTGGAATGCTATCAGCTTGCCTTAGAAGTGATGGCGAGGATACATGCTTTTTCCAAAACTTTACCTCTCGATGAGAAGTATGACCTTTATTCCCAGATCCGTCGCGCTTCAAAAAGCGTAACTGGAAATATTGCTGAGTCATATGGACGTTATCATTATTTGGATAGTTTGCACTATTACTCTATAGCACGCGGTGAACTTAATGAAACCTTGTCACGATTAATTGAAGCACGAGTGCTCGAATATGTTCCTCAGGCAGAATTTGAATTGCTTTATAAACTCATTCGGCAGACAGAACAGACGCTCAATGGTTATATGAGCTATGTACGCCGACAGCGTGCTGGTTCTCAAGAATATGGTGATAAGAAAATCCATGAAGATCAAGCGGATTATTCTGTATCATTATCAGAAAACGAAAATGAGGACCGATAAGGTAGTAGCTGTACACCGAACGCGTGTACGTGCTTACTTGTTTACCTGTCTACTTCAACAGGAGACTGCATGAAAGACTCAGCAGAAATTGTCATTATCGGCGGCGGGATTTATGGAGTGAATATTGCATATCATCTTTCCAAGATGGGAAAGAAGGATATTGTATTGCTGGAGAAGGGCGAGATTGCCAGCGGCGAATCGTCCCATGCCGCGGGCGTGGTGACACAATTTGCCACCTCCAAAACGATGATGCAGTTTCGCAAGTATTCCATTGAGTTGTACAGCGAATTAGGATTATTCAATCACGTCGGTAGTTTGCGCGTTGCCTCAAGCCAGGAACAACTCAAGGAACTGGAACGAAGTGTCAGCCGCGCCAAGGCGATTGGCATGGATGTGGAAATCATTTCTCCGTCCGAAGCGGTCAAGGTCATGCCCCAGATCACTGACAAGGATCTCTATGGCGCGATTTACCTGCCACGCGATGGACATCTTTCTCCGTACGATACAACTACGGGTATGGCGCGTATCATTCGGGAGTTGGGCGTGGAAGTCAATACGCACACGCGCGTCACCGGGCTTGAGCTTTCTCCCAAAGGTGAAATTCAAAAAGTCATTACCAATCAAGGTTCGATCAAAACGGATCTGGTTGTCAATGCGGCAGGAATGTGGGCGCCGCGCATCGCCGCGATGGTTGGAGTTTATCTGCCCACTACGCCTGTCGATCATCAGCATGTCGCGATCAAAGCCGTCACGGGGCATGAATTCCCGAAGAATACACCCTGTTTGCGGGACCCTGATAACCTGGTGTATATGCGCGAGGAGCAGGGCGGACTAGTGATCGGTGGCTATGAACCCAATCCATTGGCGCGTTGGATTGATGGGGTACCCTGGGAACATGGCAACGCGACCCTGCCCGCGGACTACGAACGTTTTGAGATACTGTTGGAAGGCGCGATTCGCCGCATCCCGTTTTTGAAAGATGCGGGCATTATCAATCTCACTTGTCATCCTGGAGCATACACGCCCGATTGCCAACCCATGCTCGGACCGGTCGCAGGCGCGCGCGGCTTATGGATGGCGGCGGGTATGTCGCTCAATGGTTATGGTGGCGCGGGCGGCATGGGCCAGCTCATCGCCGAATGGATCATTGAAGGGGAAGCCCCGCAGGATGTCAACATCTATCGCGCGACTCGCTTTGGGAATTATTACTCCAATCCTGAATACGCTGCGGAACGGACGCGTGAAGGCGTGAAATACTACTACGCATTGAAATTTCCAAATGATGAGAACGAGTGGGCGCGTCCCCATCGCGTCAGCCCTGTGCATTACCGTTTGCAAGAGTTAGGCGCTGTATTCGGTGAAAAATTTGGTTGGGAGCGCGTCCTGTATTTTGATAAGAACAAATCGTGGCGGCGCGCTGGTGCGGATCAACGCGCCTGGGGCTGGACCAAGCCTCCCTATTTTGAGCGCGTCGGCGAGGAGCACTGTGCCACGCGCGAACGGGTTACGCTCTACGACCTGACCTCTTTCGGCAAAATTGAAGTCAGCGGTCCTGACGCGTTGACTCTCCTGCAACGTGTCGCCGACAGCAACATGGACAAGCCCATCGGGACTGCGACCTATACTCAGTTCCTCAACACGCACGGCGGTGTGGAAGCGGACGTCACGGTCACTCGAATTGCCGAAGATAAATTCTGGGTAGTCACGGGTTCGGGATTTATCGGCAACGATCTGGCATGGTTGCAAATGAAGACCCAATCCGATGAAGACGTGACTTTCCGTGACATCACATTGGATTATGCGTGTCTCGCCATGTGGGGACCGCAGGCGAGACACGTTCTTTCGAAGGTGACACAGGATGAGGTCACGAATGAAGCGTTCCCGTATCTGACGGCCAAGACCATCCACATCAATGGAGTTCCGGTGTGGGCGCAAAGAGTTAGCTACGTCGGCGAATTGGGCTGGGAGTTCTACATTCCGAATCAGCGCGCAGTGATGGTTTGGGATATTCTCTTCGAGGCAGGACAAGAATTCGGTATGGAAGTTGGCGGGTATAAAGTGTTGGATTCGTTGCGTCTTGAAAAAGGCTATCGCTATTACACAACGGATGTAACGCCACTCGAAACACCCTACGAAGCAGGCTTAGGTTTCTGCGTTCATTTAGACAAAGGAGATTTTATTGGCAAGGCTGCCTTGATCGAGAAAAAAGAAAATGGATTCGCTACCAAGCTCTGCACGCTTGTCTTGAACGATGAGAAGTTCACGCAAATCTACGGCGGCGAAGCGATCTACCATGCGGGCAAAGTGATTACGCGCGTGCGTAGCGGGGGGTATGGGTATACAATCAAGAAAAATATTTTGTATGCCTATTTGCCTCTGGAGTTAGCCAAGCCAGGCCGGCGCGTGGAAATGGAATTGATCGAAGGCATGTATATTGCGGAAGTAACTTCAACCGTTCTTTATGACCCGAAAGGTGAGAGGCTAAAGGCCTGAGCTGAAAATTGCCGCCGCGACGAATTAATAAAATATGGTGAGAAAACTATCTCCCCCTGACTATGTTGGTTTTGGAATGTTGACTCCTGTTGCGATCATGGTGCTTGAAAAATTGCCGAAACGCAACACTGGTGCAGTCGTCAAGGAAGTCAATGAATTTGTATTTGATGATGCCGCAATTGTGGCATGTCTGCTGCGTCAATGGAACATTTCTTCAGCGATGATCGGAACTGCTGTGGGCGATGATTCACGTGGACACGCGCTTGCAGACCGATTAAAGGAATGGGGTGTACAGGGTACGGTGCGCTTTACAGATGAATACAAAACGCCAATCGAAGTCAACGTTTCTGACAAAAGTGGCGCACGCACTTATTTCTGGCAGCGTACACCACAGATATTAAAGACTCTAGATTCAGCAGACCTATCGCTATTGAGCGGCTCAAAGATTTTGTATGCAGATTGGTATGATGGCGATCATATCCTGCGCGCCATGGATGAAGCCAGACTACACGGCGTGCCTGTCTTTGTGAACTTGGAGCATGGACATAAAAAGTCTGATGTGCTAAAGAAATTCGCGGAGCGTGCCACGATCTGTCAGGCGGTGACGGATGCCGCGCAAATAGGTGGAAAACAGGCATTGCTGGGAACGGCAAGAAAATTATTGAAATCGGGAATTCAAACTGCCATTATTACTCTGGCAAAAGGTGGTTGCCTAGCTGCGGAAGGGAACGAGATCGTACGCGTCTTTGCCCCATCCGTGAAAGCCGTGGATGCGTGCGGCGCCGGCGCTACATTCTCGGCAGGATTTATCTATGGTTATCTCAAGCAATGGGATCTCGAGTCCTGTGCGCGCTTTGCCACGGCTGCCGCAACGCTCAAGGTTACGCGGGCAGGATTGGAAATGTTTCCTGTTAAGCAGATCGTTGAACTTGCCGAAAGTCTGAAGGTGGAACGCTGGAGATTTAGGAATAATCGGTTCGAGATCATAGAACGGATTCTGGCCATCCCAGAACAGGTTGCCAAACAAGGCAAAAGTGCGCAGGAAAAATTTTTGCACGATATTCGTTTTCCACGCAAACGTAAAAACGACAGTTTTCAGCATCCGCATGTGAGACCGAAGCGTAAGATCATTTAACCTAATGCGACATTTATGTCGCATCAGCAAAACGACATAAATCCTACACGGGGACGATGTGTCGTTATACAACTCAGAGGAGAGTTCCATGTCATTTGCAGAGCTTCTTACACAGGAACAAGTGCAACGCATTCACGAAGCCTCACTGGAAATTCTGGAAGAAGCAGGTTTAAAAGTTCGTTATGAACCAGCCCGCGCTGTATTTGCAAAGCACGGCTGCACTGTGAATTCAGAAACAAACATCGTCAAGTTTCCGCGTGATGTTGTGGAAAAATATCGCAAGATGGCGCCACCCAAATTCACATTCGGTGCGCGTGATCCCAAATTTGACAAAACGATTCCCGATGACAGCCCGGTCATTGTGACGGCCAGCTCTGCCCCCAATATTATCGACCCGGTCACAGGTAAGGAACGCCGCGCTGAATCTGGTGACATTGCGCGCATTGCCCATCTTATCAATGAACTGCCTGGTTACGATATGTTCTCCATTTCGACGCTGGCAGAAGATGCTCCCAAGGATCAATTCACCATCTCACGCTTATATCCTGCGCTCAAATACTGCCTC
>WNFZ01014755.1_pt1 | contig 16351 bp, 18 predicted proteins | sample 5400081 | NCBI WGS metagenome assembly WNFZ01 (sample SAMN13153365, study PRJNA577476) | soil metagenome | isolation source: 80 cm soil or saprolite under grassland replicate 1 | place: USA:California | collected 2016-06-15 | reverse complement strand
ACCGGCTACGCGCGCCACCGTTGTCCTACGGCGTTTAAGGATAAAATGATAGGACAGGAGATGAATAGCCCTGCGCAGAAGCCGCTTCGATCGGCTCGGCGGAAGCGTGGCGCTCCAGGGCGTTAAGTGTCTGCTCGCAGTCATTCAGGCGTCGTGGGTTTCCCATGGGGCTTCGCCGCAAATCAAGATGCAGGAGCATAATCCTGCATTTTGCCACAGGGCACGGGAGGTGACGCGGTCGGCTCGCCGGATCATCTCGGTCGTAGCGCGTCGTGAGAACGTCAGCAGCAGGTATCTGTTCTCCCTGATGGACTGCTGATTTGAGTTCCGCGGGCTTCGCTCGTGCGCTCATGCTAGGGCAGGACAAGCTCCTGCGCTCAGGGTCTTATTTTCAACACCAGCGATTTCATGGATTAGCGGCTCCCATCCCATCGGATCATCAACCTCGACTACGTCATCGTCGAGCAAAAACCAGCCGTTCTATGGACCTTTGCCCACCTCCCAGTGGGGATTGCCTCGGCGGTGTACCGGTCGCTGGCCCTGCCGCTCTTCCGAAAGGCTTTACCGTTTCTTTCTTTCCCGCATGGACGGCTCAACGGCGGAAGCGCGCGCGGCCACGGTAGTCGATATCCGCGCGGCTGAGTGAATGGGTTTCACTTCCGCCGCCAACTTTTGGCGAAGGCCACCATTGCGGCTTCGTGCGTCGCCTCATAGCCGTGGATGGGCGTGCGATCGTGGTTTCCAAAGGCCAGCGTCCACTTGTGCGAACGGTGAGACGGGGGGTGATTATCGAATGTGATTTGAATTGCAATGTACCGCACTACCCCGTCAACGTAGATGACGTAGACGTAGAACTGCTTCTTGCTCACAGCTTCCAGCCCTTCTTGCTAAGAAGAATTGAATCATCGTTCCTTACCCCAGTCTTCCTCGGCTTCCCGCTTCACTGCCGGCGAGTTCGGGTTCTTGAACTTGAGCCAGTCTCGACATCGGCCGCTCACGTAGCGCGAGCCGAGACGCTTGCTGATGATGTCTTCGAGGCCGAGCCGGCACGCGTGCCGGAACACGACGTCCCCAGGCTCGGCGAGATGCTCGTTCAGTTGTAGGCCGAGCTTGGCGCCGCGCAGGAGCTTGGCGAGCACGGCCTTGCGCTGCTAGATCGGCTCGCGGCGCAGGTCCTTGCCGTCTAGCTCGATCAAATCGAAGGCGTAGAGGAAGACATGCCGGTCGTCTCGCCGCTGCCGCAACTTGTGGAAGACCGGCACCCCCTCCTCGTCACAGCACACAGCCTCGCCGTCGATCAGGCAGGACCGCAGCCGGAGCGAGTAACCGAAAGCGTTTCGCGTCGGCCTCCTGACAGGGACGCATCGAGGATATCCTCGACGTTTCCTACCGATACCGTTTAGCGCCGACACACTGTCGCTGGCCTAATCGTCAAGGACTTGTTTCGCGGCTTCGAGTTTTGGTTGGTCGATGAGGGCCTTGAGAGCTCGCTCCCGGACGAGGCAGTGTTGGCCACTCGACTCTATACGCTCGAGGGCTTCGCCATGACGGCTGGCGCGGACGCGAAATGCCCAGATGATAAGTCCGACGCCCTCAATAATCAGCAGGATGCCGAATACCAACGGAACCGCCAATGCGTGCGCGGCCTCCCTAACCCATCAAACCCTGGATAGGAGGGCTCGATGGCTTCTGCAGTGTAATCGAAACAACGCGATTGACCCGAAAGGGGGGATATTCCCTATCATTGGTGATCGCCGAATCACTAGGCTCGATTGTGGAAGGGGTGCGCTGATGCTCGACAATCCGGAGAAGACCGCTCGGCTGCTGGCCGCACTCAAGGCAGCTGTGCCCTTTAAAGTCGAACTGGTGCCATCGCTCGTCACATATCTCCGAGCGCAACATGTTGCCATCGCAGATCAGACCCAGCACATCGTCTCGAACTTGTCGTATGCCGGCGACGAAGGTGGCATCGTGTGCCATATTGCTCCCCCTGATAACGAAGAAGCGCTCGTTGTCTCCCTAACTCAAGTCCGAGTGCCCCGATCTATGCCGCTCGCCGCGGCAGTCGCGGATTATCACAATCACCGGGTAAAGAAGCTGAAGAAACAACGTATGGCGTAGGTCGAATTCTCGGCGGACTTGGCTCACAGAGAACCGCTAAGCATTTAGGACTCGAACTCAGAAATGTCGCCGCAAATTATCCCTTTCCAGCCGAATTCTGGCGACAGAGACTATGCGCCGCTGGGACCGGGGCCGTGTTCCGGTGGGCGATAGCGCGACCTTAGTTCGGGACCGCCGTCTTGGGGTTCGGCGGGTAGGCCGAGTTCTTCTGAATGCCGCGGTGCACTGCCGCATTTGCGCTGACCGCTTCTTGTACTCGGAGATGGTACGCAAACAGAACGTTTTGCCTTCGGTTAGAACACGAAGCGTCTCAAGAAAAATGGAAAGGCCGCGCAAGCCAACATAGCTAGGCGCTGGGTCCGTCGTTCATTTCGCCAGCTTCACCAAGCCTGGGCCTTTTGGAGCAAGAGGGGCTTTACCGCGCCGGGCGAGTTTCACGTTCCTCAATTACAGTAGTGCCTCCAGTCGTCCCGCTTTCCCGGCATTCCTCCACGGTGCGCATTCGGCTTTCAGCCTCGGTGCGAACGCCGAACCCGGCAGGGCCGATCACCACACCGACACTCGGCGACACCGGCCGTTCCTCAACAATCCTGCACCGTTTCGTGGTCGGCTCCTTGATGATGTAGTAGTCCGCAAGGCTGGGCGTAATAATGAAAACCGCAAACGCGGCACCGGCCAAAATTGCTCGCATGGGGAGTCTCCCTCCAGATGAAGATTCCAGTTGACTTCATTTAACTCGCCTGAGGCTGCGGAGGTTCCAACATGGGACGGGCGCACCGATTTTCTCATGTCCATGGTGCCCGAAGGCCTGGCCCGAAACCAACACGGATTGCAGGCGCGGCCGGGCACCGCGCCCCTCACGCTTGCTCCGGCCGCCGATCGCACGGACGACATTGTCAGCGGCGGCACGCGCATCCGCCGCATGAGACTCTGCTTGTTGCGCTGTAGCGACGGCCGCAGAAGCCGCGCTGCTCTCTCGCCCTCATGCTGAGGAGCATCGCAGCGCCAGACGACCACGGATGTTCCACAAGGTCACTCGCGCTGCGATGCGTCTCGAAGCATGAGGGCAGCCAAGTCAGTAGCCGTCGGAATTCGTTCTGCCGATCTCAGTTAAATCCGAGATCTGTGGCCGTCCTCATCCTTCGAGCCGCGCGCACGCGTGTCCGACTTTGCGGCACCCTCGCGCACGCGCTCCTCGGGATGAGGACGGACACGCTGCGGCTACGAGAAAGATAAACATCCGTTCATCAAGAATTCTTGGCGCGCGCGCGGAAACCGAACGTGCGCGGCCGGATTGACTTGCAGGGAGGACCCTCCTCAGGAGAAAAAGATGCGAATACTCGCAGTTATGTTCGGGGCCGCGGCAGCCCTCGCTGTCGCCGCCCCCGTCGCGGCCGATCCCGGAACCGGCCGCGTCCAGCTCGCGCAAGCGCAGGACTCCGGCATGCAGTCGGGGTCCGGCACGGGCGCGAGGCAGCAGGGCAGCTCCGGCAGTCAGCAGGGCAGCACCGGCATGAGCCAGCAGGGCAGCGCCGGCCAGCGCGAGGGCGGTTCCGCCGCGACCCGCCAGTCGTCCGGCGGCGGAGCAGCGATAAGCCAGACGCAAGGCACCAGTCGCACGACCGTACGCCAGCGTTCCGAAGGCGCGCGCGTGTCGGTTCGCGGCGGCAGCCGCACCGCGGTCGGCGTGCGATCCGCCGCGAGCGATGACGCGGTCTTCATCAAGCGCAAGAAGGCCCGCCGGTACGTGTACAGCGAGCCGTCGACCACGGTCATCAGGAAGAAGAAGCGCTTCGCGATCCACGAGCCCTCGAGCTCCGTCATCGTCCACAAGCGGCGCGCCGGCGGCGTGGCGGTCGGCGGCGGCACCTCGACGCGCACCACCGTACGAAGCGGCACGGTCCGCGGCTCGAGCACGACGCGCGAAAGCGTGGGAGCCGGTGCAGGCGCTCGCCAAGGCGCATCCGGCCAAGGCAATGTCGGCGCCGGCGGCTCGAGCCAGGGCTCCGGCCAGACCGGCCGTTCGCCCAGCGGCGGCGGCGCTTCCGGCAGCAGCGGCGGGAGCGAATCGACGAGCGGCCGGCAGTAACGCATCGTTCGATCGCCATGCGTCGCGCGGCGATGATCTCGCCGCGCGATGCGCATTTTTCGAAGGCGCGGCAACGGCGACGGTGATCGGATTCGTACCCCGTCCGCTGGTCAAAGCGTTTAGCGCCCCGTTGGTCGCAGATTTCTAGGCGGACCGGTCGAGCACGCCGCATGCAGCGCAATCGGACAGGAGACCAGGGCAAGTTTGAGGTAGCCTTTCCAGTAAGGACGCACAACCAACTCCTATCGCTTCGGGTTTACGCATGTGAGGTGGGTTGCAAGGACAGAGATGCATTGTTCAATTCGGTCGCGGGGTGAGAGCCATTGCGGCCTACCCGGGCACACTTCTTCTTATGGCTGCGCGCAGTGCCGGCGTGAGGTAAAGAAACCCCCGGCTTCTCTCCACCGGGGCTTCAAGTAGCTCTCATCATTAGGTGACGTCTAAGAGACCATTCCCCTAGACGCTCTTATTTGTATCCCAACGCACAAATCGCCCCATCGGTTATCCAAAAAATGCTGGTCCTTGTCCAAAAAAATTTAAGCCAGTATCAGCGTCCATCGTGAGACCGTCGGGCTCATGCTTACGAATTTTCGGGTCGGCGATCGCGTCGAAGACAAGGAAACTCACAAGCGCGGCTACGTTACCTTTGTCTACAGCGAGCTTGAATTTAAAGGCGAGGTTATCGCGGTCTTATTCGACGGCCGCGACGAAGCGGTCGCTGTCCCGGTTGACAGCGTTCGCAAAGTAGTACTGAGGCAGTCATGAGTGCGGTTCGTGTGATCTGCCTCGCGGCGACTATCTGTCTCGCAACGCCGGCCGTATCCTCAAGGGCGAGAAGCCTGCCGACCTGCCGGTGCAGGCGCCGACAAAATATGCACTTGTGATCAACACGAAGACCGCCAAGGCCCTTGGCCTCTGGCGCGCCATAGCTTTTTCCTATTCGACTAAAGTGTGATGGCGGTCACAGACTCGCTTTCGCTTCCCTCGTTAAACCCCACCACAGTGACATCGATCTGGGCCAGGAGGGGTGATCATGGCACGGAAAGCGCTCACATTTATCTTCGGGATGGTTCTTGCGATGGCGGTAGTCCTCACGATCACGACGTGGGCGGCTTCCCCAAAACCTGAGGATTCGGCTTCGGCAGCGAGGGGAACGATTTACCGGCCTGACCTCTGGAAGGTGTACTAAGGTTCGGCGAGCAGCCGATCCAATAACGTTCCCGAGACCCCGCCCTTTTTCGTGCTTGCGCGGGGTTCTCGCTTTTCAGGCAAGTTTGTTCTCAGCGTGCAATCGACGATTTTGTGACGGCCATCACATCGGCCGAAGTCATGATGTGGCAATACCATCGCTTGAGCTGTCGCTACCGCCCGCAGTCCTGCGACTGCTTCGAGGACCGCGCGGTGCAAACGGTGATGAGCATCGAGCACGTCGCATGGATAGACGACTTAGAGGTGGCGGAAACGGCCTACCGGGCAGCCGTGGCGCGCTGGCCCGCGGCGCGCATCGATTCGGCATAGGCCGTCAGGCCGAATGGTCAGCCCATTGCTGAGCGCACGAAAGCCCATCGTGGAGCGCCCCATGCTCACGGCAAAGGAATGTCTGCACAACGCTGAGGTTTGCCTAGCCCTTGCTCACCAAACTAAGGAACTCCACGCAAGAGGAGCCTTGCTTGAATGGGCATATGAGTTCCGCACGTTGGCTAAGTATTTGGAACGCGACGAGCGCAAGTCGATGGTCCGCGACCTTTCACCCGTGCATAGCGAACGCGCGGCACAATAACCGACCAAGAAACCGGGCCAGCGTGGTCGCATTCGCGTAGCTGGGATCTCACGGAGAATCCTCTTCGCGTGGTACTTCAACGACTTGAACCCGCTGTTCTCGAACTACATCACTGGCGACAGCCGGATCATGATCCGCCGCAACATCCAGGAACGTGTGCGCGCACCATCGCCCCATTCCTGCGCCTCGACCACGACCCCTATCTGGTGATCAGCGACGGACGGCTGTTTTGGATGCAAGACGCTTATTCGACGAGCGACTATTTTCCCTATGCACAGCCGGTGCAAAGCCTGCATCTCAACTACATCCGCAATTCGGTGAAGGTGGTTGTCGACGCCTATAACGGGACCGTCGACTTCTATCTGATCGATTCCGCGGACCCGATCGCCGCGACCTACCAGCGTATCTTCCCGGACCTGTTCAAGCCGTTCGCGGCCATGCCGCCGGGCTTGCAGAAACACATTCGCTATCCGGAGGACCTCTTTCTGATTCAGGCGCGCATCTACCAAGCCTACCACATGGAGGCGGCCGACGTTTTCTATAACCGCGAGGATCTCTGGCAATTCCCGCGCCAACCAGGCGGCGGCGGCACCGCCATGATGGCGCCTTACTACATCATCATGCGGCTGCCCGGGGAGCCGCAGGCCGAGTTCTTCCTCATGATCCCGATGGTGCCAACCCGCCGTGACAACATGATCGCATGGCTTGCCGCTCGCTGCGACCCGCCTGACTACGGCAAGCTGATTGTCTATGAGTTTCCCAAGGAAAAGCTCGTCTATGGGCCGTTTCAGATCGAGGCACGGATCAATCAGAACACCGATATCTCCCAACAAATCACGCTGTGGAACCAGATGGGCTCACGCGTGATCCGCGGCGCTAACTTGCTTGTGATCCCTATCGAGAACTCGATTCTCTATGTATCGCCGCTCTATCTGCGGGCGGAGCATGGACACTTGCCGGAGCTCAAACGCGTGATCGCATCTTATGGCGAACATGTGGTGATGAAGGAGACGCTCGCCGAGGCATTGTCGGCGCTCTTTACGGAACCCAAAGCCGCGTCGGCGGCTCCGAGCGCTGCAACGGGGACGCCGGGGCGGGCTTCGGCACGGAGCTCGACGCGGTGCGAAGGCTTTTGGAAGAGATGATCAGGCATTCTGGTAGTTACTAAGCGCTTGCTATCGCGAGCCTCCACCACGACCAGTCGAAGGGATTGTCCGCGCTACCCGCTTCCGGCAATGACCCTCCCGCTGATCGTCCATGCGCTCGCTCGCTGCGAAGTCAGGGGGTGCTTTGTCTGATAGCTACAAATGTATCTTCAGCAGGGTCAGCCGATCGAAGTTCCGTTCCGTGGTGGTGTGGTCTTGATCCACCCAAAGGGACCCGCATATTCAGCAATGAAGAATGTTGAGCCTGCGGGTGCGGCAGGTTCCCGCTCCATGCCAAAAAGTAGAGGACGAAAACCTAAAAAACCTCGTGCTCCAACTAAGGGAGCACCAAAGCAATTAATTGCGCACAATACCCCGTCGCGAGAGCCGCCAATCCCGGCGCAGACAGTCCAACAGGAACCATCATTATCACCGCAGACGGTCCAGCAGGAATCATCAATACCGCGGCAGACACTCCTCCAGTCCATCCTGAAATGGACAATGAAATCGGTGAAGCGCGCGTGGGTTCTGCCGAGGCTGTTCGGCCGTTGAACGAGAAATGCGCCGGCGACCCGCCATCCCGCCGGGCGGGGCGTTCGACACTATCGGTCGCCCGCGCAAAGGCTAACAGGTTGTAAAATCGTTCCATTACCTCCTGACTGATCTTCGCCAATTCGGTATCCTGCAATCCGGCCCTGGCTGGCGGGGATCGAATGCAATTCGATCAATTAAGACGGCGCGATTTCATCACGCTGCTCGGCAGCGCGGCAGCCGCGTGGCCGATTACGGCGCGCGCGCAGCAGCCAATGTCACTCATTAGCACCGACGGGAGGCTGCAAATGTTGAGAACATTTCTTGCCACCATCCATTGGCGGCGCCCGCAATCACTGTCGCTCCGTTGCCAAGCCACGCGCAGAGCGACTATCCCAACCACATGGTAAAAATCGTCGTACCCTATCCCGCCGGCGGCATTCCCGACATTTTCGCCCGCGCGCTCACCCCTGGCCTGTCGGGCCGGCTTGGACAGCAGTTCATTGTCGAGAACAAGGCCGGCGGCAGCGGCGCGCTCGGTACCGCCTCGGTGGTACGCGCGGAAGCGGACGGCTATACCGTGCTGTTCGCGCCGGCGCTGGTGCTCTCGGTGCTGCCGCAGTCGCGCAAGGATACGGGCTACAGGCACGACTCGCTCGTCCCGGTCTGCCAGACCTTTGTCAACACGATGGGGCTTGCAGTGCGGCCGGATTCGTCGATTAAAAGCATCGGCGACTTGGTCGCAACAGCGAAGCAAAAGCCCGGCGCGCTGAACTACGGCCATGCAGGCGTCATGACCATACCGCATCTCGCGATGGAGGAGTTCATGCAAGCCGCGGCGATCGATATCAAGGATGTCCCGTTCCGCGGCGGGCCGCAGACGATCGCCGAGCTGCTCGCCGGGCGGATCGATATCCTTCCGACCGTCATCGGCGCGGAGGTCGGCCAGAACATCCGGATCATCGGTGTGTTCGGCGAGAAGCGCTTAGCCCACCTCCCCGACGTGCCGACCTTCAAGGAGCAGGGCTACAACGTCAGTCCTGCAAGCTTCGGCGGGCTGCTGGCGCCGCCCGCAACTCCTCAGCCGATCTTGTCCGAGCTCTCCTCGGCATGTGCCGAAGCGGCAAAGTACGATCTGTATGCGACGACCGCCAAGCGTGCCGGGCAGCCCGACGACTATTACGCCGACGCCGAGGTGTTCCGGCAGCGGCTCGCGCGCGACATCGAGAGCAAGGCGCGCGTGCTGTCGCGTCTCAAGACACAATAGAAGAACCCCGGTGCCTTCGCCGCCGCATCACACGTAACAGAAGCAATCACCTCGTTCGTGCGCGCATGGTGTCGAACTGCGGATCCCTTAGCAAGATCGCGGATGGACGTCCGCTTTTGGGGGAAGAGCGGTCGTGCAGCGGACATCACCGGCATGACCGAGTTTGACCCACAAGCGACATCAGCGCGCAATTTTTGCTGTGATGCACAGCAACGTTCTTGCGCAACGGTGTGATAATGTGTGGCCCTAAGTCTGAGAAGGGGCACCCAAGCACCGACTGGATCGGCGACAATAGTGAACACGATCGGGACGGTGCGCGTCACTTGCAGCAACGGTGCAAGGGCGGCGCTGGAATGGGCCAGGATTATGTCCGGGCCGAGCGCAACCAATTCCGCGGCATGCGTGCGCATGGCCTCGGCATCACCGCGGCCCCATCGGTAATCGACTAGGACGTTTTGGCCGATGGTCCAACCCAATTGTTGGAGCCCCTGCGCAAACGCCGCAAGCCGGGCTTGTGACTGCGGATCGTCAGCCGTGATATTCAGGAGTACGCCGATGCGCCGCACCCCGCGCGGCCTGCTGCGCGCGCGCAGCGAGCGACCACGCAGCCGCCCCGCTGAGCAGCGATATGAAGGCGCGTCGCCTCATCGAGGAACGCCTGGTCCGCAGGCGACCGCGGGGCGTTTTGCAGGGTGGAGGCTACCTCGGCTAGGGGCGGGCCGGGAAAACCGTTCCGGGGGCTTCCCAGCCCGAAATGTCCTGATCCTGTCCGACCTACATTTGAACCTTCGACCGGCCTGAGGCGACAAATAGTCGGGGAGCCATTCCCCCGGCGATTGAGCCGGAAGGTGGGATGGCAGAAGCGGGCGTCTTGCACAGACACAGCGGAATAGGGGCGTCACTCGGTCAGCCCGTCCGGGTGCCTAACACAAGGGGATTAGCATCATGAAGATCGTCACAATCGTAACGGCTGGGCTCGTCGCCATGCTGAGCGTTGCCGCTGCCGCCACGCCGGCCGCAGCTCATCCCTACGACCAATACATTCGCGGTCGCTCTTTTTTCGGGGCCTTATTTGGGCCCTCCATCGCGCGCGGGGTCGTCAGCTATCCCACCAATCAGAAGCCGGGCACCATTGTGGTCAGCACGGCGCAGCGGCGGCTCTATCTCGTGCTCGGCAACGGCCAGGCACTGAGCTATGCCATCGCCGTAGGCGCCGCCGGCTACGCCTGGAGCGGCATCAACCAGGTGACCGACAAGCGCGAGTGGCCGGACTGGACGCCGCCCGAGGAGATGCTGCAGCGTCGGCCCGATCTGCCGCGTCATATGGCGGGCGGCCCGAACAATCCGATGGGCGCCCGCGCGATCTATCTCGGCGCGAGCCTCTATCGCATTCACGGTTCGAACGAGCCTGACAAAATCGGCCAAGCGGTGTCATCGGGCTGCATTCGCATGACCAATCAGGACGTCATCGATCTCTATAACCGGGTCCAGATCGGCGCGACGGTCATCGTGCAGTAGCAGCGGCGCGGCCGAACAACGTACGAGCGATCCGGCCCGGCGCTGATCGCGCGCCGGGTCATTGACGACGTTGGCCCGCTGCCGGGTACTGCTCGAGGACGCGTGGGGGCGTGCGCTCCCCTGGGCGTGAGTGTGCGGCACAGAATGAGGTGCTGCGCGCCTTTCAGCCGTGTCCGCTTTCGGGCAAACCGGACATTGAGCAGACATCGCCGAACGACCGAGTGTGACCCAAACCGGTCATGCAAAGCGTTAGGCCGGGACTTTGTGAAACCCGCTCCTACACATTGACCGATGGTTCTTTCAGCCGGATATGCACCGAATTGGGAGTTCGAATCCGATGAGACCGCGGCTATTCTGGCTTGTCTCAAGGCGATCCAGGGGCGCTGTACTACCGTGAGAAGATTTCATCATTTCCAAGCGTCCCAGGCTTGGCTCAGTAACAAAGCATCGAAAGATCGAGTTTACGGACTACGAGCGTCGGCTCAGTTCGATGCAGTCAATTCTCCAAGCCGTCCAACAGGCCTATCTCGGCACGCAAGAGCGCGCTGTTATCGTGCTCGAAGGGTGGGATACGGCCGGAAAGGGCGGCATCGTTAGACGCCTTGGATGGGTTTTGGATCCTCGTAGTTTCAAGGTGCACCCCATTTCTGCACCATCGTCGCATGAGAGAGGGAAACATTACCTCCAGCGATTCTGGGAGAAACTTCCGGAGCACGGTCAAATCGTGGTTTTTGACCGTTCCTGGTATGGGCGAGTTCTGGTCGAGCGCGTGGAGGGATTTGCCACGAAGCGCCAATGGCGGAGAGGTTACGAAGAAATCAACCAATTCGAACGTTTGCTAGTCGAGGACGGCATCCGCATAGCGAAGATTTTCCTGCACATCTCGGCTGGCGAGCAAATTCGCCGGTTCAAGGACCGAATAAATAATCCGCTCAAACGCTGGAAGCTTTCCTACGAAGACTTCCGCAATCGGGAACGCTGGGCGGACTACGAAATCGCGATAGAAGATATGATAGAAAAGACTTCGACCAAGCGGGCACCTTGGTACCTTGTGCCGACGAACGACAAGCTGTTCGGACGGATCGCGGCATTCACAATACTTATTGATCGACTGGGAAAGGGAGTAAACTTGAAGCCGAGGCCACTCGATCCCGAGATTGCTGCGAGAGCTGCGCAACTATTCGATCTGTCTTAGACCACGCGAAATTGCCACGGAATGGGTGAGGCACGCTCGTTCGGTGACGTCCTTTTGGAACTTCAGCATATGACCGCTTATGGCACTTTCGCGACATAGCAAGATCGCGGATGGACGTCCGCTTTCGGGGGAAGAGCGGTCGTGCAGACGGACATCACCGGGATGACCGAGTTTGCCGACTCTCAGCGGACGGCTACTCGATCGCCGCCAGCGCATAGGGGCCGGCGATGAACGTCTCGGTGAAGCCGCCGATCCCGCGCATCTCCTCGATCACCGCCTGCGCTTTCGCATCCTGCCCGGTCTGCAGATAGGCATAGACGAGGTAATCCATCGCGTGCAGCTGGTCGTGGCCTTCGTTGCTGGCCTTGGCGGCCCGCGCCGCCTCGGTGTTGGAGCCGATTGATTCCTTCCAATAGCCGACGCGGGTGAAGATATGGGACGGCATGTGCTGCGCGTGCGGCACGGCCGGTGCGATCTGCGAATAGCGCTTGGCCGCCTCGAGGCCTTTCTCCGCCAGCGCTGGCGTGTCGTAGAGATGGATCAGATAGTGGGCGACGCCGGGATGGCGGGGCTGGCGGCGGAAGATCGGTTCGAGGATCGCGGCGCCCTTGAGCTGCATCGCATAGGTCTTGTCGGTCGGCGGGGCCGCGACGTTGAGCTCGATGGCATAGAGGATTTGGGCTTCGTCGTCGTTGGGATAGGCCTGCGACACGCCTTCCATGGCCTATCGCCGCGAGGCCGAGCGGAAGGTTGCCGACCGGCGGCGGCGCGTGCGGATTGTTGAGCAGGCTGAGCGCGATGCCCCAATAGGCGATGCCGCAGTCCGCATCCGCCTTGAGCACCTCCTCGAACAGTTCCTTCGACTCGCGATACCAGAACGAATGCTGGTAGCGCATGGCGCGATCGAAGCGCCGCTGCGCAACCTCGTTGCAGGACGTGTCAAAATGAACGGTGCCCAATCGTTCGTCGGATTCCTCCTGGCCGAGGACAGGCGGCGAGAATGAAACGCTGGCCGCGATCAAGGCGGCAGCGACGGCATATGCTGACCTGATCATGGGACATTCTCCTATCTGCGTCGTACGTTCGAGCCGACCGGCTAACAGGTTTTGCAATTCTACCAGATGCCGCACCCAGCGCCACAATTTCGGAGGCGCCGGCGCGGCTACGGCGACGGAAACCACAGCAGTTGGACTCCATAGCTGCAAACTATAGCGCCGCAATTTTGCTTGGCGCGAACGCGATTGGGAATAATCTCGGGCCGTCATCGACATGGAGAGCGACTTGATCCCGACGTGAGGGCGCCGCCGTGAGTCCGCGTTCGTTTGGGATAGAAGCCATCACCGATGAAGACCGCGCCTACGCCGGTTCGCGCTTCTCCGTGGAGCGCAGCAGCCGGCGATGCCGGTGATCGGGTTTCTAAACACCCTCCGCCGAGGGTGACTGCTCACGCGACAACCGAGCATTCAAGGCCCTGGCTGAGTTTCGATGCGGCGTTCATACGCGGATTAACCATCATCTCGATCTCGTGACCGCAATTTTCACAAGACCAAAAATGACGGACTTCATGTTTGCTCACGTACGCCGACCACTTCGGTGCAATCAATGAGTCATTGCATTCGCTGCAAACCATCCCGTACGGCGAGCAATTGTCAAACCCTCTGGTCGCCATGACCACCTCCCTTAGTAGGAAAATAAAAGCACTATGACACTTCGACCGTCAATCTGTGGATGAATGGTGCGCTGCCGCAAAGGAAGCATTGCGGCGGCTGGCCGGTGGCGAGACGCTGATGTCGCTCGCACCTACAACGTCGATGCCACCACGATCGGCAGGCTGCTGGGTGATCGCCCTTTCCCTGGCGGCGCAAACCTGGTCGCCCTCCAATGAAGCGCCGCGGCCCTTGACGCGCCAGACGGGGGCGAATCGGTAACTGCTTCCGCTCATTTGGTCTCGGCGTTCGCCACCGATGGCCTGGCTGGCGATACCCCAGGGTAGGACCAAAAAAGGCCGGTGGGGTCGCCGTGGCCTGGGCCCCATCCTTCGTCAGAAGCACAGGGGCGCAGCAGCGCCTTCCGATTCAGAACAATTCAGGTCTGCCCCAAGGACCAGCCGATCAGCCTGTGACAGGCTAAACATTGGAACACGACCAGCCATCAGAGCCATTCGGGCTGGCGCTTGCACTGCTCAGCAAACGGGAGGCGACATTGCAAATCCAGCAGGTCCATTACTTCCTGGCGCTGTGCGAAGAGCTCAATTTCACCTGCGCAGCCCGCCGCTGCGGCATCTCGCAACCTTCGCTAAGCAACGCCATCAGCGCGCTGGAGCGGGAGCTGGGCGGAGCGCTGTTTCACCGAAAGCCTGCGATCGCGTTGACGGGGCTCGGCCGCATGGTAAGGCCCTATCTGGACGAAATCGCGCGCAACGCGGATCACGCCTGCGAGGTTGCACGCAAATTGACGCCGCGGCCGGACATCCATCGATTTGATCCCGCCGGCGCTTGGAAACAGTTTGCATAGGCTGACTCCTCTGAACGCACAGCAGCATCCTGGCGCGCGACGGTGTGGTAGTCTGACGGCGCCCAATTCGAAGAGGCGAGCCTGTGAGGCGGCGCGAGTTCATTAAGTTTCTCGGCGGCGCGGCGGCGTGGCCGCTTGCGGCGCACGCGCAGCAGCAAAAGCCGGTGATCGGTGTCCTCGGCGGCACGTCACAGGCCGAATGGGTACCGTTTTTGGCTGCGTTCAATCGCGGTCTAAAGGAGGTCGGCTACATTGAGGATGAGAATGTCAAGATCGAATACCGGTGGGCCGATAATAAATACGATCGCCTGATCACGCTGGCTGCCGATCTGGTCGATCGCCAGGTGGCCGTCATCGCCGCGCTCGGCGGCACGCCTTCGGCGCTTGCAGCAAAGCGGGCGACTTCCCGCATACCAATCGTTTTTCTGGTCGGCCGCGACCCGGTGGAGCTCGGGCTCGTTGCCAGCTTCAATCGGCCGGGCGGAAACGTCACTGGCGTCAACATGCTCAATGTGACGCTCGCGGAAAAGCGGCTCGAATTGATCCGCGAACTGGTGCCGAAGGCCGCTGTCATCGCCATTCTGTTCAACCGCGACAATCCGAACGGCCAATCCTACGTGAGCGAATTGGAGCCGGTCGCGCGCGCTGCCGGGCAGCGAGTGCTCGTTCTGAACGCCAGCAACGATCGCGACTTGGACGCGGCCTTTGCAACGCTTGTCCAGAACGCAGCTGATGCGGTTGTCGTTGCTCCGGACCCATTCTTGGACAGCAAGCCCGATCGAGTGATCGCATTGGCTGCGCGTCATGCGATCCCGGCAATCTATCAATGGCGCGAGTTCGTCGTGGCTGGGGGCTTGATCAGTTACGGAACGAGCCTCACCGACGCGCATCGGCAGCAAGGTGTCTACGTCGGTGGCATCCTGAAGGGGACAAAGCCGGCGACCTTGCCGGTCATCCAGCCGACCAGATTCGAGTTGGTGATCAATCTCAAGACGGCGAGGACCCTCGGGCTCACCGTGCCGCTGACACTGCAGGCCCGCGCCGACGAGGTGATCGAGTGAAGCGTCGCGAGTTCATATCGCTGCTTGGCGGTGCGGCCGTCGCCTGGCCGCTCGCGGCGCGCGCGCAGCAGACGAAGGTCTATCGAATTGGCGCCCTCTTCGTAGGAAATGCCGATGTCGAGTCCCTGCGGACGGAGCTGCGCGAAACACTGCGCAAATCCGGTTATGTTGAAGGCCAAAATCTTCTCTTCGAGTTCCGTTCTGCAGAAGAGGAGCTTGAGCGACTTCCCAGACTTGCCGCGGAGCTAGTTGCTCTCAAGGTCGACGTCATCGTAGCGATCTACACGCCATGTGCGCTTGCGGCGCAACGGGCGACGCGCGAAATTCCTATAGTCATTGTGTCAGGCAATCCGGTCGAAACCGGCTTGGTGCCGAGCCTCAGTCGCCCGGGCGGAAACATCACCGGCATATCCTTGATAGCGGCAGAATTGCATGGCAAATGTGTCGAACTCTTCCGCGACATGTTGCCATCCGTGCGGCGCGTCGCCGCTCTTGGGAACGCTGCTGATCCGATCTCGAAGCTCTTCCTTGAACAAGTTCAGCTTGCGGGCAGCACTACCAACATCGAAATCGTGCCCGCCATATTGGTGCACTCACCCAGTGAGATCGATGAGGCATTCGCAACAATGAAGAAGGCGGGAGCGGACGCCGTCGTCGTGCAAGGCAGTTTAGCGTCCAAAAACACCGCAGAACTCGCGCTCAAGCGCGGTCTTCCATCGGCAACGGTGCCGCGGTCTTTTGCCGAGATCGGGGGCCTGATGTCCTACGGCGCCGATGGTCCCGACTCGTTTCGGCGGGCCGCCACGTTTGTGGTCAAGATTTTGCAGGGTGGGAAGCCGGAGGATATGCCGGTCGAGCAACCCACGAAATTCGAGCTGGTAATCAATCTCAAAACCGCAAAAGCGCTTGGCCTCGACGTGCCTTGGTTTTTTCAACAACGCGCCGACGAGGTGATCGAATAAACGGGGCTGTTTTGCTGCGCTTGCTCACGGCCGCTTATGGCAGATTTTGTTGCAAAAGTCTGCGGTTATAGCAGCGAGCTGCTGCCTCGATCTCTCGCAACGGTTCTCACCATCCGCTCTTTGCGGAGCGGTGACGCTGGATCAAACGGCACTGATACATGACATGGG
>WNFZ01002828.1_pt1 | contig 16355 bp, 15 predicted proteins | sample 5400081 | NCBI WGS metagenome assembly WNFZ01 (sample SAMN13153365, study PRJNA577476) | soil metagenome | isolation source: 80 cm soil or saprolite under grassland replicate 1 | place: USA:California | collected 2016-06-15 | reverse complement strand
AGCCGACGCGGTCGCGGGCCTACCCGTGGGGCTGAGCCTCTTCACCCTCAAGAACGACGCCGGCGACAACGTCCCGCTCAACCTCACGTCCACCCCGGGGGCCTTTTCGAGCGCCGTCATCCCGGGCACCTACGACCTCTATTACGGCCCCGCGCACGGCGGTCACGACGGCCTGCCCGAGAACCACCTCGACAAACTTCGGAGTGGGATCGTCGTGGGGACCGCCCCGCTCACACTCGAGATGGACCTGCCGACCGTCACGAGCGTCTCGGGCAAGGTCACGGTCAACGGCGCCAGGGTCAGTCGCATCTCCGGCGTCGAATGTCTCACCCTCAAAAGCGCGGCCGACTCGGTCGACCTCTTCCTCGACACCGCCAGCGCCTACTCCACGCGCGTCATCCCTGGTACGTACGACCTGACCTACACCGGAACATGCAATACCGCCGGCGCGCCCGTGAACAATTCGACCAATATCAAGAGCGGGATCGTCGTCGGAACCTCTCCCCTGATCCTCGACATCGACATCCCCGCCACCACGGTGTCGGGCCGCGTGACCGTCAACGGAGCCGGGTCCACGGGCTCGGCCAGCGCGGACGGCGGGCCATCCGTTGTCCTGATCGGTGCCACCGGCAGCCAGGCCCCGCTGTCCAGTCTCGGCGCCAGCTCCTTTTCGGTGCTCGTCATTCCCGGCACCTACGACCTCTACTATCGCCTCGGCGTCTTCGACAACCTCGGACCCGGTGTTCCCATCAACACCAAGGCCCTGCTGAAGGAAGGGATCGTCGTCGGGACCTCGTCTCTCGCCCTCGACATCGACGTCCCGGCCGTCACCGTCTCCGGCGCGTTCACAATCAACGGAGCCGCGGTCCCCTTTTCGTCGGGCGTCGGTGTAGGTCTCCTGACCCTCGACGGCCTCGAGGGCGATTCCGGCCCTCTCGCCTTCACGGCCTCCGATAGCACCAACCCTTCCGATGTCGCGAGAGGCGCCTTCTCCGCCCTCGTCATTCCCGGCTCTTACCAGCTCTCCTACAGGGTGTACCGAGAGGGACCCGGGATCCCCAGTAATTCGAGGGTCGATCTCGGTGCCTTCAACGTGCCGTAATGGCGAGACGCACGACATCGGGCAGAGATCCTCGATTCCAGATCACCCTTCAACACCTTTCTTTCGAAGAGCAATGCGGCGTATTCGCTGAAGCGCATCCGTCGCTGAGCCGGTTTCGTCGCTTGTCATCTCGCAGCCGGGAGCGATAGTTCTCATTTTTGGCGATCTCTCATATCGGGTCGCGTCCAGTCCAGTCCTCTTGCAGGCAACAAGTAAGTTCCAATCACTCGGGAAAGTGGTTCAGGAGAAACCCAGCGGAGCGTCGGACGCATCCGATCGAAATCGTCCGATGCGAGCGCGCCGCGCGCGTCATGGCAATGTTCGAACGTTGGGCCCCCGGCGCCGTCACTTCAATTGCAGGAATAGCTGGCGGCGGCGGTGACCGATCCGGTGCCGGCGTAGGTCGCCTTCTTGGGATACGCGCACACCGGCATCGTGACGCTTCCATCCGCGGAGTTGACCGTGAGCGATGTCGGCGCGTTGTTGTGCTCGACCCAGTCGACGAGCGCGTTGAAGAACTGGGCCTGCCCTGGGAGAGGGATAGTGTTGGTGGTGGCAGCAGGACCGGCGCTGCCATTCACCGTGCCGACGCCCGCGCAGTGCCCCATGCCGGGAATCAGGAAGAGGCGGTTGAACTTGTTCGTCTCGACGACGCCGCCGACGACCGCCGACACGCGCGTGTAGTTCCCATACCTCACTGACCATGATTGCGTTAGTCGCCGAGGAAGACGTGCACGAAAACACCGTGGAAGAGGCGGGCGCGTTTGGAACTGTCGTGATCGGCAAGAGAGAAACGCTGTGTCGCGCGGGCATGGTCGGTCGCGATGAGATCCCTCTGGACTGGCCGGACCAAGGAACCGCCGAGCGGAACTGGGCGCTCAACAGCGCGCTTCTCGCTCGGGTGGTGGCCGCAGGCTGTCCAATCCGAGACGCTGATGTCTCGTTGGGGATCCTTCGGAATCACAGTGGATTTCTGGCTCGGGAGCGCGCGCAGATGCGTGCCGCGGGTCTGAAGTTGGGCGCGGACGGCCATTGGAGGAAACGAGCACGCCGCTCGCTGATCGACCTCGCACCCGTCTTGGTCGCTCGGGCTCGCGCAGCTGCCGCAACGGGGTGCAGGACGTTTGCGGTTCCAGAGGCGGCCCCGGTCGCGGCGTGGATCGCAGCTCACGTCGCTGATCCCGACCTCCGTTCCCAAGCGGTCGTCTGTCTGACGGGAGGCCTTGGGTACCACGATCTCATCCGGTTGTGCGCACGCGCGGCCTTGTCATTGGACGCGTCCTCCTTCGAGCCGCTCTTCCGTTCGAAGGTGGGTGACGAGCTCGAACCCATGCTGTCGCTTTGGCCTCACGTGCTGGTGCTCCCCATGACGACGCGACTGTCACGGTCCGACCTCATTCGACTGCGAGGGTTCCCCGTCCATCCCCTCGGGCTAGTCGCCGAACCGACGTGGGCGGACGGCGGGTTGCTGTCTCCGTCGGAGTATTTCTTTCACGATCTGGATCATGCGCGTTTCAAGGTCAGGGAAGACCTCCTGCTAAGAAGGCTTCCTGTCCCGGACGCGTATCGAGACGGGTCGACCATCGATTCGCGTACCGGCCGGCACCGCACGATCCTTCGGGTCGCCGCCGGCCTGGTCGCGGCGGCGTCAGTCGGCGAGCGTGCGACGAGCCACACCCCGGCTCGAAACATGCTTGCGCGCGTCCTCTCGTTCCGAGAGACCGCGATTGCACGAGCCGCCGAGCTGCTCCTGTTCGAGATGGTCCACGAAAAGAGCCTGCCTCTGGATCCGTCGAAGATCGCGCGCGCTTCGAAGGACGATGCCCACGTCGCTAAGCTGTGGCGAAAGCACTCGGGTGGTTTCTTCGGCGTTGACGGCCCGGAGCTCGAGGTCATGAACGCTCTTTCCACCGCCCGTGTCGCGCTCGCGGAGATTTGCGCGTGACGCTCCCTCTCCTCCAGGAAGACATGCTCAATCCCGGGGCCCTGGACGTGGCGCTTCGAGAATGTGGAGGCTTTCTCCTCCAGCTCTCGAGCGCAGCCGAGGTCGTGGATCGGATGCTATCCGCCAGCCGTACGTTCTTCTTGTTGCCTTACGAGGAGAAGGTGGCCCTAGGCATCGAGCGCTCGGCGCACTTCCGCGGATGGAGCGAGATGCGGAATGAACGCGACTGGCGCGAGCAACTTCACCTCGGCCGCGAGCGACCGGCTGCGGGGGAACATCCGGCCTTCCTGCGCCTCGAAGGTTCTAATCTTTGGCCCGAGGACGGCGCTTGGCGAAACGCGGTCTCCAGCTACATGGACCTCGCCGCGCGTCTCGGCGAAGCCATTCTCGCCGAGATCGGGCGCGCCGTCGGAGTGGACGGCGCGTGCTTCAACCATGTCGGTCGCGAGGGTTACTTCGTGACAAAGCTGATCGGCTATCACCCCCAGACGTCGGCGCACCGGGTTCGCCTTGGCGTCGCTTCACACGTGGACTTCAGCTGGCTCACCATAAACCTGCAAGAAAGTGCGGGCCTTGAGATACGCAGGCCCGACGGAACCTGGACGCCAGTCGACGTCAGAACAGGTACCGTCTGGGTTCACATCGGTGAGCTCCTCGATCACGCGACCGGGGGCCGGTATGTGGCGACGCCCCATCGCGTCGTCAATCGTTCCCATGAACGCACTCGAGTGTCGGTGCCTGTCTTCATCAACCCGCCTCTCGATGCCGTTGTCCCCTTGCTCGCGGACACGCCAAAGCTTGCCGATCGATCGGTCCGGAGCCTGGCCGCCGACGACTCTGGCGAACATGTCCATCGTGTCCTCGACCCGCGCGTCGAGCGCCAACCGTTCCACTTCGGGACTGCCGAATGGCATCGAAAGGGTCGAGGAGGTTGGTGCTTCGCGTGTCATCCGGGCAATCTTGAGGCTGCCGCATGATGGCGTTGCCGTTGTTGGGAAACGTGTCCTCGACGCGGCGAGCGGGCGAGGAGGACCGCGCGCTGTATCACGTGACGGTCCTCTCGAACTTCGCCCGGGCTTACGACAAGTACTCTGGTCTCTACTCCAAGGTTCGAATCCCGGAGAGCACGTTTCCGAACCGGTTCTTCCTGCTCCGGCGCGAGGAGATCGACGTTGGCGTCGCGAAGGCGTCGCGACTTCTCGGTCGGCTCCATCTCGAAGGCGACCGACTGCTTGTTCTCGAGACGAGGGTCGCCGAGGAAGAGCTGCACGACAACACGAGGACCGGTCTCGGCAGCTATGTCGAGCGTCCGCACATGCGCGTGACGGGCCTCCATGTGCTCAGTTCGAGTGGTTCGCTCGAATCGTGGTCGATCGAAGACGCAACGGCGCGCTCGCTGCGCGTGCTCCAACCAAAGCTCCTACCGTACGAGGCTTTGGTGCCGAGGAGCGTCTCGCTCTTGCCGATTGCGCGTGGCTGCCAGGCACGCTGCGCCTTCTGCTTCTCGCGCGCGTCGATATCAGCCGAACAGGAGAGCGGCCATCTGGACCATGGGGTTGTCGCCGCCATTTTGCGCGAGGGTCGACGCCGGGGAGCCGAACGTGCGGTCATCACCGGAGGCGGCGATCCCGGGCTCGTCCCCTTTGCCCGCCTGCTCGACCTGGTGCGCGCCAGCGCCGAATCGTTCCCCCAGAAGGTCGTTCTCATCACGAACGGTCGTTTCCTGGCTGCGCTGGAGGAGAGCGCTCGTCAGGCCGCGCTTCGAGCGCTCGACGAAGCGGGTCTTACGGTCCTCTCGATGTCACGCCACCATCCGGATCCGTCCGAGAATGCGCGGATCATGTCCCTCGACGTCGGGACAGAGGACGTGCTCGAGACCGTCGCCCGCACGGGCCTTCGGACCCTGCGGCCGCGGATCATCACGGTCCTCCAACGACAAGGAGTCGATTCGGCGGAGCGCCTCGAAGCGCTCATGCGCTGGGCCGTGAACCATGGCGTCGAGGAACTGACGCTGAAGGAGCTCTACGTCGCGACGAGCGAAGAGTCGGTCTACCACGACCGCGCGGCCAATCGCTGGTCGCGCGAGAACCAGGCCCCGCTTTCGCTCGCGACGGATTTCTTCGCGGATCGCGGCTGGCTGCAAGTCGCCGAGCTCCCCTGGGGCGCTCCGATCCACGCGGGGTCCATCGACGGTCGCCCGCTGCGCGTCGCCGCCTATACCGAACCGAGCCCTTTCTGGGAACGAACTCACGGACTGGCGCGCAGCTGGAACGTTCTCGCGGACGGCACCTGTTACGCTTCGCTAGAGGATCGAGCCAGTCGGCTCGCGCTGTCATGAACTTCCAGGCGTACAAGGAGGTGGCGCGCGGCATCCTGGCGTCCGAAGCCGGCCCACGCCTGGTGCGGCTCGACTGCATGAATCCCGTCAAGGCGCTGGCCGCGATGAGACCCACGCTTCGAACCCCTCCCACACGCGCCTCAGTGCGCGATCTCGAGGCCGTGTGGCGCACACGTTGGGGTCTGACTGCCACAGAAGGATCGGTCCGCGTGTCGACCGGCGTGCGGCCCCTGCTCGCCCGGCTGCTTGCCTCGTTCGCCCGCGAGGGCCGCCGCTTGCTCGCGCCCGAGGACGTTTACCCCGTCTATCTCGAGTTGGCGGGGCAGGCGGGCGTATCCCTGAGCACTTTCCCGACGGTTCCTCAGCCGTCTCTGGCAGTGCTCGGAGTCAGCCGGGGCCGCGAAGCCCTGCTGGTACCAGAACCCATGGTCCCGCTCGGTCGCGGTTTGAACGAGTCCGAGGCCTCTCAGATCCGGTCGTGGCTCGACGAGGATCGAGAACGCCTTCTCCTCCTGGATTGTGTCTACACGTTTGGTGAGCGATTCACGAAGACCGCCGAGACATTCTTGGCGGGTGGCCGGACCGTTCTGCTCCACTCGCTCGCGAAGGGTTTCCTCGCGCCGGACGTCGCGGGATTCGCGATAGGTCCCGCAGCCGTCCTTGGGGAGTTGGTCCACGACATCGGCGACGACTCGCTCGCAACCGCGGTTCAGCTACTTCACGATGCGTCCGACCTGCCCCAGCGGCTCGCAACTGAATTCTCGCGGCGCTGGGCCGCTCTCAACCGCACCGTCGACATCCCCGCACCTGCGACAGGTTATTTCTCGGTCGTCCCCGTGGCGTTCAATGAACTCCTCGCTCGCGGCCAGCTCACGGTCCCGGGAAGCGTCTTTGGGTCTCGGACCGGCGATTGGTCCGCGGTGACCTGCCTCCTTGCCGACGGTCCCGGCCGGATAGCGACGTCATGAGTGACGCGATCGACACCATCGTTCTGTTCCGCCCGGTCGGCGAGAAGGAGCTTGCTCTGATACGCGAGTCCAGTTACCGCTCCTTTCCGCCGCGCTTGCCGGAGCAACCGATCTTCTACCCGGTGGTCCACGAAGACTACGCGGTTCAGATCGCGCGCGATTGGAACACACGCGACGGCGGTGTCGGATACGTCACCCGGTTTCGGGTGCGAGCCGCGTTCTTGCAGCGGCACCCGCTCCGGACAGTCGGTGCTTCGATCCATGAGGAGTACTGGATACCGGCGGAGGATCTGCCGGACTTCAACGCCGCGCTGGTCGGCGCCATCGAAGTGATCGCCGAATTCAATGGTGACACTCGCCCGCCGCGTCTAGCGTAAGGCCGAAGATCCGAGGTCGGAGATGAACCAGACTCGAGGTCACATGAAGCGCGTTTCGGTTGTCAGCGCAGACATCACCACGCTCCTAGTCGACGCGATCGTAAATGCGGCCAACCGATCACTCTGCGGCGGGGGCGGCGTCGACGGAGCGATTCACGACGCCGCCGGACCGGAGCTGCTCGCCGAATGCCGAACGCTCGGCGGCTGCGCCACCGGCAGCGCCAAGATCACCGCCGGGTACCTCCTACCCGCGAAGTACATCATCCACGCCGTGGGACCTGTCTGGGAAGGCGGCCACAAGAACGAGGACGACCTTCTCGCCTCCTGCTACCGGGTCAGTCTGGAGCTGGCCCGGCAACATCAGGTTCGGTCAATTGCCTTTCCAGCGATCAGCTGTGGCGCTTACCGGTTCCCGATCGATCGTGCTTCTAAGATCGCGATGACGACCATCTCAGAGGCGCTGGCTTCCTACTCGGAGTTGGAATCACTGGTCGTTTCAGCGTTCGATAGGCACGTCGAAACCGCCATGAAACGGGCCCTATCGGCGATCTGGCGAAGCGATTAGCGACCGTGTCATCCGCGCGACTCGTTCTTTCCCGCGCCGTGAACGGCTACGCGCCGCTGCCGATCACACGGCCTCAGGCAGACTCTCGCTGAACCGCAGTTTCATCCAGCCCAGCAAGACCAGATTCCGAATCGCTCCAGCTACGGCCTGCTGCTTCGGTTCCTTCCGCCAAGTCTTTTTCCAGCTGAGCACGAAATCATAGACCTGCTGCTCGGCGATCTCTTCGCTCGGGTGAGTCTTCTTCAATTCTCTGCTCGCGTACAGCACCGTGATCAACTCTTCAGCCTGCTCACTGTTCTTGATCCGGCTGAAGAGATCGACCGTCTTCGCGATCTTACGGGCGTGAGTCCGTAGCACATCGGAAAACTTTGCGCGGTCGCTCTCATATTGCTGCCCCACACGTAACGCAATCATCTGACCGAGTTGATCTTCATGGAGCCAGTTGCGGTTGGCTAAGTCGTTCAGAGCGACCTTGACCTCGTTTGCGAAGGGACCGTAGCTCCCCTTGCCGAATTCGAATCCAGTCTTCAGACCCATCTCAGTTAGCACGTAGCAGATCTTCTGAAAGATGACTCGACCTACCGGCGGGGCGTAAGGCTGAGCGCCGAGCTCCCGGAGGACTTCGACCAGTACGACCCACTCCGGGTTCATCTTTTCGTGTTTTCGGCCCTTTCCTTCCAGACTCAATTGCGATGGTCCCGCGAGAAACTCCTCCGTCAGCTCGTGCTTCGGCGTGCCGTACGGCGCATAGACCTCAATAGAGATCGGTAGCCGGTGCAACTTGCCGTAGATCATCGGCCCGACTTCGGACCAGTCCAAGCCACCGTTTCCACATCCGAGAGGCGGAAAGGCAACACTGGTGATCCCCCAGCGGGCGTAGTGCTCGACGAAGTAATCGAGCCCTCGTTCGATGTCGGCGAGACGGGAAGGCGAACGCCAGTGATTCTTCGTCGGAAAATTCACGACGCTAGTACCATCAGCGCTTCGATACAGGTAAGGCTCACCTAGCCTGACTTCCTTCCGCTCGCAGCGCCCGGCGTAGTCGTCGAACACGTCCGGAAAGCGTTTCTTGAACTCCAGAGCTACGCCCTTGCCCATCACGCCCACGCAATTGACCGTGTTGACGAGCGTCTGGGCTCGGCTTGCGAACAGGTCTCCGATGAGAGCTTTGAACATGTCGAGTATCCAGATCCGCTAACGGAAAAATAGCACGGGCTCGATCTGTATCGGGAGGTGGAATCCATGAGCCGCGAGTTGGGCGGCGGCTTCCTGATCCACGACATACGCGCCTACGAGAAACTGCGGCTCAACTCGGTCGGGCACCAGGACTTCCGCGCACTTCTTAGACTTACGCTTGAAGTACTCGATCCGGTCCTCATGCGTCCAGCTCATCGCGTAGATCGCGTCGAAATCCAGTAGCGCCCACTGTGATGGGTGGAGAAACCGGACCCAATCGCTCGCGGCGTTTTGATCGGCGAACACGGCCCCGTCAAGCGTCGCCACCGCAGTCGAGACCCGCAGGACGCTAAGCTGCGATACCTCCTGCTGCCGGCTGTACATCATCGGATTTCGAGCGTGGAAGTAGAGGTTGGCATATTGATGAAGCATCTGACCCCGCGGCACGCGCTTGACGTCGCGGCGGTCTTGCACGGGCTGCATCGCGACGGACTTTGTGCGCGAGCTTGGCCGTCCGGTCATACGAAAGAATTCCATGCTGCAGCACCGACGGGATGTTGGCCATCGGCATGATGCAGTGAAATTCGGCGACGCGAGGGTCCATGGGCGAGCGATCAAGCGATCTCGCCTGCCGCGCTCGCCCGGCAGATGGAGTGAACGAGGTTAATCACGTGACCAGGGCCAAGGTACCACCGGCCGCTTCGTAGATCGCGACCGCAGCCGCCGCTTGGAGACCTGGGGTCCGTATCCATCCTGTATCCACATCCGCGGGAGTCTGGCGTCCCCGCCCGTCTCGCCCCCCTCCCACGACCGCCGCAAGTCCGCGAAATGTCGCGACCTGTCCCGTGGCTGGTGTCGGCGGTGCAGAACGCGACGTCGGGCGCGCGGCTGCCGGTCGAGTGGTGCTGACGGTCGCGAGCGGCCGCTGACTAGAGGGGGACGATCGACACGTCGTCGATGCAGACCGTGGCGTTGGTGCCGCTCGGCACCGTGATCGCGACGCCCATGTTGTCATCGCTGCCGTTCATCGGCATGAACGTGTGCGTGAAGGTCCGCATGGTGCTGTTCAGCATGTCGTCGACCTCGTAGTCGGACGTATAGGGCTGGACCGAGAGGGCGACCTTGACGTGCATCCGGACGCTGCCCGACGTCGCCGAGGCCGAGTACGAAATGCGATACATCTTGGCGCCGTCGAGCATGACATTCGCGCTCGCCGTCCAGCCGAGCAGCATCGAGCTGCCGGGGCTCATGATGCAAAACCGGCCGTTGTTGATGTTGCCGTTGCCGTTCTCAATGTGCCAGTTGGCCATGCCGGCCGCGAAGTCACCGTTGGTGATCAGATTTCCTGACCCGCTGCCGCCGCCGGTGCCGCCGCCGCCCGAGCCGCCGGAGCCCCCGCCACCCGAGCCGCCGGAGCCCCCTGAGCCGGCTGCGCCGCCGTCAGACGGCGTTCCCGCGTCCGCGTCCGGGGGAGGCGGAACTTTCAGCTCCACCCGCGCCGCCACCGCGCCATTCTCGACGAGATCGGCGGTGGTCATTGCGCCGAGGTAGGCGCTGCCCGAGGAATCGATCGCATCGACGGTGACGTTGACCTTGCCGGTACGCCCGTTGAGCTTGATGCGCCGGAAGAACGACGCGACGATCGCCCCGTCGACCACGTCAGGCGCGAACATCTCTGTCAGCGGCGATCCCGAGGTGGGCGTGATGGTGACGCGCAGGTTCGCGGGAGCGCCGACGTCTGCTTGGTTTGAATTGATCGTCAGTGCGAGCACCGTATCGCCATTCGAGCAAGCCGGTGTTTGCAAGATCGCGGCGGCGAGCGCCGCGGAGAGCAACAACGACGTGACCTGCACACTGCGGTGGGGGCGCATGGGCCGGATACTACGGCGGTCGGGTCGCCCCGCCAACCCATCTTCGACAGTTGCCGCTCGATGAGATGTGGATTGAAGCAGGCGTCGCGGCCCCGTCATTTCGCGCCCGCGGTGGGTCTGGTCTTGCCTGTGCGGAAGGCGATGTGTTCTAACGTCGTTACCGTGGCGGCCGTTGGGCGGGTACGCCGTGCTTGTTTGTGGCTGGGCGCGGCTCTCGTGCTGCTGGCTTCGGGCTGCACGGAGCTGCGCGGCCGCCGTCGCGTCCGCGAGGGTAACCGCCTTTACCGCGAAGGCCGCTATCAGGAGGCGGTGGCCGCTTACGAGCAGGCAGAATCGCTGATTCCGAATTTCTGGTTGCTGTGGCTGAACAAAGGCCTGACCTGCCGGCAACTCATGATTCCCGGATCCCGGCAATCCACAAATCAAGACGCCACGAATTGCGCTCTGGACGCGTTCGAGAAGCTCCGCGAGCTCCGTCCCGCGGATCAGCGAGGCGACTCACTGTACGTACAGACCTTGTTTGACGGCGATCGCTTCCAGACGCTGGCCGACCTGTACCAGGCGCGGCTGCGCACCAACCCCGGCGACCTCCTGGCCGTGAGCGGCCTCATTCAGGTTTACACCCGCTGGAACCGCCTGGAAGAGGCCCTCCGGTGGTACCAGCAGCGGGCGGCGCTGGCCGCGAACGACGCCGAAGCCCAATATGCGGTCGGCGTGTTCATCTGGAGTCAGCTCTTTCAAAAGGGGGGCGGCGCCGAAATGGCGGCGTTCGACCCACGTCCCGACCCGTCGAAGCCGAAGGAGAAGAAGACGCCTCCGCCGCCCGGGCTGGGCGACATCGTGGGCGCGCAGCGCGTCCGACTGGCCGATATCGGCATCACGTATCTGGAGCGTGCCCTGAAGCTGCGCCCCCGGTATTCCGAAGCGCTGGTGTACCTCAGCCTTCTCGAGCGGCAGAAGGCGATTGGCCTGTTCGCGGACCCGCCGCGCTATCAGGCGTCGATCGAAGCCGCCGGTAAATGGCGGCACCAGGCGGAGGCGATGCGCTAGCCGATGGCGTTCGAAGCCATCCTCGATCAGGCGCGCGGCTCGGCAGCCGCTGGGCCGACCCGCCGGCGCCGGATCACGCTGACGGTGTCCCTGGCGGTCCACGCCGCGGCGTTGCTGGTCGGGATCGCCTGGTCCTTCTGGCAGGTCGACGAGCTGCCGCTGCCGCACGTTTCGGTCACCTTGGCGGGGGCGCCGCCACCGCCGCCGCCCCCGCCGTCGGCCCAAAGCGGCGCCAAGACCAAGCCCAAGGTGAAGCCAACGCCCAAGGTCGAGGCGCTGGTGCAGCCGCAGGAGCACCCCAAGCCGGAGAAGCAACAAGAGGAAGAGGGGAGCGGCGTCGAGGGGGGCGTCAAGGGTGGGGTCCAGGGCGGCGTGGTCGGCGGGGTCGTGGGCGCGCCGGTCCAGAACACCGGGCCGCGCATGCTGACGCCCCAGCTCGGCAAGGGACTGCTGCTGATCGACCCCAACGAGGAGCAATACCGAGTGAAGCTGCCGCCCGCGCTCGAGCGGAGCGGGGTGTCCCTTTACGCGATTGTCCGCGTCTGCGTCTCGGCCCAGGGAGCAGTCACCGATGTCCGGGTGCTGAAAGGGGCCGGCCCCGCCATCGACCCACAGATCCCGTCGGTGCTGGGCCGATGGCGCTATCGACCTTTCACGCTGAACGGACAGCCGACGCCCTTCTGCTACCCCCTGCGGTACGAGATCTCGGCACGCTGAACAAGGAGACATAATCGATGGACTTTTCGTTGCTCGGCCTGTGGGGCCAGATGGGCGCCGTCGCCAAGACGGTGGTCGTCATCCTTCTGGGAATGTCGATGTACGCGATCGGCATCGCGCTGGAACGCTTCCTGACCTTCCGGCGTGCCTGGCGGCGCTCGCTGAGCTACCTCGCCACGCTGCAGCCGCTGGTCGGATCGGGCGGGCGATTGTCCGAGGCGGTGGCGCTGGAGCGGCAATTCTCAGATGCGCCGATCGCGCGGGTGCTGGGTCCGGCCGTGACCGAATTCGTCGACGGGGTCGCCGAGCTGGGCCCGGCGGGGAACGATCCGATCGAGCTGGAGCTCTTGGTGAACGGGATCAGCCGATCGATGGAGCGCGGCAAGAAGCGCGAGGTGGCGGCGCTGCAGCGTGGGCTTTCGGTGCTGGCCACGATCTCGTCGTCGGCGCCGTTCGTGGGGCTGTTCGGGACCGTCTTCGGCATCATCACGGCGTTCCAGCAGATGGCCGACCCGTCGAAGGGAGGCGGCGGCGGCCTGGCGTCGGTCTCGGCGGGCATCGCCGAGGCGCTGCTGACGACGGCGGTCGGCCTGGCGGTCGCGATCGCCGCGGTCTGGTTCTACAACTTCTTCGTCACGCGCCTAGATTCGTTCGGCGTGCTGGTCGACGACACGTCGGGGGAGCTGGCCGACAAGCTGCTGCGGTCGACCCGCGGTCGACGCGCGATGACCGGCACCCCGGCGGCGCGACCGTGACGGGCGACGTCCGCGCCCAGCGGCTGCGTGCGGTGCGCGCGCTCGTGCGCCCGCCCGGCGACACCGCTCGCCCGTCCGTCCGGTCGGACATCAACGTCACGCCGCTGGTCGACGTGGTGCTCGTGCTCCTGATCATCTTCATGGTCGTCACGCCGCTGATCGCCAGCGGTGTCGCGGTCGATCTGCCGCGCACGCGCCACCACACCCGCTCGCCGGATGACGGCAAGAACCTGATCGTGTCGATCACCGCGGACAAGCGGCTCTACATGGGCGCGACCCGAGTGGCCGACGTGCACGCGCTGGCGCAGCGGCTGGTGGACGCGCACCGGAGCACGCCTGACAAGCCGGTCTTCATCAAGGCCGACGCGCGCGCGCCCTACGGCGTGGCCCGCCAGCTGATGCAGGCGCTGCACGAGGCGGAGGTCGACGACGTGACCCTGGGGACGGAAGACCTGCGCCAAGAAACCGGGCAAGAAACGCGGGGGGACCGCTAAGCCATGGACATCGGCGGCGCGAAGAAAGGGATCCGCGGCGAGATCAACGTGACGCCGCTGATCGACGTCGTGCTGGTGCTGCTGATCATCTTCATGGTGCTCACCCCGTCGATGCTGAAGCATCTGGATCCGACCATCCCCAAGAAGGCGGACGAGAACGTGATCCTCTCGGCCGAGACGCCGATCATCATCGAGTACACCGCCAAGCAAATCTTGACGATCAACGGCGAGCCGGTCCGCCCCGAGCAGCTGGCGGAGAGCCTGGCCGGACGGCTTCGGGTGGACCGCCAGAAGGTGGTGTTCTTCAAGGCCGAGGACGAGGCCCCTTACGGCGAGGTGGTGCGCCTGATGGACATCGCCCGCGGCGCCGGCGCCAAAACCTTGGCCGTCGTCACGACGGACTGAAGCGGCCCCGCCGGGCCGACACCCAGCGGGTCCTGTCTCGGCGTCGCGCGTGAGCTAGGAACGCGTAGAGCGTAGGCCGGCTTTGCCGGCCGGAGCTCATCGCGGGAGGGCTTGGGAACCCTTTGAGGGTTCCCATCTAGTAGTACAGCGCCATGTGAATGCCGAAGGTCCGGGGCGGATTGAAGAACCGGAGGTTCAGGCCGGGCGTGTTGATCAACGACGTCATGTACGCGGTGTTGGTCAGATTGTTTCCGACCGCCTCCAGGCGCATCTTGCCGTTCGGCCGCGTGTAACCGATGCCGGCGTCCACGCGGGTGTAGGCCGGCTGGACGTCGCTGAGGACCGGGTTGACGGTGCCGGCGGTGTCGGTCCCGTCGCCGTTGAACACGGTCATGTAGTACTTGCTGCGCGTCTGCACCGAGACCAACCAGTCGAAGTACCCGATGCGGGTGCTGAAGTTCTGCGCCAGCGAGTAGGAAACTGTGGCCTTCGGGGCGCGCGGCAGGGTGTGACCATTCAGGTTCACGATCGGCTCGCTCGCGATGTCGAATCCCAGCCGGCTGTCGGTGACCGCGCCCTCGTCGAACTTCGCGTCGAGCAGCATTGCCTGCAGCCCGGCGATCAAACCGAACGGCAGCTTGTAGCTGCCTTCGGCCTCCAAGCCCAGCACGTGCGACTTGGCGGCGTTGAAACGGAAGAGCGTGGGGGCGCCGACCATCGATGGATCGCCCGGATCGACCAGCGACTGCACACCCTGGAACTGCTGGTCATAGTAGAGGTAGCCGAACACCGCCCCGTTGACCGTCAGCTTGCGGTCCACCGTCTGGTTCTTGCTGCCCACCTCCAGCGCGTACAGCCGCTCGGGCTTGTAGGTCGGGGCGAGGCTGGCGCCGCTGGCCAGGTTGATGTTGTCGTTGAAGCCGCCCGAGTGGTGGCCGGTCGTCGCCGTCACGTACACGAGGTTGCGCGGCGTGAGGTCCATGTCCGCGCCCAGGCGCCAGTCGAAGAAGTGGTCGTTGTACGTCCCGTTCTGGGCGGTGAAGGCGGTGCCGGGAGAGACCAGCAGCTGTGGAAGGGTATCGCGCGCGCCGTACGACTTGATCCCGTTCTGGAACACGTTCGGGTCGTTCGGGTCATAGATGGTACGGTCGGTATCGGCGAACCGGAATCCTTCCGTGCCGAACCGAAACGGCATCCCGTTGGTGTTGGGTAAGTAGACGGCGCCGAGACCGGTCCGCTCCTTGTGCTCACGGGTGAAGCGGAAGCCGGCGGTGGCTCGGAGGAACTTGCGGATGTCGAAGGTGCCGTCCACGTAACCGGCCTCCGAGTCGGACTGGACGTGCGGCATGTTGAACTCGACGCCTGCGAAACCGTTCCCCTGGTCGTTGGCGCTGCCCAGGAAGGTCCTCTGCTTCTCGTAGAAAAGGAAGGCGCCGGCCGTCCACCTGAAACGCGCCTGATCCGGCGCGTAGAATCGGAGCTCCTGGACCGTCGACTTCGAGGCGGTGTGCCAGTACGAGGTGCTCCAGTTGTCGATCTGCGGGTCGGGCATGCCCGGGAAGGCGACGCCGGCGTTGCCCCCCGTCGTCTGCTGGTAGTTCAGATCGCGGTAGCTGCTGAGGAGCTCGGCCTGGACGGGACCGAGGTCCAAGTTGAAGATCCCCGCCAGGCCCCAGTGGCGCATGTCCTGCGACGGCTGCGGGCCGCGGAAGATCACCGCGCGCGGGTCGGGTACCTCCTGCGGCAGGAGCCCGGCCTGTAGCGCCGGCGCGTAGTTGGTGCCCGTGTACCCGGTCCCCCGCTCCTGGGTCAGATCGTGGCGGATCGTGATCTTCAGGTTGTGGAGCGGCGTCCAGAGCAGGCTGGCCCGGTAGGAGAGGACGTCGGCGCTCTCGGACGGCGTGATCGTGTTGACCGGGCCGCCGTTCTTGTAGAAAGGCAGGTGGTTGTCGGAGAACGTCGAGAGCCGGAGCGCCAGGTTGGGAGCAACCGGAATGTTTATCATCGCCCGCGTCAGCTTGTCGGAGTAGTTCCCGTACTGGATGTCGCCCATCGCCTGGAACTCGCCCAGGCGCGGCAGCGCCGGGATCAGGTTGACCGAGCCCGCCGTCGCGTTGCGCCCACGCAGCGTCCCTTGCGGGCCCCGGTTGATCTCGACGCGGTCGAGGTCGAAGAACATCGACCCCACGCCGCGCGGACGCGGGATGTAGACGCCGCCGAAGTACGTCGCGGTGGCAGGATCGCCCAGCTCCGTGTTGTCGGTGCCGCCGATGCCGCGGATGAAGATCTCGGTGTTCCCTTCCTGCGTGCCGATCTCCATGTGCGGGTCCGTGTCCGCGAGCCGTCGCAGGCTGGTGACGTTCACCCGATCGAGCTGGTCCTGCGTGTATACCGATGCCGACCCGGCGTAGTCCTGGATCGATTTCTCACGCCGATCGACGGTGACCTTGACGACATCCAGGTCCTTGGATTCCAGCGCGGCGAGCTCCTCGGGCGTCAGCTCGTCGGGCGAGACGATCGTCGGCACCACGCCCGGGGTGGCCGGCTCGACGACCGGCGGCACAGTGGGTGGCGGTGCGGCGGCCGCGGCCG
>WNFZ01009838.1_pt1 | contig 16360 bp, 13 predicted proteins | sample 5400081 | NCBI WGS metagenome assembly WNFZ01 (sample SAMN13153365, study PRJNA577476) | soil metagenome | isolation source: 80 cm soil or saprolite under grassland replicate 1 | place: USA:California | collected 2016-06-15 | reverse complement strand
CTCGCTGAGCACCTCCAGCTCCACGTCGTCACCTGCCCGCGTGCCGGTGCCGTGGGCGATCACCCAGTCCACGTCGGCGGCGGTGACGCCGGCGGCCGTGCGGGCCCGCTGGAGGCACAGCCGCTGCCCCTGGGCGCGGGGGGCGTAGATCGCCTTGCCCCGGCCGTCGGCGGACAGGCCGACCCCGGTGATCACGCCCAGGACCGGGTCGCCGGCGGTGATGGCGTCGGCGAGCCGTTTGAGTGCCACCACGGCGGCGCCGTCGGAGAACAGCGTGCCGTCCGCGGACTCGTCGAACACCCGCACCTGCCCGCGCCGGGTGATCCCGTTGACTTTGGCGAACCCGACAAGGTAGCGGGGGCCGAGGACGAAGACCCCGCCGCACAACGCGATCGCGGCGGAGCCGTCCCGGAGGCTCTTGACCCCCAGGTCGATGGCGTACACGCCGGACGCACACGCGGCGTCCACCACCGTGAAGTCGGCGATCACAGGAAGGATCCCCGCCACGGCGGCCTGCGCGACCCGGTCGGGTAGCAGCGCCCGACCGGATACGCTCTGATGCCGGTAGTGCTGGCGCAGCCTGGCCCGCAGGAGCGCTTCCCGGGCGGCGGACAGAGCCGTGCCACGCCTCGCTCGCTGCTCGGCGACACCTGCGGCCACCGACTCGATCACCGCGGCCTCCTCGACCTGCTTGATCCCGTCGGGAAAAGCGCCGATGTGCACGGCAGCCCGGTCCGCGTCCCGAATCTGGACCCCGTCGCAGGCTTGGAGGACACAGTGACGCAGCCAGACCGTGGCTTCCTCCTCGGCGGCGAACCTGCCGGCCGCCAGCTCTGCGGCAAGCCGGGGGTGCGGCCGCAGGCCGGTCAGGAAACCACCCGTTCGCGTGTGGCCGCGGTCCTCGGCATTCGGATCCGGTGAATAGAAAGAATCAAGCCGGAACCGGTCCCCAGGTTCGCCGAACACCGTCTCGTCCTGCTCCAGCAACGTCCAGAGCTCCTCAGGGTCGCTGGCCCTCGGCAGAGCGACTCCCATCCCGACCACCGCGACGCGCTGATCCATGTGTGGCCCCTCCCGCCGTCTCGGCGGCGTCAGCCGACCGATGTGTTCGCATCGGCGATGCCGCGTAGCAGGCTGGCCACCGCGGCGAGCGTGGGCCACTCGGTGGCACGGACGTCGTCCGTGGTCAGGCCGTAGCTGGCGAACGCCTGGGCGAGCAACTCGTTCTGCCGCAGTGAGTCGATGCCGAGATCAGCCTCGAACTCGGCATCGTCGGTGAGGACCTCCTCCGGATACTCGAGAACCTTGGCGTACATGCTCCGCAGTTCCGCCATCAGCTGTGCCTCCGCTGGCAGGCTCACGCCAGCGGGTCCGCTCTCGGAAGTGGCGCCCGTGAACGGGGCGAGCACGATGTCCAGTTCGTCGTGGCACATCCGTCGCGGCAAGGCCGCCACCGTGGTCGCCTGGGGCAGACAGGCCGCGGTGAGGCGGGTCAGCACGTCACGGGCGCCGCATTCCAGGAAGCGGGTGATCCCGTCATCACGCATCGCGCGGACGGTGGACATGAACCTCACCGGGGCCACCATCTGCGCGGACAACAGTTCGGGAATGTCATCGTCAGCGGTCACACACCGCCCCAGGACATCCGACCAGCAGCGGACGCTGGGAGCCCGAACCGGGAGGCCGCGAATGGCCTCGGCGAACCGCCGCGCCGTACCCCGGTGCGCTGGGCTGTGGAACGCATGCTGCACCCGCAGCCAGGTCGTCCGCACGCCCAGACGTTGCGCGGCCCGCTCGAGGCCGCGCAACGCGTCGAGGGGCCCGGACACAACGCTTTGCCGCGGGGCGTTCTCCGCGGCAAGGGCGAGGTCAGGGCTGCCCACCGCGTCGATCAGCCGCGCGGCGCCGGATGCGTCCGATTCCAACGCGAGCATCCCGCCCGCTGGCGGAGGTTCTTGGCGGAACGCCTCAAGACGCTCGCACACCACCCTCATCCCGTCGCGGATCGTCAGCACGTCCGCGCTGGTCAGGGACGCCACCGCGCCGAAGCTGTGCCCGAACACCGCGTCCGGGCGCAGGCCGTACTCACGATGCAGAAGTTCGGCCACCCCCACGGAGGTCGCGAAGATCGCGATCTGGAGCCGTTCCGGGGCATCGGCCAGAAGCAGGTCGAGCGTGGGCCCATGGTGGTCGAGCAGGAGCGGCGAGATCACCGGATGGCCGTATCCGACCACGACCTCGTCGAGTTGGCGGAGCGCGTCGACCACAGACTCGCTCGCGAGACCGGCCAACGCCCCAGGAAGGTAAGAGCCCTGCCCGGGAAAGAGAAACGCGGTCTGCTGACTCATTGCTGACTCCCATCCTGATTCGCTCGTTGTTCGCCGTGTAGGTAATGGGTGCGGCCGGCCAGGGTTCGCTGAACCGACGCCGCCAGTTCCGCTCGCCCCATCCGCGTCCAGTCGGGTGTGGACACCACGAAGTCGCGGCCCATCCTGCGACCGAGCTCGACCAGATCATTGCCGGCTTGGCAGCGTTCCTTGTCGTACAAGGCCAACACGTCATCCCAGTTCCGGGCGGCCGCCACGGCCTGTTCGAGCGACATCGCGTCGAGAAGGGCTTTGACCGCTCCGCTGGCGGTGTGCGGTCGCGCGACCGCACCCGCGTCCCCGGCGAGCAGGAACGGCCGTCGCACGTAGCTGGGGACGGTCAGGTCGAGCACCGGATGGACGGCGAGCGCTCGCTGATCGGTCAACCGTGCGATCTCGGCCCACTCGGTCGGGAAGAACTCGTCGACCAGGCCCCAGACATCCCTGTGCCGGCTCGCGTACAGGCCCCAGATCAGCAGCCGAGCACAGGGCTCGCCGGCGTCGTGGGGTGCCGGAACGAGGTAGGCCACGGCGTGCCCGCCGGGAAACATGATCGAGACGTAGGAGTCCTCCAGCAGGTCGATCGCCCACCTGCTGGCCGCGAGCCGGCCTTCGGGGACGATTCCGCGCCAGACTCCGTACCCCGCCTCGTCCGCGCGAACGCCGGGGTGAACGGCTTGCCTGACCGTCGACCGGTACCCGTCCGCCCCCACGACCAGGTCAAAGAGCTCCTCAACTCGGCCGTGCGCACGGAGATGGGCATGACGCCCGTCGCGGCGCACCGAGTCGACCGCTGCGTCAGCCAGATACGCCTGATCGGGCACCCGGTCGCGCAGAGTGCGCCACAGGACGGCCCAGTTGTTGACGACCGCCGTGCTCGGTTGCCGCCACAGCACGCGACTGGACCCGTTCCGACGGCGCGTCACCCACAGTCTGTGCGAGACCCGGTGGACGGGCATGGCCGAGTCGAGGTATCCGCAGGCGACCAACTGCTCCCGCACCGGGACCGGAACCGCGACACCGAACCCACGATCCGCAAGGTCGCCGGGTGAGCGCTCGTAGACCGTGACGTCACACCCAGACCGTCGTAGCGCGATCGCGGCAGCGCAGCCGGCGATGCTCCCACCGACCACGGCCACCCGACCTGAGATCACGGGTTCTCTCTCCCCGGTGTGCCGACGCCTTGGAACCGGCCTTCCCGGTGCGCCGCGGTGAACGCTTCCCCAAGGTGGTCCGGTTCGATGCCAAGCGAGTTGATCATGAAGGTGCCCATGCGGACGAATCCGAGCAACAGGACTGTTTCGACGATCTCCCGGTCGGACAGATACCGGTTGAGTTCGGCGACGGTGCCGTCGTCCCACGCCTCGCCACGCAGGTACGCGCGGGCCGCCGTGAGCACGGCCTGCGTGGCCGGATCGGCGCTGACCCTGCTCGCATCGGTGACCAAGGCGAGGTCCTCGGCCATCACCCCGTCGGCCTTGGCTTGCGGTAGATGCATCTCCCACTCGTACGGGCACTCGGTCTCGTGGGCGACCATCAAGATGATCAACTCTCGCAGTCTGGGAGGTAGACGGAGAGCCGTCCGCATCGCCACGGCACTGCTGACAATCGGCCTGACAAGCGCCGGAGCGTGCGCGATCATGGTGATGACGTTCGCGGGTGCCGGCAGCGCGGCGATGGCGGCGGCCGCGTCATGCGGCAACGACTCGAGATCCGGATAGGGCAGGCGGGCCATCGCTGATCCCCATTGCTCGGTGTGGGCTGGTGCTGTGGTCGAGGGATGCGATCACACGCTGCTGGACGTCTGCCAGCGACTGTGTGGGAGACCGGACGGGTGCGGCGTCTTTGTTCCAGTGTGATGGCGCCGGCCCGAAAATGTGCTGCTGGCGGCCCGCGGAGGTGTTGAACGTCGAGCCTTGTTTAACAGGCTGCCGATCGGGTTCAGTGACGCCGACGTATTCCTGCCCTCCTTGTTGCTACCCCCACCGGGTTCGGGATCCTGCTGTTAATAGCGCACCCTGTTTAACATGTAACAAAGGACAGGTGCCCAGACAGAACGATCGCTGCCTACTGGGGTTGGGCATACCGGCTGGATGCGGTGCAGAAGTCGACGCCGCCTTTCATCAGGGTGCGCATGTCGGCGACGTGTTTGTAGACCGGCCAGCGTTCGGTAAGAGGTAGGGCCAGTTGGTCGAGGAGACGGGGAACGGCGGCTTCGTGAGCGAGGAAGGCGTCGGTCCATCCGCGGATCATGGTGTGGACTTCGCGCAGGGCCTGCTCGCGGGTGAGGGATTGTTCGCGCTCCAGCACGAGAACAAGGTTATGTTGATCCCCTGCCTTCTCTTCCTTGGGAAGGGACTGGACGTCCTGGGTGATGCTGATGACCCAGCTGGTGATCTGGCGCATGTCGTGGATAAGGCGGCTGGCCAGCAGATCGGGCGGGACCTCGTAGAGTCCAACGCGCTCCGCGGCGTCCAGTTCCAGAACTACCGCTCCGGTGATGTCTCGGAGTTCGAGGTAACCACGGACGTCCAGGGTGACGGCATTGCGGCGATTGTGAGTTTCAGTGATGTAGGAGTTGAACCAGTTCACCCAGTTCTTGCCGGTGCGGGCGATGAAGGTCGGGGACATGCCGTGGCACCAACGCTGCCACACATCGGCGAAAGCGGTGATGAACGAGTCCGGTTGTGCCGGCGAAGCGCTGTCCGTGATGGCATCGGGTGATGCCACGACAGCCGCCAAGGAGGAGAAGAACCGGTTGGCCTCGTGAGGATGGTTGAGGAAGTCGGGGTCGTCGGTCAGATCGTTCCATGCCGCCCACCAGCACACCCAGTCGCTGATCAGGTCAAGTTCGGGGCCCACCGCGTCGGGATAACTCAAACAGGTGAACAACGGCATGTCATAACGGTCATGTCGCCGCAGATCCTCGGGGTTGGTAAGCAGCCCCATACGCCGGACCCAGCCACGAGAATGCTGGGTTACACGCTCACGTTCGGGGCTGATCCTGGATGGTAGCGGAACGTCAAAAGGCCAGGCCTGAAGCGGCCCTCGACAGGCGCTTGTTTCGGGCAGGACAATCGGGATTTCAGTGTCTGGATGTTCACGGGCCGTCAAGGATGCCTCCTTTGGACGGGAACGCCGAAGAGGGCTGGCAGTATGAACAACGAAGGCGATTCATTCGTGAACCGACGGCTGTCGGGACGCCAACAGTGGCTGTGACTGCCGGATTAGTGCGCGGAGCGCGGTCTTCGCAACGCGGGGTGGCGTCCACATCTGCGGTCAGAGTGGTGGTCATCGACTGCGCCGAGATCGAGGCGCCGTCGCCGACCGAACGCCGCGCAGCACCTGGTCGGCAGGCGATCTCGCGGCGGTGACCTCACCGCCGTTGTGAGAACCCAGAGTCGCCATGGACCCCTCGCCTTCCCACTACGCTCGGTTATTCATAGTTGACACCCCCGCAGCTCCTGCTGCAAAGCCCCTTGGCAGCCGAGGATGTTTAACGTCCGGCGGTGTTTCACCACCCAGATGCCGACCAGATTCTCGACCATGGTCGTCCACGCCAACACAGGCAGCACGTCGCAGGAAGTCGCATCCCGCGTTCGTCTCGCTCGTGCTGGCCGGGCTTGGCGGGTAGGCGCTGACCGCAGGCGCTGATCGCCACGATCAAGCCGCGAGACATCGTGGACAAGACACGTCGCCAACTGACCGTCGAGCTGATCACCGAGCGCGAGGCCATCGACAAGAAGACCGTCGTTCACCGTTCTTACACCGTCGCTCGGCTGACCGGGCACAAACCAGGCACAGTGAGGCGTTCCTGCGGAGGACGACCCCCGCAAACTCCGCCGCTGTGCACGCGCTCATCGCTTCGCCGTCAAGATGAATGGACAACGCCCTTCGGTCGGACCGCGATCTGAGACTCCTCGGCCAGGACCAAGAGCTCGGGTTGTGCCGCGTTGGGCCCACTCGCCGGCGCCAACTCCACCCGCATGCGCGCTCGACCCCCGTTCAACCCCGCCGATGCAGCCGTTGTTCCACTCCCCAGTGTCGGGTGTGGAACCTTGTTACCGGGGCGTCCAGATCTATCCAGCCCGAGGTGGTGCCGTCCCACACAGAACCGTCGCCGAAATACCGTGGTGTGAGGTATTCGAACTCCTGACTGCCTCCCATCAGATGGTCCAGTCCGCTCAGGTAGGTGCGCACGTCCGCTCGCCTGCCCAGCGGTCCGTCCAGAACGGCGTTCCTGGCCGCGATGTAGGACCTTTCGTGATGCTCCACCAGTTCGCACAGCCGGTTCACGGCCGGTTGCAAGCCGAGTCCCTGCCGCTCGACGAGCGTCCGGACCGCGGTCATCTTGTCGTCCTGTGCGTGCTCCTTACGCCAGGACAACAGATCGTTGATGATGATCATCTGACGTCGGCAATGCAGGTGCACGTCGTCCAGTTCGTCCAGGACGTCGGTCCATGGCGCGTCCACGGAGGAAAGTGTCAAGGCTCGCCGTGAACCGCTGAACCTGGGGCTGACTGAGCCCAGGGCTGATCCGACGCCACAGGTCCTTGCCTGCCATCACGAAGGGGATCTCGACTTCGGCGTCCTCGGCTTCGTTGAAATCGGCCACGATGCGGGCGAAGAGTTGCCGGGCGCGGTCGGCGCTGGCACCCAAGGCGGAACAGTCGGACGCGAGGTCGTCGATGACCGTGACATACTGATACCAGTCGGCAATATCACGCGCACGTTTCTCGGTGGCCTTGGGCACGGTCAACGGTCCGTAGATGCCGTTGCGCTGGCGGAGAAAGAACAGCAACTCGGGTTCACCGGCGAAAAACGCACCGAGCATTCTGCGAACCCAGCCATTGGAAGCAAACTCGATCTGCGCCGCCTTCGGATGATAGGCGAACGGCAACAGGCGAGGCAGTTCAGGCAGATAGAACTCCTGCGGATTGGACATGCCGAACCTCCGCCCGTACTTTCCTCACTTCTGTCCGGCTCGATCACGCGCTAACGAAAGTGATCTGACAACGATCTTGCGCCGGGCAAAACAGGATCACAAGAGGGTGGTCCGCGCGTCACCCGATCGGTTGCTGGTGGGGGTATCAGATGGGCGGCGTGGCGCGTTCGGTGTAGCGAGTCACGTCGTATGGCTGACAGTCTGCGTGAAGGTCGACGTGGTTCCGTGTCACCCCAGTGGGGTGGGGCAAGGAAGGAACAGAAATGTCTGCTCTGGCCATGAGGCGTAATTCGATCGGTGTGGCACTCGCATTCGTTGCCGGAATGCTCCCGCTGGTCTCCGTGATGTCCGCGCCCGACGCCGCGGCGTCGGGCGCGGACACGGCTTGCTCGATGGATCCCACTGACGGCACCATGACTCGTATGGTCGGCGCCCGCCCGTATCGGCTGCGTGTGCCGCCCGGGCTGACCGGGCCCTCTCCGCTGCTGCTCAGCCTGCACGGCGGTGGCGAGCCCGCGGCGTTCCACGAGACCGAGACCGGCTGGAACGGTTTCGCGGCTACCCAGCACTTCATCGTCGCCTACCCTGAGGGCATCAACCTGCTCTGGGATTTCGGTCAGGAATCGCCTGACGTCACCTACCTGCGCAACGTCGTTTCCGACATCGAGAGTTCCTGGTGCGTCGACCGCCGCCACGTGCACGCCGAGGGGTACAGCAACGGCGGCAGCATGGCGAACCGTCTCGGTTGCGACAGCTCGGACGTGTTCGCCTCGTTCGCCTCCTACGCCGGCTCCGACGCCACCGTCACCGGCGCCCCCTGCGCGCGCACGAACATGCAGTTCGAGTTCTCCGCGTTGGCCGAGGTCTGGCACCATCGCCCTTGCAGCGCCGGCACCGAGGTCCTGTGGCTGGACTACTACGCAGGCAGCCACAACTGGCCCATCGGACCCGCCAACGCCGATATCCGGAATCGCATATGGGGCCTGTTCGTGGCCCAGCCGCTCCCGTGAACTCGGTGACTACGCACACGAACTCGTCAGGTTAGGGTCACGACTTGGCGAGATCTGTGACAGGTACTTCGACGCGCTGGTCGTGTTTGTCCTGTCGGGCACCGCGACTACCGCACCGACGCCATGGCCGTGTTGACCGGGCACGAGCTTGGTGCCGTCGAGGCGTTTCTGCGGAGGCCGCGCCCGGTGCCCGATCCGACCACAGTTTCGTGACTCAACGCGATGACGGGCCACCAGGGGGCGACGACAATGGCGTGAAGCGGGCCTGGAAGAAGCGCAACGTGTTAGGTTCGTGTGTGAACCTCAGGCCGGTGGTGATGGCGCGGTTGTTGTCGGCCGTCCGGATGACACTGTCGGCAACGACGTCGAGATGGCCGCGGGTGTAGACGCGTCGGGGAATGGTGAGCCGCAGCAACTCCAGCCTCGGGTGCCGGTTGTTGCCGGTGACCGGGTCACGGCCGGCGGAAACCACACCCCGTTCGGCACCACGAGTGCCGGAGTCGAGATAGAGGGCGGCAGCGAGCGTCTGTGCCGGGAACTGCTCGCACGGCACGCCGTCGAGGATCGCGGCCGCGTCGAGGCAGATCGCGTGCCCGCCGATCGGCCGGACGACGGGAACACCGGCCTCGATGATCCGTTGACCCAGGTACGCGACCTGCTCGATCCTGGCCCGGATGTTCTCCTCCCGCACCGATTCCTCGATGCCCCGTGCGATCGCCTCCATGTCCCGGCCCGCCATCCCGCCGTAGGTGTGCAGGCCTTCGTAGATGACGACGAGGTTGCGTGCTTTCTCCGCCAGGTCCGGGTCGCGCACGGCCAGCCAACCGCCGATGTTGGCGTAGCTGTCCTTCTTCGCCGACATGCACGCGCCGTCGGTCAGCGCGCATATCCGCGTCAGGATCTCGGCCACGCTGCGGGTGCTCATGTCCGGCTCTCGTTGCTTGATGAACCACGCGTTCTCCACCGCCCGCGCCGCGTCGAGGATCACCAGGATGCCGTGCCGGTTGGTCAGCTCGCGCAACTTGGTCAGGTTGGCCATGCTGATCGGCTGGCCGCCGGCCATGTTGACCGTGGCGGCCACGCTGACGTACGGGATGGCGGCCGCGCCGACCTTCTGGATGAGCTGCTCCAGCTTGGTCAGGTCGACGTTGCCCTTGAACGGGTGCTCGGCCGTGGGATCGTGCGCCTCGTCGATGATCACGTCGTGGAAGGTGCCGCCGTTGAGCTCCTGGTGGGTGCGGGTGGTGGTGAAGTACATGTTCCCGGGAATGTGGTGGCCCGGCCGGATCAGGCATCGGGACAGGATGTTCTCCGCACCACGACCCTGATGGGTGGGGATGATGTGGGGATAGCCGTAGAACGCGCGGACTGTGGCTTCCAGCCGGTAGAAGCTGGCCGAGCCGGCGTAGGCCTCGTCGCCGACCATCATCGCCGCCCACTGCCGGTCGGACATTGCGTTGGTGCCGGAGTCGGTGTACAGGTCGATGTACACCTCGTCGGAGCGCAGCAGCGACACGTTGTAGCCGGCTGCCCGGATCGCCTGTTCACGTTCGTCCCGGGTGGGGACCCTGATGGCTTCGACGACCTTGATGCGCCACGGCTCGGCGGGGTAGAGCACGGCCACGTCGTCCTCCAGTTGCTCAGGTTTTGCGTGCCACCAGCACGCCGTTGGCGCCCGGGGCGTCGAAGGGTCGCACCCCGACGACCGTGAGGCCGGCGAGCATGTTCAGGCTCATTAGCGCGGCGAGCAGCGGGCCGGTTTTAGTGTCGTCCACAAAGGACTCGCAGATCAGCAGTTGCCCACCGGAGACGAGCGTGTCGGCACAGGCGACCAGGATCCGCCGGACGTCGCCTTCGCCCCAGTCGTGCAGGATGTTCGACAGCAGGACGGCGTCATACCCGTCGGGGAGCGGGTCGGCGAAGAAGTCCCCGCCGACGAACTCGATTCGGTCGTCGAGTTCCGCCGACCGCACCCGCTCGCGTGTGAGGTCGCACACGAACGGCAGGTCGAACACGGTCGCACGCAGATGGGGATATGCCAGGCAGAGCTCGATGTCGAACGCCGCCCCGCCGCCACCGACGTCGAGAAGCCGTTGCACCGCACCGAAGTCGAACACCGTTGCCAGTCGGGTCGCGGTGTAGCTGGACAACGAGTACATGCCGCCCCAGAAGGTCTCCACCATGACCGGGTCGTCGGTGGCGAACAGCGACTCCTGCTTGTGGACGTCCCATGTGGTGGGGTGGTTGCCCCGCAACGAGGTCTCCACTTCCAGGTATGCCGGGTACTCGTGCCGGTCCACCACCTTGACCCAGCCGCCGAAGTAGTACGGCTTGCCCTCGACCAGGAACTCCTCCGACAGCGCGGAATTGCGGTAACGCCCGTCGACTTCCGGTTCCAGTAAACCCAGTGATGTGCACGCGGTGAACAGCAGCTCGACGGGACGAGCGGCGATGCCGTGCTGTGCGGCGAACTCCACCACCGCCGTGGTACGCCCACCCGACAGAGCCGTGAACAGCCCGAGTCGGTCGGCAAGCGCCAGAGCCTTGAACGCGTACACCCCGGACGTTAGCCGCATCAGCGGCATGGGAGTGGGCGTGCCGGTCATCGCTCCTCCAGCCTGCGAGCAAGAGTCACACCGTCGGCGACGGGAAGCATGACCAGTTCGACCAGAGGGTCGGCGGACGCGTGATCGTTGAATTTCCGGATGGCCGCGCCGTTCTCGCTCGGGTGCGCGGCCACGACCTCGCCGTAGTAGAAGACGTTGTCCACCACCAGAAGGCCGCCCAGTCGCATGCGGGGCACAAGTTGCTCCCAGTAGTTGACGTAGTTGACCTTGTCGGCGTCGATGAACGCCAGGTCGACGAACGGTTCGCGCGGCAACGTGGCCAGAGTCTCGAGCGCCGGCCCCACTCGCAGGTCAATCAGGTGGTCGACGTTCGCGCGAGACCACGCCTCCCGCGCGATCGCCGTCCATTCACGCGAGATGTCGCAGGTCACCACCCGGCCGCCGACTGAAAGCCCTCTGGCCAGACACAAGGTCGAGTACCCGGTGAAGGTGCCGACTTCGACGATCCGCCGAGCACCCAGCAACCGGGCCAGCATCGTCAGAAAGGCACCCTGCTCGGGTGGAATCTGCATCTCCGCAGGACCACCGAGCGCCTCGGTACCCGCGATCAGCCCGCGTGCCACCGGATCGGGTGGGCAGCCGTGCGCCACCAGGTAGTCGCGTAACTCCTGTGTCAGCACCACATCTTTCGCGTTACCCCGCGTCCTGTCCACAACCACCTCCCAGATAGTCCCCGAGCGCCCCGGCCTGGTCGGCCAACATCGTCGCGGCACTGGACTCCAGACACGCGATCCGTCGCCATACCGGCCGCGAATACCGACGGACACCGGCGAACTGTCGTAGTAGAGCCCGGAACAGCCGAGATCGCTGATCACCATGGCCAGCCGGCGAGACAGCTGCAGGGAGAAACCCTGCCCACACACGGCGACCCGACGAGTCCGGAAGAAGCTGTCGAACAAGGTCGCCTCCTCGGCGCTCGGCCCGCCACCGAGGCGACGACCCGCCTGCCGCAGCAACGACGGTCGCCCCGGCACGAGCCGGTTCGCCACCGCGGCGTGGACCCGCTGGTTGAGCAGCCACGCGTCCCGCACCCGCACCGATCGCCCGAAGTCGACGACCTCACGCACCAGTACGGGGATCGCGCGGTAGTCGGCCGCCCACTCGCCGCTGAACGCCGGATGCTGCCGAGCCATCGTGGGCCGGAGACAGTCAAGATATGTAGCCGGCGTACAACTTCCGCAGTACAGGAACAACACCGAGCAGAGGTCGATCAACGCATCTGCCGGGCACCCACCCACAGGTCCTGGCACGCCGCGCCCGACAGCACGGTTCAACGACTCCGCCAGCAGCCGCCACTGCATGAACAGGACCTGATGCCCGACAATCCAGCGAAACCACGCCACGCCCCGAGAATCCAGCGACGGTGCGGTAGTCCCGGCGGGTACGACTCGACGCACCGGCGCATCACAGCGCGCCAACAACCCGTCCGTTGTCCTGGGGATACGCAACATCTCGACGTGGAAGAGCCGGTTGATCGGCGACCGTTCCTGGCAGATCGGGCAACCCATCACTGCTTACCCCAACACCTCTTGCATGGACGGCAGTGGCCCAGTCCAGGATGATGCCGATCCGACGCGGCAGTCGATCGCTCATGCGTTGGAACTCCTTGAGGCCACAAGTACCTCGGGCACGTCACTCCAGCAAACACCTGGCTGGAATGGCTGGAAAGATACCCGAGCGACCGAAAGTGTTTAACGTTCGGGCATGTTCAACTCTCGCGTGTCTTGTTGAACACCGCTGCCGGTGAAACATCTGGGTCTTTCTTTGGCGTTGATGAACGTCGTTCAATGAGACAAAGGCGTTTGGGAGGTGGATCGGGATGTCCGCTGTGGTCAAGTCGGAGCGGACCGCGCGTGAGTTGTTGGAGTGGGGGCGGTGCGTGACCGATCCGCCGTTGCGTGACGTGGTGGCCGGGATGCTGCCGGAGGCGTGCCGAACCGTTGTGGGGTACCACTTCGGTTGGTGGGACCAGTGTGGGCAGCCGGCGGAGGGCAGGTGTGGCAAGGCGTTGCGGCCCACGTTGCTGTTGCTGTCGGCGGCGGCGATGGGTGGCCGGCCGTCGGACGTGGCGCGGGTGGCGGCGGCGGTGGAGTTGGTGCACAACTTCTCGCTGGTCCATGACGACGTGATGGACGGCGACCTCACCCGCCATCATCGGCCGACGGTCTGGCATGTGTTCGGCACGGGTCAGGCCATCCTGGCCGGTGACGCCATGTTGGCGTTGGCTGTCCGGGTCGTGGCGGAGAGCGCGGGACCGGTGGGCGGGCTCGCGGTCGAGTGGTTGAGCCGGTGTGTGGTGAGCCTGTGTGAGGGGCAGTACGCCGATCTCGTGTTCGAACGGCAGAAGGACGTGGCGCTGTCGGAGTGCGTGACCATGGTGGCGGGCAAGACCGCGTCGCTGATGGGGTGTTCGTGCGCGCTCGGCGCGCTCCTCGCGGGTGCCGGTGCTGGCCGTGTCGAGTCGTTGCGCGTCTTTGGGCGAGAGCTTGGTGTGGCCTTCCAGTTGGTTGACGACATGCTGGGTATCTGGGGTGACTCCGCGGTGACCGGTAAGCCGGTGGGTGCGGATCTCGCGCACCGCAAGAAGACACTTCCCGTGGTGGCGGCGTTGATCTCGGGCACGAAGGCGGGCCGGGAGTTGTCGGCGTTGTACCGGCAGGACGGTCCACTCGATGCCGGTCAGGTCGCGCGTGCCGCGCGGCTGGTGGAGGAGGCGGGTGGACGAGTGTGGGCGCGTGAGGAGACGACCTCGAGGCTCGCCGAGGCGGCCGCGCATCTGGACGACGCCGGCTGTGAGCCGCGTTCCCACGCAGAGTTGCTCACCCTCGCCAGGCTGGTCGCCGAGCGCGATCATTGAGGAGACGTCCTGTGTCCCAGGTCATCGTGTTGACTCGACTGTCCGATGTAGACGACAGAACGATTGGTTGCCCCGCTGCGCCGATGGTCGCCGGTGAGCTGCGCAGCGGTGTGCTGGCCGATTGGTTGTCGGTCACTGGGCCGCGTATGGTTCTGCTGGCCGGGCCGCGTTCGTTCTGTGCTGGTGTCGATCGGGCCGTTGAGATCGTGGCTCGTGTGCTGCGGGATCGCGGTCGGCCGGTGTATGTGCGCAAGCAGATCGTGCACAACGTCCACGTGGTCGCCGAGTTGACTGGTCTGGGCGCGGTTTTCGTCGATGACCTCGACGAGGTGCCTCGCGGTGAGACCGTGGTGTTCTCCGCGCACGGTGTCTCACCGGCGGTGCGTGCGCGGGCGGCTGACCGGGACCTGTCGGTGGTCGACGCGACCTGCCCGTTGGTGGCCAAGGTGCATGCCGAGGCGCGTCGGTTCGCCGCTCGCGGCGACACTGTCGTGCTGGTCGGGCATGCGGGACACGAGGAGGTCGAGGGCATCCTTGGTGAGGCGCCGGACGCGATCGTGTTGGTGGAGGATGTCGCGGACGTCGCTCGGCTGCGAGTCGGTGACCCGGAGAGGATGTCCTATCTCACTCAGACGACTTTGGCCGTCGACGAGACCGTCGAGGTGGTCGACGCGTTACGGGCCCGGTTCCCCGGTCTACATGGTCCGTCCACTGAGGACATTTGTTATGCCTCCACCAACCGTCAGTCCTCACTGCTCGCGGTGGCCGGTGAGGCGGATCTGGTGCTGGTGGTCGGTTCGTCGAACTCGTCGAACTCGTTGCGGCTGGTGGAGTTGTCCCAGCGGCACGGCACACCCGCTCATCTGATCGACGACGCCTCGGACATCCGGCCGTCGTGGCTTGCCGGTGTCCGGACGGTCGGCCTCACGGCCGGCGCGTCCGCACCGGACCGGCTGGTTCGCGAGGTGATCGCCGCACTCGGTGGTCTGGGGCCGGTCGAGGTCGCCGAGCGGACCATCACGCGAGAGACCATCCGGTTCGGCCTACCCAGTGCGGCAGGTGCGTCATGACCGTCGTCACGGGAATTCTCGACACCATCACCGAACCCGGGGACCTGCGGGCCCTACCGCCTGCGGCACTGCCGGAGCTGGCCGAGGAGATCCGCGGGTTCCTGGTCGAGAAGGTGTGCCGCTCGGGCGGGCACCTCGGCCCGAACCTGGGTGTCGTGGAGCTGACCATCGCGCTGCACCGGGTGTTCCGTTCGCCGCGTGACGCGATCGTCTTCGACACCGGCCATCAGTCCTATGTGCACAAGATCCTCACCGGCCGTCGGGGCGGGTTCGACACGTTGCGTCAACAGCATGGTCTGTCCGGCTACCCGGCACGGGCCGAGTCCGCGCACGACCTTGTGGAGAACTCGCACGCCTCGACCGCACTGTCCTATGCGGACGGTCTGGCGAAGGCGCGGCAGCTGTGCGGCGACAGTGAAAAGGACCGGGACGGGCGGGTCGTCGCGGTGGTGGGGGACGGCGCGCTGACCGGCGGGATGTGCTGGGAGGCGTTGAACAACATCGGTGGTACCGCCCTGCCGGTGATCGTGGTACTGAACGACAACACCCGCTCGTACTCGCCGACCACCGGCGCGGTGGCCGGTCACCTGCGGCGCCTGCGGGAAGGGAGCCGTGGCAACCTGTTCCGCGAGCTCGGGTTCGCCTACATGGGTCCGGTGGACGGGCACGACATCGCCGCGGTCGAGCGGGCGCTGCGGCAGGCCGCCGCGGTGGAGCGGCCGTGCGTGGTCCATGTCGTGACCGTCAAGGGCAAGGGCTACCCGCCAGCCGAACGTGACGAGGTGGATCACCTGCACGCGGTGGGCATCGTCGACCCGGACACCGGCCACGCCACCACGAAGGGCGAGCAGACCTGGACGTCCGTGTTCGCCGACGAGATCACGGTGTTGGGCGCCGAGCGTGCGGACCTGGTGTGTGTCACCGCGGCGATGCTTCATCCCACCGGGCTCACCCCGTTCGCGGCGCGGTTCCCGGACCGGGTCTTCGACGTCGGCATCGCCGAGCAGCACGCCGTCACCTCCGCCGCGGGCCTGGCCATGGGCGGGCGGCACCCGGTCGTCGCGATTTACTCGACGTTCCTCAACCGGGCCTTCGACCAGGTCCTCGCCGACGTCGCACTGCACCGCCTGCCGGTCACGTTCGTGCTGGACCGGGCCGGGATCACCGGCCCGGACGGACCCAGCCACCACGGCATGTGGGACGCGTCGATCCTGCACGCGGTGCCGGGCCTGCGGCTCGCCGCACCCCGCGACCCCACCCGGCTGCGGGAACTGTTGCGGGAGGCGATCGACACCGACGCTCCCACGGCCATCCGCTACCCGAAGGCGACCGTGGCGGCGGATCTTCCCGCGGTCGCGCGGATGGACGGCGTCGACGTGCTGCACCGAAGCAAGGCGCTGCCGCTGGATGTCCTGCTGGTCACCGCCGGCCCCACCGCGCAGGCAGCGACCGACGCCGCCAGCAGGCTCGCGCGTGCCGGTGTCG
>WNFZ01002827.1_pt1 | contig 16360 bp, 10 predicted proteins | sample 5400081 | NCBI WGS metagenome assembly WNFZ01 (sample SAMN13153365, study PRJNA577476) | soil metagenome | isolation source: 80 cm soil or saprolite under grassland replicate 1 | place: USA:California | collected 2016-06-15 | reverse complement strand
TCTTGCGCGCCGAGCGGGCCGCGAGCTCGAACTCCGCGGCCGAGATCACCGCATTGCTCACCAGGAAATCGTACTTTGTCTTGAGGACCTGCGGCTTCTGGCGCTGCTTGAACGCAATGGCGAGCGTCTGACAGAGCTCGGTGACCCCCTCCTCGGCAAGTTGGCCGAACGGCATGCCGGCCTTGTTGTTGATCAGCTGGACCACTCCGACCAGCTCGGTGCTCCCCGGCTCCACCACCGGTGAGACCAGCATCTGCTTGGTGCGATAGCCTGTGCGCTTGTCGACTTCCTGCAGGAAGCGCAGGTTCGGGTTGTGGGACTTGAGCTCGGCCTCGTCGTAGACGTCTTTCAGGTTGAGCATCTTCTTCGACAACCCGACGTAGCCCGCGATCGAGTGCTCGGCGATCGGCAGTTTCAGGTCCTTGAAGGAGTTGAGGCCGGTCTTGACCTTCGAGACGATCGTCTGCTTGTCCTCGCCGATGGTGTAGATCGTCAGCCGGTCGGCGTTGAACAGGGTGCAGATGTCGGCGCTGACCTCCAGCATGATTTCGTCCACGTTGCTGGTAGCGTGGATCTTGTTGGTGACGATCTGGAGGTTCTTTTGAAACGTCAGCCGGCTGTTGACGTCAGCGGCCGCGCCCGGGTGAGTTTGCAATACCGCGCTCATAGGCAATCCACCTTAAAGTTCACCACCCCAAAATATCCCGAGAATCAATTACTTTACCACTGTTCTGTCTCGTGGCGGAGGAACGAAGTCAGCTTATGGGCGTTTCCCCGTCACTTTTCCCCTTTGCGTCTCCCCAAAGCCCCCCAGCGAGCAGGAAGGCACGGTAGCCGCGCTGGGCAAGGAGAAAAGTCGCGGCGGCGCTGCGCCGCTCGCTCTGGCAATAGAGCACGTACTCCCTGCCCTTGTCCAGCAAGCCGAAGGCGTTGCGGATCTCCGACAACGGTATATTGATGGCGTCCATGAGCTTGTCATATTGATATTCCGAGGGGTACCGCACATCGACCCACTGGCCCCCATTGGCGATCTTCTCGCGTGCCTCTTCCACCGCAACGCGATGAAGCAGCGGTTCGCGGAGCAGCTCGCTGAAATCCTTCTTGGCGAGCTGGAGCAGCACGCCGTCGGATTTCATCACGATGGTGGCGTTGCGCTTGGCTTCCGAGACGAGCGCTTCCTCGCCGAAGGCGTCGCCGCTTTTCAGTTCCGCAAGGAACATCGACACGCCGCCGATCATGCGCTCGACCTTGCACCTGCCTGTTTCGATGACGTAGTAGAAATCTCCCTCGGCGCCCTCGCGAACGACGGTGTCGCCCTTTTTGACGTCGATGCGCTTGAAACGCCGCAGCAGCTCGTCGATGTGAGCCGACGGCAGCTGCGAGAATGCGCCGTATTTGAGATTGTTTACGCTGAACATTCCCGACAGGATGCTCCAGTCGGCGAGCGGCGACTGTCCGCCTTCGTTCGTTTCCCGCCGGGCCGGGGGTTTGGGGGTGGCGAGCTGATCCCAGGTCACTATCATGTCGAGCAGTTCATCGTCGATGCGTACCAGCTCGACGTCGGTGACCGCCCTGGCGCTGGTGAACATTGCGCCACGCCGCCCGAGCGGGGTTCGCGCCTGATCGGAGCCGCCTGACAGCACCGTCGAGGAGCCGTCGGGATAGGCGAGCGCCAGCTCGCCCTTCACGAGGTATACGGTTTGGCCGGCGATACCGCGCTCCAGAAAAGGATCGGAATTCCTGCTCACCCTCTCCATGCGGCACAGGCCGGCCAGCTCCCTGAGCCTGGCTTCGGACAGCGAAGCGATGGGCTCAAGGGCCATGAGCGTTTCAACGCGTACCGTGGCTGCACACATCGCCCGTTCCTAGTTCGTCACGGATACCGGAGGTTCCGCGTGCTCCTTCGTCAAAACTCGAAAACCTGGCCGTTTTGCAGCATGCGCGGCCGGTATTGGCCCGCATCCTCCTCGACTTCCTGCATCGTGAGCTCGATTTCACCGGGCTTCAGATGCGTGATGTAGATCTCCGCGGTACGCTCGAGTTTCGCGAGCTCCTCGGCGAGCATGCTCGGGCAAAGGTGTTTTGAAGTGACCGCCAGCTCCCTTTCGCGATTGCAGAAAGCGGTTTCGATGATCAGATACTTCAGGTTGGAGATCCTGTTGACCACCGCCCAGAGCGGATCGTTGGTGGTGGTGTCGCCCGTGAATACCAGGCTTCCCTTGCCGGAGTCGAGTTGATAACCCACCGCCGGCACGACGTGATTGGCGGGCAGCACCGTGAGCCTGCGCTTCTGCAGCTCGACCGTGTCGCCGACCTGGATCTCCCGGTACCGGAGGAACGGCTTTTCGGGGCTGGGGATCTGCGCGAAATCGGGCCAGATGCTCCAGTTGAAGATGTGGCTGCGGAGGATTTCCAGCGTTCCCGGAACCGCCCAAAGCGTGAGCGGCTGGTTGCGCATCCCCCCGACGGTATCGACCATGAACGGAATGCTCGCGATGTGATCGAGATGCGAGTGCGTGAGAAACACGTGATCGATCAGGGAGAGCTCGGTGAGCGAGAGGTCGGCGACCCCCGTTCCGGCATCGATGAGGATATCGTTGTCAAGCAGCATGGACGTGGTGCGCAGGTGCCGGCCCCCTATTCCGCCGCTGCATCCCAGGATCCTCAGCTTCATGGACCGGCGCCCATCGCTATTTTTCGTCGAACACGGTCACGCCGTTCCAGTCGGCCGGCGGCGGGTCGCGGCGCTTGTCTGCCACTTCCCGGGCGTAGAGCTCGTAGAGGGCGCAGCCGGAATTCATGCGCTGCAGGTTGAGAAGGCCTACCTCCACCTCGTCCCAGTGCTGCGCGCGGTATGACTTCAGAATTTGGTTCCAGAGTTTCAGCTCTTCCCGCGTCTTCCTGTCGACTTCGACTTCCAAGCCAACGGGCTCATAAACAGTCACTGCATCGTCCTTGCCTTTCACCTTTATGCGGTCGACCTCGCGGAACACGACGTCCGTGACAGCCGCCTTCGTGGCCTCGCCGACGAGGATTGCCACGCCGTAGTGCTTGGTGCGGCCTTCGAGCCGGGAAGCAACATTGACCGGATCACCCATCACGGTGTACGCCCTTCTCACCTGAGACCCCATGTCGCCGACGCGCACACCGCCGGAGTTTACGCCAATACCGATCTTCAGCGGCGGCCAGCCGCGGCGCGCGAACTTCTGGTTCAAGGCCGCGCATTCGCGTTGCATCTCGAGCGCGGCGAGCACGCCGTTGCGCGCGTGACCCGGGTCCTCCACCGGCGCTCCCCAAAATGCCATGATGGCGTCGCCCATGTACTTGTCGAGCGTACCCTTGTACTTGCTGCGGATGATGGTGCTCATCTCGGTCAGGTACTCGTTGATGTACTCGCGCAGATGTTCGGGGCTGAGCGCCTCGGAAATGCCGGTAAAGCCGCGTACGTCGGAAAACAGGATGGTGAGCTCGGCGTTGCGCGGCTCCATGTTGTACTTTTCCGGGTCTTCGGCCATCTTGTCCACGAGCTCGGGCGGAACGTACTGCCCGAACAGCTCGGTGAATTGGCGCTTGGAACGCGCCTCGACGAAGTAGCCATAAGCCATGTTGACGGTGTAAAGAGTCGCCGTCATCAGGATCGATGCAGCGAGCGGCAACACCGATCCCGCATACGACCAGACCCCCAGGTTGATCAGGGTGATCAGGGCCATGCCGATTACCGCGGCGACCGTGGCCCAAAGCGGTGCCAGCATCGGGATCAGCAGCGACAGCACGACGCCGCCGATGACGAGCAAGACCACCTCCGCTCCCAGCATGTACGGCGGCTTCTGCTTGAGTTTGCCGTCGAGCATCCCCGCGATGAGGTTGGCGTGGATTTCGACGCCGGGATAGACCTCGGCCACCGGCGTGGAACGCAGGTCAAAGAGGCCCTGTGCCGTGGTGCCGATCAGGGCAATCTTCCCTTTCAGCTTTTCCGCCGGCACGTTGTCGAGCCAGACGTCGGCCAGTGAAATGTAGGGGAAACTGCCTTGGGCGCCGCGGTAAGGCACCAGCGCACTGACGTTTTCGTCTACGGGGATCCTCAGCGGCCCGACTTCAAGCCATTCCAGCCCGGAATAACCCTTGGTGATGAAGCGCTCCGGAGGAAACCCCGGTATGACCTTGGGAAGGGTAACGATCTTGCTGTTGCTGCGCGCTGCTTCCTGCATACCGACGTACAGACGTACCACTGCGAGCGACAACGCTTCGTAATACCCGCCCTTGAATTCTTCGAGCATCGGCACGCGCCGCGACACGCCGTCCGGGTCGACCAGGGGATTGGTGTGCCCGGTGTTTGCGGCGCTCGCTTGGAATTCCGGCAAAACTCCGCCGTAGCCTTTCCAAGTGGTGAAAGCGATCGCCCTTCCCGCAAACGTGCCCGCGGGCAGGACAGGTTCCGGAAGCGCGCCGCTTTCCGTCGCTTTCTCCTCGCTGCTGAAGTAGTAGCCGAGCACAACCGGTCGGCCCCGGATGAATTTCGCGAATATCGCATCGTAGTCCAGCTGAGAGCGCAGCTCGTTCAAGGCCGCTTGGAACGACGGGACCGCCTTCAGCTTCGTCCTCGCCAGCCGTTCCAGCACCGGCAAACCCGAGCTTGTGTCCGGCTCGGCGAAGATCACGTCGATACCGACGAGAAGTACGCCGTACTTGTCGAAGAGCTTTTGCAGCAAGACCGTGATTTTGTCCCGCCCCCAGGGCCAGTGCCCGAGAGCACGCGGGTCGATGCTGCGCTCGTCGATGTCGAGGATGACGATGCGGTCATCGACGGTTGCCGGCATGGTCAGCCGCAGCCGGTAATCGTAGATGATGTTGTCGAGCTGGGTGATGAAGCCGACCTGGTAAAGCTTCGCGGCGTGGCCTACCAATACCAGCGCGACCAGCAGGCCGAGCGCGATCCGGACGATGTGCTGCTTCAAGCTCCCTCCTCCGGGCGGGCTCGGTGAGACCTGGATCTCAGGTCTTGAAGAAGAATTCCATCTTGACCCCGGCCAGTTCGATCACGTCATGGTCGTTCAAAGCGTGCGCCTGAGCATCGATGGGCTTGCCGCTGACGACCGGAAAGCTTGCCCCCTCGACATGGGTGATGAAAAACCCTTGCGGCCGCCGCGTGATCACGGCGACCTGGACACCGGGTTTGCCAAGCGTGGTAAGCGGCTTGGTGAGATCGAGCTCCTTGCCGGCGTTGGGGCCCGAAAGAAGCTGCAGCGCCGCGTTCTTCTGCGCCGCGGGCGTGGCGGTTGCGACCGGCGCGCCCGTTGTCGCACCCTGACTTACCATCGTGTCCCCGAAGCTCTTCGCTCCGCCGGCAGTCGCCGCCGGGGCAGCGGCGGGCGCGGCCGCCGAGGCGGCGATCTTCGCCGCCCCGGGGCGAAGCACCATGGTCTTCTCGAAATCGGCCGCCTTGGCTTGAGGCGCAGGAGCCTCGTTCACATATTTCAGCTTGTATTTGCCGAGCTCGATGATGTCGTTGTTCTGCAGGAAGTGCTTCTTGACCGGCTGGCCGTTGACCACGGTGCCGTTGGTGCTTCCGAGGTCCTCGAGAAACGAGTCCTGCAGGATGGTGACGATGACGGCGTGCTCTCCGCTCACCGCGAGGTTGTCGATCTGGATATCGTTGTGCGGCTTGCGGCCGATCGTGGTACGTTCCTTGCTCAAGGTGATCTCCTTGAGTATCAGGGCGTCCATGCTGAGTATCAGCTTCGCCATAGCAGTATCCCTCTGCTCGAACTATCTAAACCAGCCCATCATCCTGCCCATCATGCCGCGCGGCGCCGGATAGCCCCGCAGCACCCGGACCAATATCACCGAAACGTTGTCCCGGCCGCCGTTGTCATTGGCCGATTGCACCAGGTGCTGGGCACATAATTTCAGGTTGGAGCTGAGCGTCTGCAGCGCCAGGCCGATATCGTCGTCGCTCACCATATCACAAAGGCCGTCGGAACAGAGCAGATAGATGTCGCCCGGTTGCGTGTCGTAGTCGTGGATCTCCGCCTCGACAATCGGGTCGATGCCGAGCGCGCGGGTGACCAGATTCTTGTTCTGCGACTGCTTGGCCTGCTGCAGCGTGATCACGCCGCTATCGATCTGCTCCTGGAGGAGCGAATGGTCTCTGGTCACCTGCTTGAACTGGTCGCCTCGCAGCCGGTACAGGCGCGAATCCCCGATATGCGCGACGGTCATCTTGTTGTCGTAGAACAGCGCGACGACCAGAGTCGTTCCCATCCCCGCGTACTGGGGCTGGCTCTGGGAGGCCTGGTAGATCGACGTGTTCGCCTTGGCGATCTGTTCGCGCAGCAGCTGGTGCGCGATCACTTGGCCGCTGTGTGCATCGGTCTGGTACGGCACCTTCTTCTCCAGCAATTGCTGCAGCTCGGTAATGATCACCGTCGTGGCCATGCCGCTCGCCACCTCGCCCGCGTTGTATCCGCCCATGCCGTCGGCGAGCACGGCGAGGCCCTTGTCCCCGTCGGAAGCGATCGAGTCCTCGTTGTGGGACCTGACCATTCCGGGATCGGTGCAACTCGCGATCTCCAGCGCTCCCGATAAAGTCATGATGCTCAAAGAGTCTCAGAGACTGATGTCAACCCCGGCACCGGTCGCCGCCGCAGCGGCGCCGCCCGAGGTGGCCCGCAACGCAGCCGCGAATTCCTCGCCCGTCTGGTAGCGCTCGCCCGCTTCCTTGGACATGGCTCTGTCCAGGAAAGCGACGAACGCCGGCGGAAGCGACGGGTTGTATTGCAGGATGTCCGGCGCGTGCTCGTTGGCAATCTTGTACATGAGCTGCGCCATCGAATCCCCCTCGAAAGGAAGCTTTCCGCAGGCGAGCTGGTAGAGACTCACCGCGAGCGAGAACAGGTCGCTGCGGCCGTCGATCTTCTTGCCCTGCAGCTGTTCCGGAGACATGTAGGAGGGCGTCCCGAGCACCATCCCGGTCTTGGTCTTGGACGAATCGGTGATGCGGGCGATCCCGAAATCGGTCACCTTGACCACATCGTTCTCCGGTTCGTACATGACGTTGGCCGGCTTCACGTCCCGATGCACGACGTTTTGTTTGTGCGCGTAACCGAGCGCATCGGCCACGCGCCCCATGATCGACACGACCTTCTCGATCGGCAGCGTATTGCCCTGCTTGGTGAACGGAACCAGGTCCTTGCCCTTCAGGAGTTCCATTGCGATGTAGCACAGGTCGTGCTCTTCGCCGGCGTCGAAGATGGTCACGATATTGGTATGGCTCAGGCGCCCCGCGGTCTCGGCCTCGCGGAAGAAACGCTCCTTGACCTCGGCGAGCTCGTCGGCCTCGAACTCCTGCGAAAGCGCCATGGTCTTGATCGCCACGACGCGCCCGATTTTCGGGTCCTTGCCGAGATACACGACGCCCATGGAGCCCTTGCCAAGCTCTTTTTCCACCTGGTAGCGACCGAGCATCGGCTTCTCGGTGCCTGCGACGAGCGCAAGCGTTCCGCCGGGGTGCGTCTGCGCGCCCCCGAGGATGACCGTTTCCGACATCTGCTTGGCGCGCGACAATTTCGCCTCGAGATCCCGGAATTTCGGGTTGTAGTCGGCCATGTAGCGGAACGCCGCTTCGGCCTTGTTGAACTGGCGCTTGCGCTCGAAGTCGAGCGCGAGATTGTAGAGATTGTCCATCACGGTGTCGTCCAGCGGCACCTTGCGGAAGTAGTCGAAGGCCATGTCGAGCTGGCCTTGCCCCTGGAAGGCGAGGCCGAGCATGCGCGCATTGGCGGCCGACTGCGCGTCGGACACTTCCTTGCCGCGCTCGGTGACGACGAAGCGTTTCGTCACCAGCAAAACGTGGCCGACCACCAAGAGAGCGAGCGGCTGCATCAACTGCAGCCACAGGCCCTGGCCCGTCATGAGGACGAAGTGCGCGGCGAGCACAAGCGCCGCAACGCCGATAGTCGCCCCAGCCCCCACGCCCGCGGAGAGCCGTGGCAGCAGCACGATCAGGTAGGCCGCGATCAAGACAAACACCAGGAACTCAACCCAGATTCCCCAGGTCGGGCGCACAAAGAAATGTTCCTGCAGTATCGACGACACCGCGTGCGCGAGCGTCAGCACCGGCGGCATTGCGGGCGAGATCGGTGTGGCCGGAAGCTCCGTCTGGCCAGATGCGGTAAATCCAATCAGGACGATCTTGTCCCGATACTTGTCGACCGGGATCTTGCCGGAGTAAAGATCGTAAAACGAATCGACCTGGAACGCCGGTCGGCCGTCGCGATCCTTGTAGAAATATGTGTTCATCAGCAAGGCCGAATCGGTCGTGATCTTGAGCTTGCCGAGCCGCACGCCCTCGCCAAGCTGGACCGCGATGTCGCCGACCCCCAGATTGAGGCTCCTCGCCGCGATCATCATCGACAGCGACGGGAAGTAGTGATCAAAATAGGCAACAACGAGCGGTTCGGATCGAACAGTGCCGTCGATGTCTTTCCAGAGATTGAGATGGCCGAGACCAACAGCTTCTTTGCCGAGGTTCTCGATCGGATATTGCAAGGCCCGAGTCAATAGCGGAAGATCTTCGCCCGTTGATACTTTCGGCAGCGCGTTTTTCACGACGAACTCGGGTAATGGCCTGTCGGGTTTCCCGCGCGGTTCGCCCCACGCGACGTCTATGGGCAGCAGGACGTTGCCGGCTTTTTCGAAGCTCTCGGCGAGCTTGCGGTCGGGGTTGAGCGCGCTCTCGGCTTCGCGCAGCGTTGTCCCGATCTGCGCCAACTCGGATGAAAGACCACGCGGCGGCTTGTTCGGGTCAGTACCCGCGGAAACGAGCCGACCGTAAATCTCTTGAAGCTTGTTTACGTAGACGAGACCGGGATCGAGCTGCGGTTCGAAGAACAGCACGGTATTGGCGATAAGCTTGGCCTTAGCCACAGCAAGCTTATCCGTCATCTTTGCCATGACCTCACGCGACCATGGCCACCGGCCGATATTGCTTAAGGATTGATCGTCGATCGCGATGACCGCCACCTTGTCCGACGGTGCGCGCGCCGAGGCCCGGACGCCCCAGTCGTAGGCCGAGCGCTCGAGGCCCTGGATGAGCTGGGAGCCGCCTGCAAACAGCAGCGCGAGCGTAAGCCCCAGACCGAGAAACCAGTCTTTTTTCCAGAACCCCGCTTTGCTCATTGCCTCTCCGGTTTGTTCTTATTGTTGTTCAACGAGGGAATGTGCCCCCGAGTTGCCCCTGCATTTTACGCTAACCCCCTTCTGAAATCGGCCCTCCCGGAGCGGCTGGGCGCTGCTTCGCGGGTGCACCGACGGGATAAATACAGAAGCTCGTCGGCCCGGCAGAAACCGCTTCCTGAGGCCGTACCTGAAAGTCCGTAAGTTATTGAATAAACAAAATCCTAGGCGACATTTTTACAGTGAATAGTAGAACAGTCAAATCATCCTGAGCGCCCCCACCCGGACTGGAGCCGGCGGGGCCGTGATGGGCGCGATGGTTTGCGCGGGGGCGCGCAAAATTTTCAGGAGCACCCGCGAAGGAAAAACGCGACGGGCGACGGGCGCTTTAGCCGCGGGCCGCCAGCGGCCTGTTCGGGCCCGGGTCAGTTTCCGAGCATGGTGCCCGGAGTGAGTCCGTTCTGGGCCACAAATTCCGCCGCGGAGAGTTTCTTGCCGTCTTCGTGCTTGGCCTTGAGGACTTCGATCCGCCCCCCCTGGGCGGTCACGAAGAAACTCGCGGCGCCGATTTCGGAAATCTCGCCGATCTTGCCTTTCACTGCGCCGAAGGTACGGAACACATGCTTGCGGCTGTCGAAGATCTGCAGTTTCTTTCCGTTCAACGTCGTCCAGGCGCCGGGAGCGGGGTTGCAGCCGCGTATGAGGTTGTAGATGAAATCGACGTGGCTCGCCCAATTCAGTCTGGCCTCGGCGGCGCGGCACCAGCCTTCATAGCTCGCGCGAGCTTCCTCCTGGACTATTTCGCGTTGCTTGCCCGCCATCACCAGGTCGGCCGCTTCGAGCATCGCCGCCACCCCCATCGGGAACAAGCGATCGAAATAGACGCTGCCTAGCGTGTCATCCGGGCCGATCGGCGTTTCCTTCTGCAATATCACGGGGCCTTCGTCCAGTCCGTCGGTGGGCCGGAAAACGGACAATCCCGTCTTGGTGTCGCCGCGTATGATCGGCCAGTTGATCGAGCTCGGGCCGCGGTACTTCGGCAGCAGCGACGGGTGATACTGGATCGTGCCTTTCCTCGGGATTTTCACGAATTCCTGCGGCGCGAACTGCAGCACGAAGGCCATGATGCCGAGATCCGCGTTCAGTGCGCGCATCGCGTCCATAGCTTCCTTGTTGCGCAGGGACGCGAACTGGAAGATCTTGAGCCCTTTTTCCTGTGCCGCCACCTTCAGCGGATCGGCCTTTGCGCCTTCCTTCTCGGGAGCGCAGAACACGCCGGCGACTTCGTCGCCGCGCGCAAGAAATGCCTCCAGCACGGCTTTGCCGAAGTCCTGCTGCCCGATGATCGCTATCTTCATCGCTACGCCTTCTTCGGGGGTACCGAGAAAGCGCCCGCCCGCCTCAGACCGGCGATTTTGGTTTCGTCGTAGCCGAGAACTTCCTTGAGAACCTCGTCGGTGTGCTCGCCCAGCAGCGGCGAACGCTCGATGCGCGCGGGCGAATCGGAGAGCTTGATCGGCATCCCGACGTTGTACCACTTGCCGCGCTGCGGATGGTCGAGCTCCACCCACATGTCACGCCCCCTCACGTGCTCGTCGTTCGCCAGGTCCTCGGTGCCCATGATGGGACCGCAGGGCACGTCCAGCGGGTTCAGGATCGCCATGTATTCGCGCTTGGTGTAGTTCGCGGCGAACTTCGTGATCAGCGCCCACATCTCGTTCTGGTTCTTGCGGCGATCGGCGATCTTCGCGAAGCGTGGATCGGTCGCAAGGCCCGGCATGCCGAGTTCCGGACCGATGCGGTTGGCCAGCCCTTCCCAGACGGCTTCCTGCACCACCACGTAAAGCCAGTCGTTGGGCCCGTGCGGCTTGCAGTGAATGGCGTTGCCGAGCTGGCCGCCGCCCGAGTCGTTGCCTGCGCGCGGCACGTCACCCATGCCTTGCCGCGTCGGCACCGAGTACTCGGAAAGGTTCCCGCGCGTCAGCCGCTGATGGTCGCGGAATTTGACGCGGCACAGGTTCATCACCCCGTCCATCATCGCGACCTCGACGTATTGCCCTTTTCCGGTGCGATCGCGCTGGTGCAGGGCAGCGAGCAATCCGATGGCCAGGTGCAAACCCGTGCCCGTGTCGCCGATCTGGGCGCCGGTCACAAAAGGCGGTCCCTCCGGCACGCCGGTGGTGCTCATGGCGCCGCCCATCGCCTGCGCCACGTTCTCGTAGGCTTTGAAGTCCGCGTACGGCCCGGAAGAGCCGAAGCCCTTGATCGAGCCCATCACGATGCGGGGGTTGATCTGGTGAATCTTCTCCCAACTGAAGCCGAGCCGGTCGAGCACGCCGGGCCCGAAATTCTCCATGATGATGTCGCACTTCCCCAGCAGGTCGACGAACACCTGCTTGCCCTCGGCGGTCTTCATGTTGACCGTGATCGAGCGCTTGTTGCAGTTGAGCATCGTGAAATACAGGCTGTCGGCGTTCGGCACGTCGCGCAGCTGCCCGCGCGTCGCGTCGCCCTGCGGATTCTCGAACTTGATGACGTCGGCGCCCATCCAGGCGAGCAACTGCGAGCAGGTCGGCCCCGCCTGCACGTGCGACATGTCGAGGATCCGGACTCCCTTCAGTGCTTCCATTATTTCTTTTCCCCGCTTTTCGGATTCAGGCTCGTGATGCGACCGCTTTCGGTGCCGGCGGCTTCGTCGATCACGGCATTGATGAGCGTGGGCTTGCGCGAGCGGATGGCTTCTTCCATGGCCTTGCGCAGCTCGGCCGGGGTCGTGGCGTGCACGCCCACGCCGCCGAAGGCCTCGATCAGCTTGTCGTAGCGCGCACCCTTGACGAACACGGTGGGTGCCACGTCGGGGCCGCCGGTCGGATTGACGTCGGTGCCGCGGTAGACGCCGTTGTTGTTGAAGACCACCACGCACACCGGCAGGTTGTAGCGGCAAATGGTCTCGACTTCCATGCCGGAGAAGCCGAAGGCGCTGTCGCCCTCGATCGCGATCACCGGCTGGCGGCTGACCACGGCGGCCGCGACGGCGAAGCCCATGCCGATGCCCATGATGCCCCAGGTGCCGACGTCCAGGCGCTTGCGCGGCTTGTGCATGTCGACGATGCTGCGGGTGAAGTCGAGCGCGTTGGCGCCTTCGTTGACCAGGATGGCGTCCGGGTTGGCCTTGATGATGTCGCGCACCACGTTCAGCGCGCTGTGAAAGTTCATCGGCGAGGGATTCTTGGCCAGCGTCTCGGCCATCTTGGCGATGTTGTTCTTCTTGCGCTCGGCGATGGCGCTTAGCCACTCCGCCGGCGGCTTGGGCCAGCTCGCGCCGATGCCAGCGAGCAGCGCCGACACGCAGGAACCGATGTCGCCGACGACGGGGGCGTCGATGCGCACGTTGCTGTCGGCCTCCTGCGGCGAGATGTCGACCTGAATGAATTTCTGCCCGCCCCAGCTCTTGTGGTCCTTGCCGCCCCAGGTCTTGCCCTTGCCGTGCGAGAGCAGCCAGTTGAGGCGCGCGCCGATCAGCATCACCACGTCCGCCTCGGGCAGCACGAAGGACCGGGCGGCGGAAGCGCACTGCTCGTGCGTGTCGGGCAGCAGGCCCTTGGCCATGGACATCGGCAGATACGGAATGCCGGTCTTCTCGACGAGCGATCGGATCTCGTTGTCGGCCTGAGCATAGGCAGCGCCCTTGCCGAGAACGATCAGCGGCTTCTTCGCGCTCTTGAGCAGGTCGACGGCGCGCTTCACGGCGTCCTGGGCCGGGATCTGGCGCGGCGCCGCGTCGACGACCTTGATCAATGAGGTCTTTCCGGCCGCCGCGTCCATCGTCTGCGCGAACAGCTTTGCCGGAAGATCCAGGTACACGCCGCCCGGGCGGCCGGAAACGGCGGCGCGGATGGCGCGCGCGATGCCCACGCCGATGTCCTCGGCGTGCAGCACGCGGAAGGCGGCCTTGGCGAGCGGCCTGGCGACGGCCAGCTGGTCCATCTCCTCGTAGTCACCCTGTTGGAGATCCACGATCTCCCGCTCGGAGGAGCCGCTGATAAGGATCATCGGGAAGCAATTGGTCGTGGCATTGGCTAGCGCCGTGAGCCCATTGAGGAAACCCGGCGCGGACACCGTCAGGCAGATGCCCGGCTTTTGCGTCATGAAGCCGGCGATGGCGGCGGCGTTGCCGGCATTCTGCTCATGGCGGAACGAAATCACGCGCAGGCCTGCGGCCTGTGCCATGCGGGTGAAGTCGGTGATCGGGATGCCGGGCAGACCGAAGATCGTGTCGATGCCGTTGAGCTTGAGGGCATCGATGACCAGATGAAAACCGTCGGTCACTTCTTGTACGCCGCCCGATTGCGCGATTTGCGGTTCAACGGTTCCCATACCGCCTCCTTAGAGAGATTCCCGCATTTTGCGAAGGGATGCGGGTCCCGCGAGACGCCAAAAAATCACTCTGAAAGTCTAGGAGTCTGGCCGTCAGTCAACCTTGACTGGGGTCAATAAATCCCGCTTAATTGCCCGTTGCCCGCGTCAAATTCCGGCAGCCGTGTCGACCATCGCCAACCATCCCCAGCGCAACACGATTCGTCTGCAGCTCAAGCAAAACCTGGTGCTGCGCGAAATGCCAGCCTCCGCCTGGGATGACCTGGAGCCGCAGCTGGAGATCGCGGAATACCGCAAAAGCGAGCCGCTGGTGCGCCAGGGCGGCACGAGCATGGAGCAGTTCTTCATCCTGGAGGGGATCCTGAAGCGGGTCGTCAGCAACCCCCAGGGCAGGGAGATGATACTGCGCTTCGCCGCTGAAACCGATATGGACACCTCCTACGCCGCGTGGCGGTTGAAGACCCCCATCCCCTACAGCATCGCCGCGGTCACCAAGGTCCGCGTAGCTCGCCTGTCGATGCCCCACTGGGTCGAGTTCCTCGAGCGCCAAACGGACGTAAAGTTGCGTTTCGAGTACGAAGTCATGCGGCTCATGTCCGAGGTGATGGCGCATACCATCACGCTTCACCTGCTCGATGCGCCGGGACGCCTGGCGCGCTTTATGCGCAAGCACCAGGACCTCCTCGGCCGCATACCCAAAAAAGAGCTGGCGTCCTACCTCAACCTAACTCCGGAGACGCTGTCGCGCCTCAGGCAGCGGGTCGAGAGCCCCGCCTGAGTCCGACCCGTATCAGCGTTTTCCGAGCACCACCCGCCACCCCGCTCTGATGAGCGGCCAGAACAGCAGCACCAGCGCGAGGGCGGTCAAACCGCCGACCAGCCCGTTCGAGAAAAACACCGCCAGGTCGCCCTGCGAGCCCTTGATCGCGTTGCGGAAGTTCTCCTCGGCGCGGTCGCCCAGCACGAGCGCAAGCACGAGCGGCGCGAGCGGATAGCGGAGCTTCTTGAAGGCGTATCCGATCACCCCGAACACGACCATCAGCCAGACGTCGAACATCGAATTGTGCACGGTGTAGGCGCCGATCGCGCAGATCACGATGATGACAGGCGCGATGATCGAGAACGGAACGCGCAGGATCGCCGCAAACAGCGGCACACAGGTCAATACGACGATCAGCCCGGCGATATTGCCCAGATACATGCTGGCGATCAGGCCCCACACGAATTCCGGTTTTTCGACGAACAAGAGCGGCCCGGGCTGCAACCCCCAGATCAAGAGTCCGCCGAGCAGCACCGCCGCGGTCGGCGATCCCGGGACCCCGAGCGTGATCATCGGCAGGAGCGCCGAGGTGCCCGCCGCGTGGGCGGCGGTTTCCGGGGCCACGACCCCCTCGACCTTGCCGCTGCCGAAGTCCCCGCCGTCCCTCGAGAGGCGCCGTGCCAGCCCATAGCTCATGAACGAAGCGGGCGTGGCGCCGCCCGGAACAATGCCCATGAAGCAGCCGACCGCCGCGCTGCGAAGGGAGGTCGCCCAGTAGCGCGGCAATTCCTTCCAAGTCTCGAGGACGACCTTCATGTTGATTCGTGCGCTCGCCCCCTTGAAGGCAAGGCCTTCCTCCAGTGTCTCCAGAATTTCGCCGATGCCGAACAGACCGATCACGGCGATCAGGAAATCGAATCCTTTCAGGAGCGAGGTAAATCCGAACGTGAGGCGCAGCGTCCCGGTGACGCTGTCCAGGCCGACCGCGGCCAGCGCGAACCCGATCATCATCGATACGACGGTCTTTGCCGCGTTGCCCCCGCTCATGCCGACGAAAGCACAGAAAGTGAGCAGGTACACCGAAAAGAATTCAGGCGGCCCGAACCGCAGCGCAAAGCCCGCCACGACGGGCGAGAGGAAGGTGATCATGATCACCGCCACCAGCGCCCCGAAGAACGAGGAGGTGAAGGCGGCGGTCAGCGCGTTGCCCGCGCGCCCCTTCTGCGCCAGCGGATGGCCGTCGAAGGTGGTCGCTACCGACCAGGGCTCGCCGGGAATGTTGAAAAGAATCGAGGTGATCGCGCCCCCGAACAGGGCGCCCCAGTAGATGCACGAGAGCAGGATGATCGCGGAGGTCGTGCCGCCGGGCTGCTGCGCCATCGTAAACGTCAGCGGCAGCAGGATCGCGACGCCGTTTGCCCCGCCCAGGCCCGGCAGCACCCCGATGATGATGCCCAGGACCACGCCGGCAAACATCAGCAGCAGGTTGAACGGGGACAGCGCGACCCCGAATCCCTGCAGCAGTGCGTTGATCTCTTCCACCTGGCCTCCCTTTTCCCGGTGTGACCTGGCGCTACCCTGCCGGGGGCGCGCTTAATTAAGGCCCAGCGCGGCCTCGAGCGGCCCCTTGGGAAGAGGCACCGCGAACCAAATTTCGAAGATCAGGAAAAACGCCGCGCTCACGCCGACCGCCACCGGCACGATCTTGACCCAGGAGTACTTGCCCAGGTGCCACATGAAATACGCGATATAGAGCGTGGAAGCCAGGTAGAAACCCAAAGATGCGATCAGCGCGACGTAGACCACGGTCGGCACGAGGACCGTGAGGATCATCTTCAGCCCCTCGCGCGACACAAACGATTCGGCCGCGAGAGTCGCGTTTCGTAACGCGGCCGCGAAGACCGCGGCGCTGGAGAAGCAGATCAACAGCCCGACGTAGAACGGAAAGTAGCCGGCCTGCGGCCCGTCATCCCCCCACCGGGCACCGACACGATAGCTGTCGAACACGACTACGGCGCCGAACAGGAGCACGACCGCGGCGACGCCGAG
>WNFZ01006751.1_pt1 | contig 16361 bp, 12 predicted proteins | sample 5400081 | NCBI WGS metagenome assembly WNFZ01 (sample SAMN13153365, study PRJNA577476) | soil metagenome | isolation source: 80 cm soil or saprolite under grassland replicate 1 | place: USA:California | collected 2016-06-15 | reverse complement strand
GCGATCCGGTCGGCCAGCTGATCGGCTTCCTCCAGGTACTGGGTGGTCAGCAGGAGCGTTGTCCCCTCGCGCCGCAGCTCGCGCACGATCGCCCAGATCTCGTTGCGGCTGCGCGGATCCAGGCCCGTGGTCGGCTCGTCCAGGAACAGCACCCGCGGGCGCGTCAGCAGGCTGGAGGCGATGTCGAGCCGGCGGCGCATGCCGCCGGAATAGGTCCGGGCCGGCCGTTCAGCCGCCTGCGCCAGGTCGAACCGCTCCAGCAGCTCACCGGCCCGGCGGCGGGCCTGCTCACCGGACAGCTTGAACAAACGCCCGAACATCTCCAGGTTCTCCCGCCCGGTCAACAGCTCATCGACCGCCGCGAACTGCCCCGTCAGGCCGAGCAGCTCGCGGACAGCGGCAGGCTCACCCACCACGTCGTGGCCGAGGACCTCCACTTGCCCCGCATCGGGCGCCAGCAGCGTGGCCAGAATGCGAACCAGCGTGGTCTTGCCCGCCCCGTTCGGGCCCAGCAGGCCAAACACCATCCCCGCCGGGACCTCGAGCCCGGCACCATCCAGCGCCACAGTCGCCCCGAAGCGCTTGACCACACCCCCGGCCCGCACCGCGGGCACCGAAGAAGCAAGCCCGTTCATTCATCGACCATAGAGGCCACCGAAGAGCAACGAGGAAGCGCATGCAATTGAGTCCCCACGTTGTTGCGCATCATGAATTCCTCCTTCTCATTCTCACGGGCGCAGCGAAGCTGGTTGTCCAGTGTCATGTCGTTCTCTTTGAGAATGCGATCGACGAACCCAGGGTTGCCACGAGGCAGGTGAGAGGTCGTCACCGGGTCCAGGTGATTCGCCGCACCGGGACAACGCCGGACGGGATGGGATCGCGGCGGGGCGTGGATGAGAGTGCAGCAGAACCGAGGTTCGGGCGCCGTTGACAGTACGTGCGCTGGCCTGGTACCGAGAGAAGGTGCCAGGACTGCGTGACCGGCGCTAAGGGTGTCAGGCGTAGATATCAAGGCAGGCCTTTGACGGTGGCTCCAGCAACTCCCCGGCTGATCGACCGGGGTGATCTTGTAGCTGCCCTGGATCGCGCGGCGGCGCGGAGGGTGACGATCATCTCTGCTCCGGCTGGCAGCGGGAAGACGTGCCTGCTGCGCGCGTGGGCCGGCCGTCCGGGGCAGCCGCACCAGTTCGCCGTCATGCAGGTGCAACGCGACCAGCACGACGCCCAGCAGTTCTGGCTGGCCCTGCTCGGCGCGGTCCGTCACGCTTCGGCCACGACCGGCCAGGCGGAACCGCCAGCAGCGACACCTGACTTCAATGCACCGGCGATGGCCGGCCGGGTGCTGTCGGAGCTCGCCGATGCTCGTGGCGGCATCACGCTGGTTATTGATGATCTGCACGAGCTGAATTCGCCAGAGGCGCTCTCTCAGCTCACCCGGCTGCTGACGGACCTTCCCCCGAACGTGCACGCGATGCTGACCACGCGCCACGATGTGCCGCTGCGGCTGCATCAGCTGCGCCTGGTCGGCGAGCTAGCCGAGATCCGCGCGGCGGACCTGCGCTTTTCCGAGCGCGAAACCCGCGATCTGCTCGCCGCCTCGGGCATCGCGCTATCCGACTCCGGGACGGCGCTGCTGCACCAGCGGACCGAAGGGTGGGCGGCGGGCCTGCGGCTCGCGGCGCTCTCCCTGGCCGGTCACCCCGACCCGGAACGCTTCGTCGCCGAGTTCTCCGGCAGCGACCGCACGGTCGCCGAGTACCTGATCGCCGAGATGCTGGAACGCCAGCCGCCCGACGTTCAGGATCTGCTCCTGCGTACCTCGCTGCTCGACCGGGTCAACGGCGAGCTGGCCGACCTGCTGACCGGCCGCCCTGGCTCGGAACGGATCCTGCTGGAACTCGAGGACGCCAACGCGTTCGTCGAATCGCTGGACCCCGAGCGCACCTGGTTCCGCTACCACCACCTGTTTGCGGATCTCCTCCGGCTGGAGCTGCGCCGGACGCTGCCCGCGGAAGTACCGGTGCTGCACCGGCGCGCCGCCGGATGGTTCACCTTGCAGGGCCAGGTGGCCGAGGCCGTCCGGCACACGCAGGCGTCGGGCGACTGGGCGGATGCGGCCCGGCTGCTCGCCGACTATTCGTTCAGCCTGACGCTCGACGGGCAAGCGCAGACCATCCAGGCGCTGGTGCGGGCTTTCCCGCCGGGCGCGGACCATCCCGAACTGGCCCTGGTGCGCGCCGGAGGTGACCTGGTCCAAGGACGCCTGGACGAGGCGGCCGCCTACCTGGCGGTCGCCGAGACGCACGCCGAGACGGCGCCGCCGGATCGCCAGCGCCGCCTCCGGGTGGCGATCGCGTCGCTGCAGCTGTCGCTGGCCAGGCGGCGCGGTCACCTGGCCGGCGTCATCGAGCAGGCCAGATTCCTGGCCTCCCCGGTCACCGGGCAGTCCGACGAAGACATCGCGCTCGACAGAGACCTGCGAGCGGTGGCGCTGATGAATCTGGGGACCGCCGAGGCGTGGTCGCTGGGGCTGCCGGACGCCGAACGCCACCTCCGGGAGGGCGCCGTCCTGGCCCGGGAGATCGGCCGCCCCTACCTGGAAGTCGGCTGCCTCGCGCAGCTCGGTTTCGCGTATATCTTCCATGGTGCTGCCATGCCGAAGATCCACCCGTTCGCCATGACCCAGGCGCGCTGTCGTGAGGCGATAGCGCTCGCCGAGCGGTACGGCTGGGGCACGGAGCCGGTGATCGCACCCGCGCTGATGACGCTCTCCGGCACGATGGTGTGGCTGGGTGAGTTCGATGAGGGCGAGCGGTGGTTGCGGCGCACCGAACGGGCTCTGCAAACAGACACCGGGCCGGACATCAGGCTGCTGCTGCACCAGACGGCCGGGCTACTGCACGCCGGTCGCGGCCGCCACCACGAGGCGCTCGAGGAACTCAGCGCGGCCGAACACCTGGGATCGCAGCTGGAGGGATTGCAGGCGCTGGCGAGCCAGGTGACCGGCTGGCTGCTCGCCACGCAGGCCCGCCTCGGGATGACCGGCGAGGCCCGCGCCTGCCTCGCGGCGCTCGATGACGAGCGGGCCGGCTCCGGTGAGATCCGTAATGCCCGAGCGGTGATCTGTCTCGCGGAAGGCGATCCGGCCGCGGCCCTGGGCGCGGTGCGGGATGTGCTGGACGGCACGGCACCGGTCCTCGGTTACGTCACGGTCGTTGAGGCGGACCTGTTGGCCGGGCTCGCCTATCGTGAGCTCGGTGACCTGCGTGCGGCGAACCAGGCGGCTGAACGGGCGCTGGCCCTGGCGGAGTCTGACCGGCTGGTCCTGCCGTTCGCGATGACCGGCTCACGGGAGCTGCTCGAGGCGCTGCCGCGGCATGAGACCGCGCACGCCGCGCTGCTCGCCGACATCCTCGACGTCCTGCACGGCTCACCCCCGGCGGCCACAGAGCAGTCCTCATTGCCGCCGGCGGAGGAGCTCAGCCCGGGCGAGCTCAGGGTGCTGCGATATCTCCCGACGAACCTGTCCCGGCCCGAGATCGCAGGCGAACTATCCGTCTCGCCGAACACCGTCAGCACGCACGTCCGCAGCATCTACGCCAAGCTCCAGGTCCGTGACCGCTCCTCGGCCGTGCAGCGCGCCCGGGAGCTGCGGCTGCTGGCCGCTGGCCGCACGCGCTAGCCCCGGCGGTCACCGGATCTCGGTGATGCGGGGTCACCGGCCCGCCCTTGACCATGGCGGCATGGACCCTGCACCCGCACCGTATACGATCCGGATCAACGGGCACCTCGGCGCCACCGTGCTGTCCGCGTTCCCGGCGCTGGCGCCGCGGCGGCACGGCGCGCACACCGTGCTCACGGCATCCTGGACCAGTCCGCGCTGTACGGCGTGCTCGCCGAGATCGAGGCGCTCGGCCTGGACCTGCTCGAGATCCGAAAGCTCGCACCACAACGCAGATCACCAGGATCAGGTGACCGCCGCTCACCGTGACGGCCGCTAACTTCGGGCGCACCAGTTCCCCGCTACGAGAAGGTGCCGCTCCCATGACCAGCGCCCCGGCCCGCGACCCGCTCGCCGATCATCTCATCACGCCGGACAACGCAGCGCTCCTGCTCATCGGCTACCAGCCCGCACAGCTGGCCACGGTCCGCTCGATGGATCACGCGCTCCTGGTCAAGAACGCCGTCTCGACGGTCAGGACCATCAAGACCTTCGGGTCGTGCACTCGACCGTCAACATCGCCACCGGCCGGGGACAGCCAACGCTCCCCGAACTCGCCGGCCTGCTAGAAGACGACAAACCGCTCGACCGGACAACGGTCAACTCCTGGGAGGACATCGAATTCGTCGAGGCCGTCCGCGCCACCGGCCGCCGCAAGCTCATCATCTGCGCCCTGTGGACCGAAATCTGCATGGCCTTCACCGCTCGACGCGCTGCGCGAAGGGTATGAGGTCTACCCGGTCGTCGACGCGATCGGCGGCACCTCGCCCGAGGCCCACCGCGCCGGCCTTGACCGCGTCATCCAAGTCGGCGGGCAGCCGATCAGCCGGGTCTCTCTCGCGGTCGAGCTGCAGCGCGACTGGGCCCGTCAGGACACGGTCGCAGCGATCATCGAGATCGTCCTCACCGACCGCCTACTGAAGGAGCAATAGTCCCCTGGCCGCCGCGGCTCGCGTGTACCGCGCGTCAACCGGCTAGCAACCCGGCAACAGCCGAAAGAGAACACCGTATTGTCCATATCAACGTCCATCTCCATCGTCAGACCCAAACGTGATGACGATGACCGGCGTACCTGCCGGGGAAGGGGAGCGAGCTCGGTGAGCGAGGATTCCAGCCGTGCTGTGTGGCTGCCGCAGGCACGCTCTTACCTGCGCCACGCCGACCCGGTGCTGGCGCGGCTCATCGACGACCGGCCGGACTTCGACCCCCGGGCGTGGCTGGCCCAGCTGCCGCCGATGGACCTGTACGGCGCCCTGCTGTTCCAGGTCACCGGCCAGCAGCTATCCGTCCCGGCGACCCGCCGGACCCTGGCCCGCATCCAGGCCCTGTTCGGCGGCCACCTCCCCGCACCCGCCGAACTGCTGGGCGTAGATCCCGGCCAGCTCCGCCAGGCCGGCCTGTCCTGGCGGAAGATCGGCACGCTGCGCGACCTAGCCGGGCGGCTCTCGGACGGCCGGCTGGACCAGGACGTGCTGAGCACCCTGCCCGACGATGAGCTCATGGCCGAGCTCACCGCGATTCCCGGGATAGGCCCGTGGACCGTGCAGGGCGCCCTGCTCATCGCGCTCGGCCGCGAGGACGTCGTCTTGCCGGGCGACCTGGCGCTCCGCAAGGCCATCCAGGCCGCCTACCAGCTGGACCACCTGCCCACCCAGGAGGAGGTCCTGGCCATCGCCGAGAAATGGCGGCCCTACCGCAGCCTGGCGACCAGCTACCTGTTCTCCGCCGCCTTCGAGCCAGCCGAGACACCACCGGTCGCCCGGCACAGGAGCGCTTAACATGAACGACGTTTGCACGCATCTCGACCGGATCCGCGATGTCACGCCCTCGTCCTGGGGTTGCGAGGACTGCCTGGCTCAGGGACGCCGGGACTGGGTGCATCTGCGGGTCTGCCAGGAATGCGGTCACGTCGGATGCTGTGACAACTCTCCGGGCAGGCACGCCACCGCGCACTTCCGCGTGGCCGGGCACCCGGTTGTACGGTGGTACGAACCGGGCGAGGACTGGTATTGGTGCTATCTCGACCGGCTTGTGTTCGAACTCGAGGGTGCCCCGGCGGCGCCGTCGCACCTGTGATGGATCGGGCTGCACCGATGTCGATGTTCGACTATGACGCCCGGCCGGTCACGCCGGGCGTCGTCCTGGTGGGCACGTCGGCCTCCCGCGGCGGGTACGCGATCCGTGATTTCCTGAGCCGCAACGGTTACCCGTTCGAGTGGGTCGACGCCGGCCGGCCCGATGCGGTGCGGGCGGTCCTGGGGGTCGCCGAAGTGGAGCCGTCGGCGCTGCCGCTGTGCATCTTGCCGGACGGGTCGCGGCTGGCGCCGGCGACGGTGGAACGGGTCGCGGCGGGTCTGGGCATGGTCGCGGCCCCGTCGCGGTCGGAGTACGACCTGGCGATTGTCGGAGCGGGGCCGGCTGGCCTGGCGGCCGCGGTCAACGCGGCATCGGAGGGCCTGCGCACGGTGGTGGTCGAGGCGGTGGCGCCGGGCGGCCAGGCGGGTACCACGTCGATGATCGAGAACCTGCTGGGTTTTCCCGACGGCATCAGCGGCAGCGAGCTGGCGACGCGGGCGGTGGTGCAGGCGCGCCGGTTCGGCGCCGAAGTGCTGCTGGCCAGGCCGCTGGCCGGGGTGTCGGCCGACGGGCCGGGCTATGTCGCCGGGCTGTCTGACGGCACGCTGATCCGGGGGCGGGCGGTGCTGTTGGCCAGCGGCGTCGAGTGGCGCCGGCTGGAGGTGCCCGGGGTCGATGACCTGCTCGGCGCGGGGGTGTACTACGGGGCCGGGCCGAGCGAGGCGCTGGCGTGCACGGGTTCCCGGGTCGTCGTGGTGGGCGGCGGCAACTCGGCGGGCCAGGCGGTGGTCCGGTTCTCCCGGTACGCGCGGCAGGTCACGTTGCTGGTCCGCGGCCGCGACCTCGGCGCGTCGATGTCGCAGTACCTCATCGATCAGCTGTCGGCCATCCCCAATGTTGAGGTGCGGGTGCGTGCGCAGGTGGCGGGCGTGGAGGCCGATGACCGCCTCCGGGCCGTCATCGTGCGCTCCGGGGACGACACCGCACCGGTGCAGGTGCCGGCGGATGCCTTGTTCATCTGCATCGGCGGCACCCCCCGCACCGACGGCGCCGCGGGGATCGGGCTGGCCGCCAACGCTGCCGGGTACCTGGTGACCGGCGGCGATGCCGCCGGCGGGCCGGGCGGCAGCTGGCCACTGGACAGGGAGCCGCTGCCGCTGGAGACCAATGTGCCCGGAGTGTTCGCCGCCGGGGATGTGCGCTGCGGGTCGGTCAAACGCTGCGCCGCGGCCATCGGCGAGGGATCCATGGCGGTGGCGCTGGTGCACCGGCGGCTGGCGGAGGCGGGCGGTGACTGAGCCGCCCGCGGTGGCGAATCCGGACGCCGCGGTGTCCCCGGAGTTCGCCGAACTCGCCTCCGGCGAACAGATCGCCACGGCCGCGGCGGCGCTCGAACGCAACGGCATCCGGCCGCTGCTGGCCGCCACCGGTGCCGACGCCCGGGGCCTGGTCCGCTCCCTCCTGGCAGATGGCGCGGAGGTGTACAACAACACCTCCCAGACGCTCGAGGCCATCGGCGTCGCGGACGACATCGAACGGTCCGGCCGCTACCAGGCTCTGCGGTTGCGGCTGTACCGGATGGACCGGGAAATGCAGCGCCGTGAGATGCGGACCCTGGCCGCGTCGCCCGACTATGTCGTCGGCAGCGTGCACGCGCTGACCGAAGGCGGATCGCTGCTCATCGCGTCGGCCAGCGGCAGCCAGCTGGGCCCGCTCGCGTCGGGCGCGGCGCAGGTGATCCTGGTCATCGGGGCCCAGAAGATCGTCCCCGATGTCGCCACCGGGCTGCGGCGCATCTATGAATACTGCTACCCGCTCGAGGATGCCCGGGCCCGGCGGGCCTACGGAGTGCCCAGCGGGGTGAACAACATCCTCATCATCAACAAGGTGATCACCGCCGGCCGGGTCACCGCGATCATCGTCAACGAGCGCCTGGGCTTCTGATCACCGTCAGCTGGTCGCCAGGCCGTCTTCGCATCCGGCGACGGTGTCCGCCAGCTCGATCACCTAGATGCTGCGCGGCATGCGGGCAGGGCGGCTCATGGGGCCAGCGCGGCCAGCAGGGCGGGCGGGTCGTAGCCGCCGCGGTGCACGACGCCGTCGATGAACAGGGTCGGCGTGCCCACCACCTGGCCCGAAGCCAGGCCGCTGCCGGCATCCCGGCGGATCCGGTCCGCCACCGCGGCGCTGGCCCGGTCCCGGTCGAAGGCAGCTACGTCCAGGCCGAGCTGGGCGGCGTACCCGCGCAGGTCGCCGTCCCCGAGCGCCTTTTGCCGGTGGAACAGCAGCTCGTGCATGTCCCAGAACCGGCCCTGCACCGCGGCCGCCTCGGCCGCGGCCGCCGCGGCCAGGGCGTGCGGGTGGATGCGGGTCAGCGGGAAATGCCGGAACGCGAACCGCACGTTCCTCCCAAGCTGCTGTTCGACCTGCTCGATCGCATGGAACGCCTGCCGCGAGTACGGGCACTCGTAATCGCCGTACTCGATGATCAGGCGGCCGGCGGGCGAGCCGCGAACATGATCGACCTTCTCATCCAGCGGCGCCAGGGCCAGCTCGCGGTCGTCCGGCGTTGCGTTGAGAGTCACGGGCCACCTCCTGGTGGCTGAGGGCAGATCCGGCTGGCTCGGCAGTTTAGAAGCCGACCTGCTGGCGGGTGAGGACGACGTGGATGCGGCCGGGCAGTTCGGTGTGGATCTCTAGGAGCTTCCCGACCTGGCTGTGCTGCCCGTAGGCGGCCTGCGCGCGGGCGTCTTCCAGCGGCAGGCTGTGCTGATAGATCCGCTGGTGCGCGGCTTCCAGGGTGGGGACGAGCTTTTGCGCGCCGACGACGAAGATCACATTGGCCGCGCCCCACGCGTAGGAGGCAAGCTGGCTGCCCGACGCCGATGCGATCACCAGGGTGCCATCGCGGGTGACCGCGTGCACGCTGCCCAGGGCGTAGTCCGGCTGGCCGCCGATCGCCTTCATCTCCTGCGCCTGGGTCGCGAAGTCCAGCGCGAACATCTTGTTCCGCGCCGACTCCCACCGGCCGGCGCCGTCGTTGATCGCGTCCGCGAGCCCGGTCTGGTCCAGCGTCACCGAGGTATTGGTCATCACCGACGAGCCCTCCGGGATGCGGGCCAGCACCGCCTGGCGCGCGGCATCGAGATCACCGACGACCTCGACACTAAACCCGTGCTCCTCCAGCGCCGTCACGGTCGCCTGCAGCGCGCGCTCATCCGGCAGCGTGGTGAAGCGGTCAGGGATGGCAGTCGTGCTCATTTGCTAGTCCTCCTTGATGCAGCTAGCTGGCTAGTCGAGTGCCCCGAAGCTACTGGGCATCAAGGTGAGCGACCGTCACCTGGTTCCGGTGATTTCGCGGACCAGAGTCTCGCAGACCGGTGAATCACCTGGATCAGATGAGGATTGCCCACCGGCCTAGTCAGAAGAATGCGGACTGGCCGTCAAGTACTCATTACCCGGGAGATCTCAATGCCATCGTTTCGCCAGGCCCGTGGCGCCGACTCCAGCCTGGAGGCCGACATGATGTCAACTTTCGCACTCGGCCAGATGCTGGTCAGGCGGTCGGGGTACGGTGCGATGCAACTCGCCGGCCCGTACGCCTTTGGGCCGCCACCTGACCGCGCACCGGCCATCGGCGTGCTCCAGGCCGCGGTCGCCGCGGGAGTCGATCACATCGACACGGCCCACTACTACGGCCCCGGCACCGTCAACGACCTGATCCGCGAAGCGCTCCACCCCTACCCCGGCGGGCTGGCGATCGTCAGCAAGGTCGCGGTCCGGCGAAGCGATGACGGTGCCGTCCTCCCGTCCGACGATCCGCACCAGCTGCGCGAGGACATCGAAGACAACCTTCGCAGCTTGCGGGTCGGCCAGCTAGCTGCGGTTAACCTCCGCCTGCCCGGCGACGGGCGCGTGGATGCGCGTTTCGATGACCAGCTGGCCGCGATGGTGGCGGCCCGCGACCAGGGCCTCATCGCCGGGGTGGGCCTCAGCAATGTCAGCCTCGGACAGCTTCGGCACGCCGTGGCAGGGACCGATATCGTCTGCGTGCAGAACCTATTCCACCTCGCCGACCGCCGCGGGGCTCCTCTTCTCGCGGAGTGCCTCAGCCATGGAATCGCGTTCGTGCCATTTTGCCCGCTTGGCTGGCCGCGCGGCCAGGAGAACCGCGTGCTCACCAGCCAGGTAGTCATCGAGACGGCCGCCCGCCTCGGTATCACGCCGGCGCAGGTCGCGCTCCAGTGGCTTCTGCAACTGGCCCCGAACGTGCTACTCATCCCCGGGACCAGATCTGTCGCCCACCTGCGGGAGAACCTGGCCGCCGGAGGCGTCACGCTCGATGACGAAGCACTGCGCCAATTGGACGCCGTTGCACCATGGCCTCGAGCGGCATGAGGCCATGACCACCGCACTGGATTCGCTGCGTGGACGGATCGCGGTCGTCACCGGCGGCGCGGGCGCGATCGGGACCGCGATCACCAAAGCATTGCAAGAGGCAGGACATCGTACCGTCGTCCTCGACCGCGACGCGGACATCGCCTACGACCTGGGGTCCGAGCACGGCGTGCGCGCTGTGCCGCCGGTCTGCCCAGGCGCGCTCTCACCGGTACGCGTAGCGATGCAATCCAAGGCGACGGCAAAGCGGCCCGCAACCAGCACACTCACGCCTGTCCATGGTCGATCGGGTCTGCGGTGCTCCGGTCACGCGAATCACCGTGATCAGGTGACGCCTCCTCACCTGCCTGGAGGCAAGCCTGGCAGTGGCCCGCCTCCCGGCAGGAAATTTCAGCAGCGGATTGACATGGGCGAGCCCGCTGGGGTGCTGCCGGGCGAATTCCAACCGAAGGGAGATCCTCCGTGAGCACCGAACAGAAAGAGAACCTCGACGCAATCCTGCGACAGTCAGCCTTCCCCGCCGGCAGCGACGTGAGCGAGCAGCGGCGGCTGCTCCGCGAGCTGCTGTCGGCGCAGCCGCTGCCCGCCGACGTGACCGTGACCGCCGCCGCACTGGGCGGCGTCCCCACCGCCGAGATCACCATCGACGGAACCGAACCCCGCCATGTTGTCCTGTACTTCCACGGCGGCGTGTACGTGATAGGGGACGCCTTCCTCGCCGCTGACCTGGCCTCGCAGGTTGGCCGGCGGACCGGCGCCAAGGTCATCTCCGTCGGCTACCGGCTCGCCCCCGAGCACCCGTATCCGGCCGCGGTCGACGACGCCCTGGCGGCCTACGAAGCCCTCCTGCAGGGCGGCACCGCCCCATCGGACATCGCTTTCGCGGGCGAGTCCGCCGGCGGCGGGCTCGCCATCGCCACCCTGGTCAACGCCCGCGATCACGGGCTGCCCCTGCCCGCCGCGGCCTTCGCCATGTCACCGTATGCCGACCTCACCCTGGCCGGGACGACCATGGAAACCAAACGCGAGGCCGACCCGCTGTTCACCCTGCAAGCACTCCAGGCCCGGGTCGCCGACTATACGTCAGGGCAAGATGCCACTCTTGGCCTCATCAGCCCCATATTCGCCGACCTGTCCGGCCTGCCGCCCCTGATCATCCAGGCCGGGACGCATGAGGTTCTCCTCGACGACGCCATCCGCCTCGCCCGGCAAGCTGCCACCGCCGACGTCGAGGTCACCCTCGACATCACCCCCCGGGTGCCGCACGTCTTCCAGGCCTATTACCCGATCCTCGACGAAGCGGCCGCGGCGCTGGACAGAGCCGGACAGCTCCTATCGGCGCATCTCGCCGCCGCACAACGCGTCACCGCATAGCGAAAGGCAGAACGCAAGGGATGACGCACCTAACAACGAATCCAGGCCGGCTCCGAGGATCCGCCGGAGCCGGCCACCCAATAAGCCGATCGCCCCGGACCCCCCTTTGAGTCGGCCCTGGGCCAGACCTTAATTAGACGTACGTTGGCAAATCGGGAGTTCACATGGCACAGCCAATCGCTTCACCAGGTCCCCGGGATACGCAAGACCGCCGGGCAGCGCCGGCTGACCCTGACCGGCGCTGGCTGGTCTTGCTGGTGGTCGCGGTTGCGCAGCTGATGGTGGTGCTGGATGCCACCGTGGTCAATATCGCGCTGCCCTCAGCCCAGCATGCGCTGGGGTTCGGCAACAATGACCGGCAGTGGGTAGTGACGGGCTACGCCCTGGCCTTCGGCAGCCTGCTGCTGGTGGGCGGCCGACTCGGCGACATGTACAGCCGCAAGTGGGTCTTCATCACGGGCCTGATCGGATTCGCCGTCGCCTCCGCGATCGGCGGCGCGTCGGTCTCGTTGGCGATGCTGGTCACGGCGCGGACGCTGCAGGGCGCGTTCGCCGCCCTCCTCGCGCCGGCCGCGCTGGGCACCCTGACCAGCACCTTCACCGAGCCGCGCGAGCGGGGGAGGGCCTTCGCGGTCTTCGGCTCGGTGGCCTCCGGCGGCGCCGGGGTGGGCCTGATCCTGGGCGGGGTGCTGACCCAGTACCTGTCCTGGCGCTACACCTTGTATGTCAACCTGGTGTTCGCCGCGTTCGCCATCGCCGGCGCCCTGGCCTGGATCCGCAGCAGCCGCCCGGCCACCCGGCCGCGGCTGGACTGGCCGGGTACCGTGCTGGCCTCGGCCGGGCTGTTCCTGATCGTGTTCGGCTTCTCCCGGGCCGAGACCGCCGGGTGGGCGGCCCCGCTGACCATCGGGTCCCTGGTCGCCGGCCCGCTGCTGCTGGCCGCGTTCGTGGTTGCTGAGCGGCGGTCCGCGCAGCCGCTGCTGCCGCTGCGGGTGATCCTCGACCGGACCCGGGGCGGCTCCTATGCCGTGCTCGGCCTGACCGGGATCGCGCTCTTCGGTGTCTTCTTGTTCCTGGCCTACTACCTGCAGGGGGTTAAGGGCTACAGCCCGGTGACCTCCGGGCTGTTGTTCCTGCCGTTCGTGGGCGGCATCCTGGTCAGCTCTACCGTGTCCAGCATCGTGGCGCTGCCCAGGGTCGGCCCGCGGGCCCTGATCGCCTCCGGCATGCTGCTCAGCACCGGCGCCATGGCCTACCTGACCCAGCTCACCGTGACATCCACCTACGCCGCCGTCATCCTGCCCGCCGTGATCGTCATGGGCCTGGGTTTCGGCGTGATCTTCGCCGTTACCATCAACACCGCCACCGCCGGCGTCCGCCGCCAGGACGCGGGCGTGGCCTCGGCGCTGGTCAACACGATGCAGCAGGTCGGCGGGTCGATCGGGCTGTCCGCGCTGAGCACCGTCGCGCTGACCGCCACGGCCAGCTACCTGGCCGCCCACCACACCGGCCGACTGGCGCCAGCGATCGCGGCCACCCGCGGCTACACCACGGCCTTCGCCGTGGCCGCCGCGATTCTGGGCCTGGGAGTGATCCTGGCCGTCGTCCTGCTGCCCTCCCGGCGCCGGATCGCCGAACTCAGGACCGGCGCCGCCGAACCCACCCCGGCCCCCGCACCGCAGCCGGAGCCGGCGCCGCAGGCGATTCCCGTCGCCCTCTCCGGCTGCTCGCCAGTGATAGACCCGGGTCTCCCACCGGCGGCGGCAAGGCCGTCCTTGTAGCGGGAGGACTCGAACCGGGCGGCCGATTGGGTGCGCCTGATGCTCCGTCTTCTCGATTCAGGGCTCCTGGGACCTCCTCGGGCAGGCCCCGTCAGGCCAGCTCAACCAGCGGAAACGCCCGGTTCCTGCGGGGCGGGACCAAGAAGCGGCTGCCCAGCGCAGCCACCGTTGCTCATCACTGAGCCTGGTGGCCTCCAGGTCGAGGGGGTGAGCGTGAAGCGCCCGTCAGCGTTACAGAATGTTCCTTAGCGCGGCCAAGACGTGGCGACAGCCGGGAGGCGGACGCAGCAGCGCACAGAACAGCCAGTTCGGGAGCGGGAGTGGCCGATCTCCTCCGAGCCAAGCAACCGCGCAGAGCGGCGGGACTGCGTGCCCTGGATATATGGGGAAGAGGTCGATGGCACCACGCTCCGTGACGACGTGGCCGTTTAACGCGGCTAACGGTGGGGCTGGCCGCCGGCGGGCCCTGGCCGGGCCGGTCGTCGGGGTGGTTCCATCAGCTGGCGGGATCGGCCAGCCCGGGATCGGCCAGCCGGTGTTGGTGTCGGCGACGGGCTAGGGGAGCCGGGCCGTCCGCGGTACTGGCAGACGATCTTGTGGCTGCGGCGGTCAGGTTTCTGAGCGAGTGGAAGTGTGAGCCGGCGCGATGGGTTCCGTTGGCCGGCAGTCACGGCTCCTTGGTCGTCGGCGGGCGGGAACTGGGCGGCGAATTCAGGGACGCGGCAAGCGGGGTGCCGGCCACCGGGCAGTGCCGCTTGAGGGACGGCGGGAGTTCCTTTGGTACTTGCTGGGTGTCCGTACCGGATCGGCTCAGGACGTCGTCGCTGATCGTGGTCCAGGCGAGCAGCGCGGCTGCGAAAGACGCCCCTGCGGCAACGGTCATGGCGACCGGGAAGCCGGCTGCCATTCTGACAGGGTCCTCGAAGGCGGCGCCGGAAAGCCCCGCGGCAAGGGGAAGGGCTGCAACCGCGATCATTTGACCGAGGCGCGAGAGCGCGTTGTTAACGGCCGAAGCGATCCCGGAGTGCCGTGCATCGACGCTCGCCAGGACCGTCGCGGTGATCGGGGTGATCAGCGCGGCGAGACCGACCCCGAATACGATCAGCGAGGGCAACACCGCGGGGAGGTACCTGTCGCCGGGGTGGATCTGTGCCATCAGCAGCAATCCCGCACCGGCCAGGACGGCCCCGGCCGTCAGCGGGATCCGCGGGCCGATTCGCTGGGCGATCGCCCCCGATGGGGTGGAGAGGGTCAGTAGCAGGATGGTGATCGGCAGGGTGGCGGCACCGGCTTGCAGTGCGGTGTAGCCGAGTGTGATCTGCAGGAACGCGACGAACAGGAAGATCACGCCCCCGAGCGCCGCGTAGGTGACCAGCGCGAGCAGGTTGGCGCTGGCGAACTGGCGGGAGCGGAACAACTCCAGTGGAAGCATCGGGTGCCTGGCCCGCCGCTCAACGGCGACAAAGGCAGCTGCGGCGGCCAGGCCGGCGGCCAAGGCGGCAATCACCGCTGGTGTCAGGCCCCCGGACGCCTCGATCAGCGCAAAGCACACACCTGCGATGGCCAGCGTGGCGAGCGCGGCGCCGCGCAGATCCAGGCCGCCAGCACGCGTCGGGTCCCGGGTCTCCGGCACATGGAGAACCGCGGCTACTACGACAAAAGCCCCCAGCGGAAGATTGATCAGGAAGACCGCGCGCCACGACACCGCGTCGGTCAGGTACCCGCCGACGGGAGGGCCAATCGCACCCGCGACCGCACCCAGACCTGCCCACGCACCGATCGCCCGGGTGCGATCATCGGGATGAAAGACCGCGTCGATGATCGCAAGGCTCCCTGGTGTAAGGAGAGCCCCCCCAATCCCCTGAACGAACCGGGCGGCAACGAGCAGCTCGATTGTCGGGGCAGCCGCGCACAGCGCCGACGCGGCCACGAAGACCACCACCCCCAGGATGAATATGCGACGCCGGCCGTATATGTCGCTGAGCGAACCGCCCACCAAGACAAGCGCCGCGAGCGTAAGCACATAGCCGTTCAGCGTCCACTGCAACCCCGCGACGCCCGCGCCGAGATCACGGCCGATCGTCGGTAACGCCACGTTGACAACCGTCGCCTCCAGCAGAATCATCGCCTCGCCCAGCACCGCCACCGCCAGCACCCAACGACCGGCGGCCGAAGCCAGCCGCACTGAGCCATACCCTCGACCCTCATACCCCGCCAACTGCACCCTCCCTGGCGCTCCTCGCTACCCTGAGTGTGTCTTCCCTGCGAGCTAACCGTCCCAGCTCGCGCGATCGCCCGCGGCCTGCCGCCCTGCCCCGCACCTGACATCGGCCGCTGGGCCGCCCCGGCGAGTTCAGCGAGCGCCGCGGCCTCCTCGTGCCGAAGGCCGCGTTGGCGATGCGGCCGGTGGCGGAGCCGAAGATGGTCTCCCCGGGCATCGTCATGCCGATGCCCATCACGGTCGCTGCGGTGATCTGGCTTCGTGCGGGTTTCCGCTGAGGATGTGGCCCGAGCCGATGGCCGACACGATCCGTGCGACGCAGCGCCACGGCCTTAGTGCCACGTGCCTGACCCGGCCAGGGCACAGAATCACCGTTATGCGTCGCCCAGCGGTACCACAGCCTGCACGCCGGAGCCGCACATAGCGGCGGGTGTGCGCCTCGCTGGAGGCGCGGGCTGATCACGGAGCGTGAGGCAGGGCGTCGCATCTTCCGTACGCGGGATTGGTGAGGTTGAGGTCCGGATCGCTGGCCAGGCAAACTCAGTCCGTGCCAGGCAAGCCGATCGGTCAGGAGTGGGACGCGCGGACCTACACCGGGGTCGGACCCCACCCGGCCGATCCCCGGGCGGCGCAGGTCGCGGCGCAGGTCATGGCGTTGATCAACCAGATCAGGCCGGGTACTTCCGCCGACCACGTCGGAAGTACCGCCGTCCCGGGACTGATCGGCAAGAACGTTGTGGATCTCCAGATCACCGCTAGCCCAGCGGAGGTTCCGGCCATCACCGGCGCG
>WNFZ01010976.1_pt1 | contig 16385 bp, 15 predicted proteins | sample 5400081 | NCBI WGS metagenome assembly WNFZ01 (sample SAMN13153365, study PRJNA577476) | soil metagenome | isolation source: 80 cm soil or saprolite under grassland replicate 1 | place: USA:California | collected 2016-06-15 | reverse complement strand
CCGACTCACCTACTTTGCCCTTCCACTCCTGAAATTTCGGATAGGTGCGCTGGAGCCAGGCGAAATCCTCCTGCCATTTGCTCACGTCAGCGAAAAGATGAGAGAGGTCCCATTTGTCGGATTCGGGGATGTCAGAGCGCGTTGGAACGTGTTCAGTGTTCATTGGAAATGCGGGTAATCGACAGCAACCAGACCGTGTTGTTGTCAAACGTGTAGTAAAGCACAACCTGCGCGCCCTCAACCAACGCCATTGGTATAGCCCAAACCCGTGGATCTTCGGTTTGCGATCCAATCAATGGATCGCGGGAGATCAGAAATTCGGCGGCTTCGACAAATTGATCGGCTGAGATTGCCTCGGCAATCAGTTCGCGCAATTCCTCTTCAAAGCGTCGTTCGCGAACGACTTGCCTGATGTATTCAGGCATTAGCGAAAGTTAGTGAGAGACCGCGACTTTGTCCGATTTTCGCGCCAGCAGTTCGGCAGCACGGCCGCCCAGCGATTTCCCATGCGCCCGCTCAGCCGCCGTCAGTTTGCGGAAGGAGATGAATTTCATTCCTTTTGGGATTGTGCCGGCCGGCGTTTCATAGAGGCAAACTAGCACTTCGTGTCCCGCCCGGTCAACGATGGCGATGAACTTCAGAGCGGGTCGGGACAGTGGAAGACATTCAGTAACAAGATGAGTCTGGAAACCAGGAAGCCAAGAAAAGAGTCAACCAGTCCTGCAAGATTCCCTCAAGTCTTGGTTTCCAGATTTAATTCGTGAGTTCACGGATAGCAGAGTGCCGCGCGATTAATTTCAGAGCGCGCTCAGTCAGTGATTTCCCAGGCGTAATCTTGTGCCATGGGGACGCGCCGGAGGGATGTGGCAACGGAATCATATCGAAGCGGCGTCCCGCGCGCTCAACGCGAAATTTTCGACCGATCACTTTCTCCAGTCTTGCGCAGCCCTAAGATTCGGATCTCGTTTTCCATCCACGAGGAACAGTTGCGAACTTCATCCGGCGCCGGAACGCGATCTGTGCCGCCGGAATTCTTTCCCGGAAAACAGCGGCAGACCGCCGCGAAATAAATTTGGGATCGAACAGCGGCTTCATTCATCGCGCAGAATTCTTCGAACCAGCGAAAAAGCGTTTGGCCAGCGGTATGCGCAAAGAGCTTTCGCAAAACCGGTTCTCTTGGGCCGGGAGCCTGGCCAACAAGCATGATGTCACTCACGATTGCGCCGCCTGAGACCGGCGTTGATTGCATCCGCGGGCAACGGCGGCATTTAAGCAAGGTCGCGACATGCTGCTCAAGGGATTCCTGTCGACTTAGTCTGGTCATACCCAAATCTTAAAAGCGATGCGCCGACGCATCGCACTCGAAAAGCATCTTGCGCGAAACGAGACAAGCCGATGATTCATTTCGCGAAGCTTTGGGGGTACGCACACGTCCTCGTGTCGCTTTTTAGCGCCGGAAGATTGAGAAGATCGAAAAAAGCAAGCTCAGGACAATGCTGAGGATGATGCAGGTAACGATTGGAAAATAAAATGCCGAGTGTTCGCGCTCGATCCGGATATCGCCCGGCAAGCGTCCCAGCCATTTCGGCGCAAACCCGCTCCACATCACGAGTCCCACCAGGGTCGTGATCACGCCGATAACCACGATAAATTTCCCCAGCTCGCGCATGATTCAAAAAGTTGCGCGAACTGCCCCAAGGCACAAGCTTGAGGCTAAATGCCCGTACAGTTCCGAGATTATTATGAGACACTTGGTGTTCCGAAAACCGTCACTGATGACGAGATCCGTAGCGCATTTCGCAAGCTGGCGCGGAAATATCATCCGGATGTTGCCAAGGACAAAAAGGTCGCTGAGGAAAAATTTAAGGAAATCAACGAAGCGTATGAGGTGCTGGGCGATCCCGAGAAACGCAAGAAATACGATCAGCTCGGCGCCGATTGGAATCGACCGGGCGGGTTCCAGCCACCGCCTGACTGGCAACGTGAAGGACAGCAACCCGGCGGCGGATTTTATCAATGGGGCGGCGACGGCGGCGGCGTTCAATTCGAGTTCGACGGAACAGGGTTCAGCGACTTCTTCGAAGCATTTTTCGGCGGTGGCCGCGGCCGCTCTGCTTTCGGTGGATTTGGAGGACGTCCGGCGACGGCGGAGCGTGGCGCAGATGTCGAAGCGGACATCATGGTCACGCTTGAAGAAGCGTTGCACGGATCGACTCGAACAGTTTCTTTGCGCCGGGCTGGGTCAGATAGAGTGGAAAATTACCAGGTCAAGATCCCGCGGGGCGTTCATGAAGGGCAGCGAATCCGTTTGCGCGGTCAGGGGGAAGCCGGTACGCGCGGAGGAAAAAGCGGTGATCTTTTTCTTCGCGTGCGTCTGGCGCGGCACCCGGATTTTACAGTCGAAGGGAGCGATTTAATTCACGAGGTGAAAATCGAGCCGTGGCGCGCAGTGTTGGGAAGCGAATTGGTCGTGCCCACTCTGGAAGGCAACGTCCGCCTGAAAATTCCGCCAGGCACTCAGGGTGGGCAGCGGTTTCGTTTGCGTGAACGCGGACTGCCTGGCGTCTCGGGTAAGCGCGGCGATCTCTATGTCGTTGTTCAGATCAATGTCCCCAAAAAAATAACCGAACGCGAGAAGGAGATCTGGGGTGAGCTGGCCAAACTGCATGGCGGGTAATTGGTTGAAGCGTTGAAGGATTGGAGGACGGTAGGGCGGGCAGTCCTCTGCACGCCGTGGGTGAAGAGGATTTTGGCGCGCACAGGAGTGACGCGCCCTACCATTTCGTGGCAATTCGTGTAATTCGTGTCTCATGAAAATTTCCCTCGGCTCAGACCACGCCGGCTTTCTCTATAAGGAAAAGGTAAAAGAATTGCTCGGTTCCCTCGGACACGAAGTAAAAGACTTCGGCACGTTCAGTGAAGACCCTGTCGACTATCCGCTTTTCATTCGGCCAGCGGCCGAAGCAGTAGCACGCGGCGAGTGCGAACGAGGTATTGTCTTCGGCGGCTCGGGCAATGGCGAAGCGATGGTGGCGAATAAGGTGCACGGCGTGCGTTGCGCGCTTTGCTGGAATGAAGAGTCGGCCCGCCTCTCGCGTCAACACAATGACGCGAACGTGCTTTCAATGGGTGAGCGCTTGATCCCCGAAGATCTGGCGCTAAACATCGTGCGCATCTGGCTCGAAACCGGCTTCGACGGCGGGCGGCACGCAAGACGCGTGGCAATGTTAAACGCCATGTAGGTAGCGGCGGTTCACCCGAACCGCCTCGGGCGATTGAGGTCAATCGCCCCTATCTCATCAATCGATCCGCGCAAACCGCGAGCAGAAATACCGCGCTCACAAATGCATTGCTTTGAAAAAACGCGCGATTGATTCCGGCGAGATCGAGTTTCTCGATTTTGTGTTCGTAAACCAGCGCCGCTGCAATCAGAGGCATCGACCAGTAATAGAGCGGACCAAGTTGCGCCGCGAGACCAAAGCCGATCAGCGCAGCAAAGGCGACAAGATGTAATAGCTGCGCCAGATGAAGGCTGCGCGTAACTCCAAGCTTTACAACCAGCGAACGAATACCTTCGCGCTGGTCGAACTCGTAATCCTGCGTGGCATAAATCAGATCGAATCCCGCCACCCAGCAAATTACGCCGGCTCCCAAGATGATCGGCGCAGCATCGATGCGGCCCGTCTGCGCAATCCAGGCACCGACCGGAGCAACCGCCAGCGCCAATCCCAAAAAGAAGTGCGTCGCGCTGGTGAACCGTTTCGTGACCGAATAGAAAAAAATGACAAGCAAAGCAACCGGGGCGAGGACGAACGTCAGGCGATTAATTGCCGCTGCGGCCAAAACGAATCCCGCAGAACTCAGAACCAGCAAAAGCGAGGCGGCGAATTTTGAAATCAGCAAATGCCGCGAAGCGGTACGCGGATTCCGTTGATCGAGCGACCAATCGACCAAACGATTAAAAAGCATTGCCCCAGTGCGTGCAAACACCATGCAGACGAGCACTAGCAGCAGAATCCTCAACGACGGCCAGCCATTCGCCGCCACGATCAGCGCGCCGAGCGCAAATGGCAGCGCAAAAATTGTGTGCGAAAAACGGATCAGCCGGAGAAATCGAGACACGGGTCCGCCAAGTCCGATACCTTCAACTCTCGATCTTTCCAATTCACAAATCTGTTCGTGTCTATTCGCGTCCATTCGTGGTTAAGTGCCTGCCATCGGTCTCACGAGTGAGACCATCGGCACTCAGCCCACGCTGCTCAAGCTTGTAAAAGCGCAAAGGCGAAGGTGGATCGGCTTCTCCGAAGACGATGCCAAAAACCACCGCCAAGGACGCAAGATTTCCGCTCCCGCAGCCTCGCGCAACCATAAGTCCTGCGGGCAAAGCCGGATTTGTTTCCTTACGCGTTGAGGACAACGCGTTCCACCTGGGCGCGCAGCTTCTACGGCTTGTTCACGACCACTTGCGGCGCTGGCTTACTCATCTCAATCTGCGCGCTCACTTTCTCGATTCTTGAGTCCTGCTCTTTAAGGTAGACGACCACAGTCTCCATATCCTTATTTAGCTGCGCATTAGCAACATCGCATTCACCGCTTCGTAGCGGACCGTGTAGACCTTCCCCTGGTTGTCGCGAGCCACCAAATCAGGATTTACCTTTTCCACGTCCTCAGCCACGAGGCCAAATTGTGGGATGCCATCGGGGTCAATCTCCTGCTTGTAGTGGAAGGTGACCGGTTTGAGCGCGAGGATCACTTCGCTCGTTTTGTCCATGGGTTTAATGTTTTGCTTAAAACGGGCGGACGAAGGAGCGGTGCCCAGTTGACCATTCGCATTGACGCGAACGGGACTCCCGCCGCCGCCAATAGGGGTTCCACTAATACCAGCGATAAAGATGGCGGTCTGGGTTCCCTGCGTGCCGATTCGGATAGTGTTGGACTCGCCAGCCACACCTCGATTGCCGATGTCGATGTTGTTGCTGCCCGTCGTGAGATCTGCGCCGGTTGAAAGGCCCACCGCAATATTACTGCTACCGGTGGTGTTGTTGAAGAGCGCATCGAAACCCACTGCGATGTTGCTGTTGCCCACTGTGTTGCTAAAGAGTGCAAAGCTACCGTTGGCCATGTTGAAGCCGCCGGTCGTGTTGTTATTGAGCGCTTGAATCCCGCTGGCCGTGTTGAAGTTGCCGGTGGTGTTGCTTATGAGCGCACTGACGCCGTTGGCCGTGTTGTTGTTACCGGTTGTGTTGCTATAGAGCGCTTCAAAACCGGTGGCCGTGTTATTGACGCCTGTTGTGAGGCTGAAAAGCGCGTCAGTCCCTTCGGCGGTGTTGTGGCCCGGATAGCCGCCGTCAGGTGGCGGGAGAACCGCTTGCGCTCTTGGTGAAAGCGCAAAGCAGGTCAGCGCAAGTCCGACGAGGAATAATGAAGTTCCTTTGTTAAGGTGAATCAGTGGATTCATGGATATTTCCTTTCTTTCTCCCGGTGGGTGGACCCTGCGACTGCCAGGTCTGAAAGAGGGGAAGAAAACAGCGAGAGAAGGGCTCTCTTACCCCACCCCAGATTCAGATCTTTCGAACGACAGCGAGTTTTGAAAAAATCTCGTTAGCTTGTCAAGATAACAACGATAAAGGGATCGGTGTCTGACACACACGCCCTAGAAGTCTCCTTACGGACTGCTCGCAACTGCCGAAGCAACTTGGTTCACCTCAACCTGTGCGCTCACCTTCTGAATTTGCGCTGCCTGAACTTTTATCTGCGCTGTGAGACCCTGTACATCTTTCTTGAATTCACTGATCGTCGCTTCCTGCTTTGCAGCATTGGATTTTAGCTGCCTGATTGTTCTCTGTTGTTCCTCGACTTTCCTGTGCTCTTTTAGAAACTCGTTGAGCAACATCACGTTGATCTGCTCGTAGCGGACCGAGTCGGGTTGTCCCGCTGGATTCCGCCCCACCAAATTGGGGTTCACCTCGGCTACCTCCTCAGCTATCAGGCCAAAGGCAAGTCTCTGTCTCGCGTCATACTCCTGATTGTAACGGAAACTCACCGGCCTAAGCGTGTACAGCGTTTCGCTGGCCTTGTCCATCGGCTTGATGTCATGTTTATACCGACGCGAAGATGCGCCAGCCCGCCCGAGTCTGCCACCGCTGGTTATGGTAACCAAATCAGGGTCATTTCCGATTTGTGGTTGGAGAGTCGAGTAGATTTGGCTGATAAAGCACTGGTTGTCCACGTCGGCGCCGGGGTGTCCGATACAAATAACGTCATGAGCCGTCATGACATTACTGCCGGCGTTGAACCCCAAGGCGATATTGCCGCTTCCGGAGATGTTGTTCGCGAGCGCACCAGCACCAATAGCCGTGTTGTTGTTGCCAGTGTCGTTGTCAGATAGGGCGAACGCTCCGCTCGCCGTGTTCTGGATGCCAGTATCGTTGTTAGAGAGGGCGAACGCTCCATTGGCCGTGTTGCTACCGCCGGTGCTGTTGGTCCCGAGCGCGAACGTACCATGTGCCGTGTTGTCGCTGCCGGTAGTGTTGCTAAAGAGCGCGGCCTCGCCGGTAGCCGTGTTCCCGTGGCCGCTATCGTTGGCATTGAGCGCGCTTTCACCGACAGCCGTGTTAAAGAAGCCATCCACGTTGGAAAAGAGCGCCGCCCAGCCAACGGCGGTGTTTTGATAGCCATCAGTGTTGCTCGCGAGCGCGATAGCACCGATAGCCGTATTGTGGCTGCCGGTGGTGTTCTCATCGAGGGCGAACGCTCCGTTGGCGGTATTCTCGCGACCTTGGGTGTTGCTAAATAGCGCTTGAAACCCAGTGGCCGTATTGCGATCGGTATCCGCGGTATTGCTAAAAAGGGCGAACGCTCCGACGGCCGTGTTTTGGAAGCCAATCGTATTATTATAGAGCGCAAACGCGCCGATAGCACTGTTGTACCCACCGGCGTCGTTATAGACGAGTGCGTTAGTTCCAACGGCCGTGTTCTGAAAGCCGGTCGTGTTGAGCAACATCGCCGCGGTGCCAAGTGCGGTATTAGAATCCGCCCCGGTACTGGTGAGGGCCAGCGCTCCAGCGCCAAGACCGGTGTTGAAATTGGCGTCGCCGGCTAAAAAGAGCGAATACCAGCCAAATGCTGAGTTTCCTATGCCGCTCCCGAGGAGAGCGAGGGCGTTGCAGCCTTCCGCTGTGGTGAATGCGGGATAGCACCCGTCCGGATTCCCGGGTATCTCCGGGGGTAATGCTGCTCGCATTTGTGGCAAAAATGCAAAGCAGGCAAGCACGGAAGGAATGAGAAGAGGCAGAATCCTGCCCGCAGTGCTACACCTGCCCGCAATGCTAGCGATGCAGGCGGGGCGTTGCAGGCTGGGTATCGTTTTAACTTTGATTGATGATTTCATAAGACGTTTTTGGGTTCTACCGGGTACTCATGTATTTTTCCGGCGCTGTTACACGGTTTTTGAAAAATTTTTAGGCGCCCGCAATCCCATCCACCACGAATGGACACCAATGGACACGAATCCATAAGGCAACAATCTTTAGTCACGGCTGCGAGCCTGTGAGCGGCCCGGGCGATAGCTGAATCGATTAGTGTCTATTCGTGGTTAAGATGGCTGCCTTGGGAAGCCGTTGCTCCTTGCTTGACGCTGACTGTTGCTTCGGGGTATTATGCGGGTTCTCTGGGAAAAGAATGTCGCGACCAAGCCATTCTCCTGCGGAGGATCTAGCCTTGCCGAAGGGTGTTGGGTGTGTGCGATCGGATTTTCCGACGACGCGCTGGAGCCAGGTGCGCGCCGCGGGAGAATCTGTAGCCGAAGGCGACGACGCGTTTGCCGCCCTTTGCAATGACTATTGGGCACCGATCTTTGCATACCTTAGGCGCCTGGGCTTCTCTGAGGCGGATGCGCAGGACCTGACACAAGGTTTCTTTGTCCATCTTCTGGAACATCGCACTGTGCGCCGGGCCGATCCGCATCGCGGCAAATTCCGCTCATTTCTTCTCGGGGCGCTGAAGAATTATCTGGCGAACGAAGCCACGCGCGCCGGCCGACAAAAACGAGGTGGGCAACATGAAATTCTTTCGCTCGATGATCCGAGCCAGGCGATTCCCGAACCTTCCGTAGAGGCGGAGGCCGTTCGATCGTTTGAAGAAAGCTGGGCGAACGAAGTCGTATGCCATTCCCTGGCGCGGCTGCGGGAAAAGTTCCGCGGCGAAAATCGGACGGAATTGTTCGGCGTCCTGGAGCGATTTCTCGGGGAGGCGACTGTAACCGAAGAGGCGGCGCGCTCGCTGGGCTCGAGCATTGGTGCCCTTCGCACCGCAGTCTCCCGGCTGCGGAAACAATTCGGAGAACAGATCCGCCTGGAAATCGCGCGCACGGTTACCGCGCCCGACCTGATTGAAGAGGAATTTCGATATTTGCGCGCCGTGCTTGGGAGAATGTGAACCGGGAGAGGTGAAAAGTGAGAAGTGAGAAGGAGCGGCCGTAGTGTGCGCTGTCCTCAGCGCATCGCATCATGGTGCGGCGCAGCGATCTCCGCTGAGGACAGCGGACGCTACAGCCCATTATGATGTGAACTTGTGACTTCCCATGAGCGAGAGCGCTTTCACCGCGGCAACGCCTGTGTGCCACAGGTGTGGCGCACCGTTGCCCGAAGGAGAATGGTTGTGTATCGGGCAGTGCAACGTCATACGGGTCGCGTCGTTGCGCTGAAGATGATTCTCCCGCATTTGCTCGATTCTCCGCACGTTCGAGCGCGTTTTCGGGCCGAAGTGGAGTCGGTGGCGAAACTGGATCATCCAAATGTGCTGCCCATTTACGAAGCGGGCGAAAATCGCGGTGTGCCGTATCTGGTCATGAAATTCGTCGCCGATGGCACTCTTGCCCAGCGGCGCGCGGAATTTCTCGGCAAACCACGCGCGTGCGCGAGGCTCGTGGCTGCGGCGGCGCGAGGGGTGCAGCACGCTCACGAGCGAGGAATCCTTCACCGCGATCTTAAACCCGCCAACATCTTGCTTGAACAGCGTGGCGAATCGCTGGTGAGCGATTTTGGGTTGGCTAAATGGCTGGAGACCACCGGTGACCTGACACGCTCGCTTGCCGTCTTCGGCACGCCCGGCTACATCGCGCCCGAACAACCGAAAGTATCCGGGGCGAATCTGACTCCGGCGGCCGATTTGTATAGCTTGGGCGCGATCTTGTTCGATCTCTTGATCGGCCGGCCTCCCTTTTTGGGCGAGAATGCGCTCGCAGTGATTCAGGAGGCTTCCGAGAAGCCCGCGCCTAAACTGCGCACTCTGTCGAGCGATTGCGGGATCGACCGAGACTTGGAAACAATCTGCGCAAAATGTTTGGAGCGCGAACCAGACGCGCGTTATCGCTCAGCGGCCGATCTGGCTGAAGACTTGGAACGCTGGCTTGATGGGCGGCCGATTGTGGCGCGGCCTGTTTCCGCGGCGGTACGCGTGCTGCGCTGGTCGCGACGCAATCCAGGGATTGTAGCGATGGCCGCGCTCTTGCTCGCACTGGGAACAAGCCTCGGGATAATGAGTTGGAAAAGCGAACTACTCCATGGGCCAACAACAAATGGAATTGCCGTGCTCCCGTTCGAGAATCTCAGTGACGACAAGCAAAACTCCTTTTTTGCCGATGGCGTGCAGGACGAAATATTGAGCGATCTGGCGAAAATCGCCGATCTGAAAGTGATCAGCCGCACAAGTGTGATGCAGTACAAAGGCGGGATCGCGCGCAATCTGCGCGAGATCGCCCGGCAGCTCGGTGTGGCGCATGTAGTGGAAGGAAGCGTTCAGTGGTCCGGCAATCGCGTGCGGGTGAACACGCAGTTGATCGACGCGCGCACCGACCGGCATCTATGGGGGCAAACTTATGATCGCAACCCCGCCGACGTATTCGCCATTCAGAGCGAGATCGCAAAGACGATTGCGAAGCAGTTGCAGGCAAAACTTTCGCCAGCTGAGAAAAGCGCAATCGAACATCCCCCGACAAGCGATGTCCCCGCGTTCGATCTGTACACGCGCGCCAAGAATCTTCTTCTGGACACGACCCTTGGCAGCGACAATAAAACTAATTTGCTCCACGGGGCCGAGTTGCTGAATCAGGCTGTCGCACGCGATCCATCGTTTTTCGATGCGTATTGCCAACTCGCCTGGGCTCACGACTTCCTTTACTTGCTCGGCCACGATCATACATCCGCGAGACTGGCGTTAGCGGAAGCGGCCATCCAAGCGGCGTTTCGTCTACGTCCCGATGCCGGCGAAGCGCACCTGGCGCGTGGGTGGAATCTTTATTGGGGATACCTCGATTATGAAGACGCTCTGGCTGAGGTAAAAACTGCTGGCCAGACCTTGCCCAATGATCCCCGGCTATTCCAACTGAAGGCTTTCATCGAGCGCCGTCAGGGGCGCTGGGAAGAGGCCATACGAAGCTTCGAGCGTGCCAGCGCGCTCGATCCGCGCAACTTTTTCACGCTCCAGCAGATTGCGCGCAGTTACGAATTTCTCCGGCGCTATGCTGAAGAACAACTGACGCTGGATCGCATACTGGCCATCGATCCCAACAATGCTGTTACCAAAGCAGAGCGCGCGCTCGTGCAATTGAATTGGCAGGCCGATACGCGGCTATTGCATGAAACGATCGATTCAATTCGGGCCACAAATCCTGCCGGAATGCCGGAGATCGCCGATGAGTGGCTCATGTGCGCCCTCGGCGAACGTGACGCTGATGCAGCGAAAAATGCCCTGATCGCATTTGGCGAAAACAGGCCCAACCCGAGTAACGACAGCGTTTCTTTAACTCGTCTATTCCTGGAGGGCGTTATCGCTCGTATGATCAAAGACGATGCCAAAGCGCGGTCAGCGTTCATCGCTGCACGCGCGGAGCAGGAGAAAACCGTCCAAGCCCAACCAGATTACAGCCCGGCATTGTGCGTGCTTGGGTTGATTGACGCTGGCCTTGGACGAAAAGAGGAAGCGCTGCGCGAAGGCCGGCGGGCGGTGGAGCTTCTTCCTGTGGAAAAGGATTCAATCAATGGCCCGGCGATGATCAAGTATTTGGCGATGATCGCTGCCTGGGTTGGCGACAACGATCTTGCCTGCGAACAGCTTGCCACGGCTGTGCGCTTCCCGAACTCACCCAGCTACGGCCAATTGAAGTTGTTGCCGTTTTGGGATCCCTTGCACGGCGATCCGCGCTTCGAACAAATCGTCGCTTCGCTTGCGCCTAAGTAAATTTAACCAGCGATTGCCCGGATAAAACTGATCGGAGATGATGCAAACCTTCGTTGTCTTCTGTTACCCGATCGGCGCGCCCGGCGGTCGCGCCCTACCTCTCCGGATTCACCGGGAAATGTATGTTCTTCAGGTGCTCCGGGACGCGCTTCGTTTGTTCCATTTCAATCTTTTCGGTTGCGGCATTCAGCGCGTCGTAGGCTTCGCGGCTTTTGGGCGTGCGACACATGTAAGCGATGGCGTGCGCAAGCGGGATGCGCGCTTCAGGTAATCCAACAAATTCCACCGCTTGTTGTGTCGCGACCGCGAGCGGTAATGCTTCCGGATCAGCGAGACCGATATCTTCGCTCGCGAAAATAACGATGCGCCGTGCGATGAACCGGAAATCCTCGCCGGCGTGGAGCATTTTCGCGAGCCAATACATGGCGCCTTTTTCATCCGAAGCGCGCATACTTTTGATGAACGCACTTATCGTATCGTAGTGCGCATCCCCTGCACGGTCGTACACGACCGCTTTCTGTTGAATGCTTTCCTCTGCAACAGCGAGCGTGAAGTGAATTGCGTTGTGGCCGTGATCGCTGATCGCGGTGCCGGGGTCATCGACCCCGGCTACAGGAGGCGTCGTCAAGACACCGATCTCCAGTGCGTTTAGACATTTACGCGCGTCGCCGTCGCTGAGCTTTGCAAGATGCCGGCACGCGTTCTTGTCGATCTTCACGTTATGATCTCCGAGGCCGCGCTCTTTATCGGCTAATGCGCGGTCGATCAATTGTTCGAGTTGCTGAACGCTGAGCGGTTCAAGTCGAAAAACCTGCGAGCGCGAAACCAGCGCGCTGTTTACGTAAAAGAACGGATTGTAGGTGGTCGCGCCAATCAGGCGGAGATTTCCAGCTTCTACGTCGGGCAAAAGAATGTCCTGTTGCGCTTTGTTGAAATGGTGGATCTCATCAATAAACAGGGTTGTTCTTTGCCCAGATGTGCGGAGGCGATTCGTCGCCGCGGCGATTACGCGGCGCATTTCGGCCACGTTGCTTTCCACGCCGCTGATTCGAATAAATTTGGCGTGTGTGATCTCCGCAATGATCCTGGCCAGCGTGGTCTTTCCGCTTCCTGGCGGTCCGGAGAAGATCACCGACGGCAACCGATCGGCTTCAATGGCGCGGCGCAAAAGTTTGCCAGGCGCAAGAATGTGCTCCTGACCAACGAATTCGTCGAGCGAGCGCGGGCGCATGCGCGTGGCGAGCGGCGCAGCGCTGTCTGCCACCTCAAGCTCCTCCTTTTGCTCGAAAAGATCGTGCACCCAGGAAACTACGGCGCGCCGGTAATAGAGGCAATCATACCGGCGTCACGTATTGAGATTGCACGCCGCGTCCCTTAAGCTCGAACGGGAAGATGCTTGCTTTGTGCGCGGCAGATAGGCCAAAAGCCCATCGATGAAATTACCCAGTGCGCCCCGCCAGCCATTCGTTGGTCTGGCGGTGATGGCTGCACTGGGAATTATCGCGGCGGAAATCCTTCCGCTTCCGTCTATTGCCCTCACTACAACAGCGATTATCCTCGCACTCTGCATTCTCACTGGCATGTGCTGGCCGAGGCTGGTCGCGACATATGCCATTGTCGGAACCGGTTTTTTCCTGCTACACAATTTCGCGACTCAGAATACGCAAGGCCAGCAGCTCGCGGATGAACTTGGCAGCCGGCCACGAGTCGTCACAGCAATCGGCTCGGTAATCACTGAGCCAAAAATCTCATCGAGCGGATTTGCAACGTTTCTGCTCAAGCTCAAGTCAATTGAGTTCGAAGATCGGAAACAGTCCACATGTGCGGTTTGGCAGGTCCGTTGGAAAGGCGCGCCTGAATTCGGCGATGAACTGAAGTTTTTTGGAACTGCCGAGCCGATACCGCCACCGCGAAATCCCGGCGAATTCGATATGCGTTCTTACCTTGCGCGCCGCGACGTTCGTCGAATGCTATTCGTTCGCTATCCGGAGGAGGGCGCGCTGATTCGACACGGCGGTGGCAATCCGATTATGCGGGCGGCGCAAAAATCGCGGGCTTGGATGCAAAATGCGCTTTGCCGAGGGCTGGAGGACGCGCCAGACGTTCAAAACTTTCTCAGCGGGATCGTGCTTGGTCTCAGGCACCAGGCGCCGGAGGACATCGAAGAACCATTTCAGCAAACCGGCACTCTTCACCTTTTCGCTGTCGCTGGCTTGCACGTAGGAATTGTCGCCGCGCTATTGTGGATGCTGGCGACGGTCGCGCGGCTTTCGCGTAGATGGGCGGCGGCGTTAATCATTCCGCTGCTCCTCTTCTACGCTGCAGTCACGGGACTCCACGTTTCAAGTGTGCGAGCGGCGGTAATGAGCTCGATCTTACTCGGCGGTTTCTTTTTCGACCGAAAAGCTTTCGTCTTTAACAGTCTCGCTGCCGCGGCATTCTTTCTTCTCTGCTGGGACACAAACGAGCTCTTCTCGACAGGCTTTCAACTCTCCTTTGCAGTGGTGGGCGCCATTATTTTGTTTGCGGATCCTCTCTCCGGATTCTTGCAGCGCTGGAGCGCGCCTGATCCTTTTTTGCCACGCACACTCGTCCGCGGCCCGCAACGGTGGATACACGCAAGCTTTGACTGGCTCTGTCGTGGAAGCAGCGTTTCTCTCGCAGCCTGGGCAGGCTCGCTGCCGCTGGTGCTTTGGTATTTCTACATCGTCACCCCGATTTCATTGGTCGCCAATTTGCTCGTAGTGCCGATTGCCTTCTTCATACTCGCCATCGGACTTCTCTCTGTTGTTTCGACGCCGATGCTGCCGTGGCTGGCTGTGATCTTTAACAATGCCAACTGGTCTTTGGCCCGGCTTGTTTTGGGAATCGTGCAAATTCTCGCGCACGTTCCCGGCGGGCATTTTTACGTAGGCCACCCGCATTGGCCCGAAAAGTTGATTGCCAGGATCACGGTGCTCGATCTCGGCGCGGGAGCTGCCGTTCACTTGCAAAGCGAAGAGCAGAATTGGTTGTTCGACTGCGGTAATGACCGGAGCTATCAACGTGTGGTTCGCGAGTACTTGCATTGGGCAGGCGTGAATCGGCTTTCGGGCTTACTGCTCACGCATGGCGATGCGCTTCATCTCGGTGGAACTGCACAATTGCTGGATGATTTTCCTCGAGTGCGCGTACTCGATAATCCAACGCCGGATCGCTCAACTATTCACCGCCGATTGCAACATCTGTTTCAAGACCGCGGAATCAAACCGGCTGCTCTGGCTGCGGGAGACAGTTTCCGTATTTCGCGCGAGGTCACTGCGCACGTACTGTTCCCTCCGAGTTACTTCAGCTCGCCTATTGCTGATGATCAGGCGTATGTCATCCACGTATTGGTCGGGCCGGCGGCGTCGATCTTGTTCATGTCGGACAGTGGCATTAAAACCGAGCAGGCATTGTTGGCGCGGCATTTGGATCTTCGCAGCGACATCATCGTCAAAGGCCAGCATCATTCCGGACAGTCCGGCTCCGAAGCGTTCCTTGATGCTGCACGCCCACGCCTGGTCATTGCGAGTTCGCGTGATTTTCCCGATCACGAGCGAATCAGTGACTCCTGGATCGAGGAATTACAGGAGCGGGGGATTAAACTGTTTCGCCAGGACCAGACCGGCGCGGTGATACTGCGCTTCCGCCATGATGGATGGGAAGCGCAAAGTTATTTCACCGGCGAAATCTTCCGCAGCACCAACCAGTGAACCGGCGTGCCTTTCTGGCGAAAAATCAGCTCGAATCCGGTCGGCGGCAGTTCGACATCAAGCTCGGCGAATGCTAAGCCCGAATTTGATTCGGCGATGTCTTGGATTTTTCGAAAATAGTCAAGGTGATCGGTCGCAATGTAAATCACACCATTCTTCTGAAGTGCGACATGAACGGAATTCAGGAAATCTGGTGTCATGAGCCGGTGCGGATGATGACGGCGTTTCGGCCATGGGTCCGGAAACAAGAGATAGAATGTTTCCACTGATCCCGCAGGCAACAGATAGCGAACCGCATAGGAACTCTCTATCTGCAGCAGCCGCACGTTGCTCTGATCAACAGCCTTACGCTCAGAGCTGCGGATTCGACCGTGTAACCGTTCGATTCCGAGAAAATTTTTCTCCGGCATCCGGTGTGCCACTCCACGAAGAAACGAACCATCCCCGCAGCCAAGATCGACATGCAATGGCGCATTGCGCTCGAAGATCTTTTCCAGATCGAGCCAATTAGTCAGCGAATACTGCGACTGCGGGATCACCCGAGACCAGACGTGCCTGCGGTGAGCTAAGCTATCCTCACCTGCAGGCACGCTGAGGAGAAATCAAATCGGCGCCTTGCTGCCAGAAGGGGCGAAGCCGAAAAACAACATCACGACCGCCAGCACAACGTACAACCACGTGTCGGCAGTATTATTGGCAACAATCCCGAGTAGCGCGTTATCACCATAAAAAAACCCAAGAAGCGCCACGACCCCAAAAATGATTCCAAAGATTCTGAAAAATGTCTGCGCTGGACCAGTGCCGGCCATCCCGCAAAGGAGAAACACAATCCCTGATGCGAGATGGACAATGTTGTGCGCAGTGTTTACGTGAAAAATGCCAAGCAGCATCCCATTAGCCGGCGTGGTCGCGGGAACAAATCCAACAATTCCGATGAGCAAGAAGATGAGACCGACGAGAATTGCGGCAGCTTTAACCATTTCTTACTTCGTTGTGGCTCGAGATCGAATCCGCTTATGACAGTCGCGCCTCTTGAAGGCAAGAAAAAAAGACCTGAGTTATTCACAACGCGCTGATTAGCAGCGGTGTCTAAATCACGACATGAAACGAACTCTTCGTACGATTGGCTACGCAGCGCTCGCTGCGATCACTGTCACGGCTGCCCATGGGCAAAATTCTTATGCTGCGGCAACAAAGACGGCGATTTTTGCAGGTGGTTGTTTTTGGTGTATTCAGCCTGCCTTCGATAAAGCGAATGGTGTAATAAAAACAGTTGTTGGTTATAGCGGCGGGACAGAGCCAAATCCCACCTACGAACTTGTTACTTCGGAGAAAACAAACTATCGCGAATCAATCGAAATCACGTACGACCCGTCGAAAATTTCGTACGAGCAATTGCTCGACATCTACTGG
>WNFZ01006626.1_pt1 | contig 16390 bp, 15 predicted proteins | sample 5400081 | NCBI WGS metagenome assembly WNFZ01 (sample SAMN13153365, study PRJNA577476) | soil metagenome | isolation source: 80 cm soil or saprolite under grassland replicate 1 | place: USA:California | collected 2016-06-15 | reverse complement strand
GTCGCCGGACAGCGCGAAGCTCATCCCGCCGCCGGCGGCCACCCCGTTGACGGCCATGATCACCGGCTTCTGCGCCCGTGCCAGCCTCGACACGGCGCCGTGCAGGTACGTGGTCAGCTGCTTGACCAGGATGCCGATGCGGTCGGGGTTGTCGGCGAAGTCCTTCACATCGCCGCCGGCGCAGAAGGCCTTCCCGGCGCCGGTGATGACGACGCACCGCACGGCGCGGTCCTCGTCCGCCTCGAGGGTGGCGTGGAACAGGTCGCGCGCGAGGGGGAGGTTCAGGGCGTTGTAGGCGTCGGGGCGGTTCAGGGTGATCGTGGCGACACCGTCCTTGACTTCGTAGATGACGCTCTCGTAGGGCATGGGGTCTCCTTGCGTGGTCAGCGCCGGTCGCCGACCCGGTGGAACTTCAGGAGGTTGGTCGTGCCCGTCACCCACATGGGCGCGCCCGAGATGATCACGAGCACGTCGTTGTTGTGCACCGTCCCATCACCCAGGAGTGTCGCCTCCACTTCCTCGATCATCTCGTCGGTGGTCTCCACCTTGCGGACCAGGCGCGACGAGACCCCCCAGAACAGGCCGAGCCGGCGCTGCACCTCCGAGAACGGCGTCAGGGCCACGATGGGCACGTCGGGCCGGTCCTGGGAAATGAGTCGCGCGGTGAAGCCGGACTGGGTGAAGGCGACGATGGCCTTGGCGTGCAGGAGCCGGGCGGCCTGGCATGCCGCCTCGGCGATGGCCTCGGGAAAGCCGTAGGCCTCCGGCCGGGGGAGCTTCAGGCTCGCGGCCGGCATGGCCCGCTCCGCGCGCTCGGCGATCCGCGCCATCATCTCCACCGTCTCCACCGGGAATCGCCCGGTGGCGGTCTCGGCGGAGAGCATGATCGCGTCGGCTCCGTCGAAGATGGCGGTGGCGACGTCGCTCACCTCGGCGCGGGTCGGGCGCAGGTGGTCGACCATGGACTCGAGCATCTGGGTGGCCACGATCACCGGCACCTTGCCGAGCCGCGCCTGGCGGATCACGTCCTTCTGGATGACGGGCACCTCCTCGAGCGGCACCTCCACGCCCAGGTCGCCGCGGGCCACCATCACCGCGTCGACGAGGGCGAGGATGCCCGCCAGGTTGCCCACGATCTCCGCGCGCTCCAGCTTGGCCACGATGGGGAGATCGGCGCCCTGCTCGCGGAGAAACTTGCGGACCTCCTGGATGTCGGCGGCCGTGCGCACGAACGACACCGCGACGTAGTCCACGCCGTGCGCGATGCCGAAGCGCAGGTCATCGCGGTCCTTGGCCGTGAGCGCCGAGCCGGGCAGCGGCAGCCGGGGCAGCGCCACGCCCTTGTGGTCGGAGACCATCCCGCCGGCCGTGACCTGGCAATGAACCTCTCCATCCTCCACCGTCTCCACGACGAGCTGGATCATGCCGTCGTCCATCCAGACCTGGTCGCCCGGCTGGAGCGCCGACAGGAACTCCGGATGGCTGATGGAGCTGCGCGAGGCCGTGCCCTTCACGGGCTTCGGGGTGAGGGTGAAGCGCTCGCCGGTGACGAGGTTGGCCCGGCCGCCGACGAAGGCCCCGAGCCTCACCTTGGGTCCTTGCAGGTCCTGGAGGATGGTGATCGGCCGGCCCCACTGCGGCTCGGCGTCGCGTATCGCGCGGATCACCTCGCCATGCTCGGCCTGCCTCCCGTGGGAGAAGTTGAGCCGCGCCACGTCCATGCCGGCCGCCACCAACTTGTCCAGCGCTGGCCGGTTCGCCGTGGCGGGCCCAATCGTGCACACGATCTTGGTCTTTCTCATGCGTGAATCCCCCGCCCCTCACCCTGTCCTCTCCCCGCGGGGGAGAGGGAATCCGGAACGCTCACCGGCCCCCGACCACCTTCTTCAGGAACTGGCCCGTGTAGGACCTGTCCGCCTGGCGCGCCACCTCCTCGGGCGTGCCGGTGGCGATCACCCGCCCGCCGTCGTGGCCCCCCTCGGGCCCGAGGTCGACGACCCAGTCGGCCGTCTTGATCACGTCCATGTTGTGCTCGATGATGACCACCGTGTTGCCCTGGTCCACGAGCTGATTGAGCACTTCCAGGAGCCGCCGGATGTCCGCGAAGTGGAGCCCCGTCGTGGGCTCGTCGAGGATGTAGAGCGTGCGACCGGTGGCGCGGCGGCTGAGCTCGGTGGCGAGCTTCACCCGCTGGGCCTCGCCCCCCGACAGCGTCGTCGCCGACTGGCCCAGGCGGATGTAGTCCAGACCCACGTCGTGCAGCGTCTGGAGCTTCTGCTTGATGGCGGGCACGGGGCCGAAGAAGTCCAGCGCCGCCGCCACCGTCATGTCCAGGACGTCGGCGATGTTCCGGCCCTTGTAGCGCACCTCGAGCGTCTCCCGGTTGTAGCGCTTCCCCTTGCAGACCTCGCACGTGACATAGACATCCGGGAGGAAGTGCATCTCGATCTTCACCAGCCCGTCACCCTGGCAGGCCTCGCAGCGCCCGCCCTTGACGTTGAAGGAGAACCGCCCTGGCTGGTACCCCCGCACGCGCGCGTCCGACGTCCGCGCGAACAGCGTGCGGATGAGCGTGAACACGCCCGTGTAGGTGGCGGGGTTGGAGCGCGGCGTGCGCCCGATGGGCGACTGGTCGATGTCGATGACCTTGTCGAGATGCTGGGCGCCCTCGATGCGGTCGTGGGCGCCCGGGCGCTCCTGCGCGTGGTGGAGCATCTGGGCCAGCGCGCGGTGGAGGATGTCGTTGACCAGGGTGGACTTGCCGGAGCCCGAGACGCCCGTCACGGCGGTGAAGGTCCCGAGCGGGATGCGCACGTTCATCCCCTTCAGGTTGTGCTCGCGCGGATTGTGGATGATGACGAACTTGCCGCCGGGTTTCCGCCGCGTCTCGGGGACCTCGATGCTCTGCGCGCCGGCTCCTCGTCGTGCTCGACCACGAGCACCGTGTTGCCGAGGTCGCGGAGCCGCTTGAGCGTGTCCAGCAGCCGGGTGTTGTCCCGCTGGTGGAGCCCGATGGAGGGCTCGTCCAGGATATACAGCACGCCGACCAGGCTCGAGCCGATCTGGGTCGCCAGCCGGATGCGCTGGCCCTCGCCCCCGGCCAGCGTCGCCGCCGGACGATCGAGCGTGAGATAGTCGAGCCCGACCTGGGAGAGGAAGCCCAGGCGCTCGCGGATCTCCTTGAGCACGCGCCGCGCGATCGTCATCTCGCGCTCGGAGAGCGTGAGCGTCTCGAAGAACTGGCGCGCCTCCTTGATCGAGAAGCGCACCACGTCGGCGATGGAGCGCCCGGCGATCTTGACCGACAGCGTCTCGGCGCGAAGCCGGGAGCCGCCACAGCCCGGGCAGGCCTTCTCCATCATGAACCGCTCGACGTCGGCCCGCGTGTCCTCCGAGAGCGTCTCCTTGTACCGCCGCTCGAGGAGCTTGAGCACGCCCTCGAAGCCCCCCTCCGTCTCACCGTGCAGGATCACGTCCCGCGCCTTCTTCGGGAGCTTCGCCCACGGCGCATCCTGGCTGAACCCGTGGCGCCGGGCCAGCACCTTGAGCGTCTGCTTGAAGATCCCCCCCGCCTGGCCCGCCCACGGCGCCAGCGCGCCCTGGTTGAGGGATCTGGCGGCGTCGGGCACGACCAGGTCGGCGTCGACCTCGTAGCGCGTCCCGAGGCCGCCGCACTCGGGGCAGGCGCCGTAGGGACTGTTGAAGGAGAACATCCGCGGCGAGACCTCCGGGAACGAGATGCCGCAGCGGGCGCAGGCGAGCCGCTCCGAGAACACGAAGGCGGGACCGTCCACCACTTCCACCTGGACCACGCCGTCGGCCAGGCGGAGCGCGGTCTCGAGCGAGTCCGCCAGCCGCGTGCCGAGGGCCTCGCGCACCACCAGCCGGTCCACCACAACCTCGATGGTGTGCTTCTTCATCTTCGCGAGCTCGATCTCCTCCGACAGCTCGCGGAGCTGGCCGTTGACGCGCACGCGCACGTACCCCTGGCGGCGGAGGTCGAAGAAGAGCTTCCTGTACTCGCCCTTGCGCCCTCGCACGACCGGCGCCAGGATCACGAGCCGGCTGCCGGCCGGCACCGTCATCACGCGGTCGACCATCTGCTGCACCGTCTGCGCCGAGATCACGTCGCCGCACCGGGGGCAATGGGGGACGCCGATGCGCGCGAACAGGACCCGGAGATAGTCGTAGATCTCGGTGACGGTGCCGACCGTGGAGCGCGGGTTCTTCGACGTCGTCTTCTGCTCGATGGAGATGGCCGGCGAGAGCCCCTCGATGGAGTCCACGTCGGGCTTCTCCATCTGCTCCAGGAACTGCCGGGCATAGGCCGAGAGCGACTCCACGTAGCGCCGCTGGCCCTCGGCGTAGATGGTGTCGAAGGCGAGCGAGGACTTGCCCGAACCGGAGAGGCCGGTGATGACCACGAGCTGGTCCCGGGGGATCTCGAGGTCGATGGACTTCAGGTTGTGCTCGCGCGCGCCCCGGATGACGATGCGATCGCTCGCCATGGCCTGAAATGATACTACGACACCGCCCAGCGGGAGATCCGAAGCACCACGGCGGCGGCGGGCACGGCCGCCACCGCGGGATAGGCCTGGACCGCGCCGAGCAGTCCCTCCGCCTCCCCGCGGACCTGGCCCGCGACCGCCAGCGCCACGAACACCGCGAGCCCCACCAGCCCCGCGAACGTGGCGACGCCCGGTGGCGTGGCGGCGCCCGAGCCGAGCGCGGTCGCGCCCACGCTCGAGGCCGCTGTCCCCAGGGCCAGCAGCGCAAGCGACCAGCAATCGAGTTGCCAGAGGCTGGCGAGGCCGGCGATGGCGAACACGCCCGTCCAGAGGCTGACGTCACGGCCGATCTCGCCGCCACCAGTCCGATCCAGCGCCCCTAGCCGCTCCCTCAACGCGATGCTGGAGGCGAGAAAACCGGCGAGCCCTCCCGCCAGCAGCAATGCCTGGAGGGTGGGCCGCGCGGGATGGCCATCGCCGAGCGCGGGCAAGGCGAGGAGCCGCTCGGGCGTGATGCCACCGAGGAAGAGATCGGGAGAAGCGAGAAGCGAATAGACCGCCCAGCCCTGGGCCCAGAGGAACGCGACCAGCCCGCCACCGGCCACCAGCGCGACCGTGGATCGAGATGGCCGCACCGGCGTTCCCGCGCGGCAGAGCGCCAGCGCGCCGAACAGCACCGTCACCAGCAATCCCGCGTGTCGCGGCCAGTCCGGCGGGCGGCCCACGGCCCAGACCACGCCCGAAGGCGGAGAACCCGGCACGCGCTTGTCCGATTCGAACCGGAGGCGAGGCGCCGAATCACGCTGGAGCCGGTCGCCGGCGCGAAACGTGACGGATTGCCCGGGCGTCAGCGTCCATTCCAGATCGCGGGCGCGGCCGCCGTCCGGCGTGCGCGCGAAGAGCCTGCCGCCGGCGGGCGCCGTGATGCGATGCTCCTCCTCGAACAGGATGGGCCCGCCGCCGTGGATGAGCCTGAGATCCCGGCCGGCCGTCACCCACGAGCTCGTCGGTGGAAAGCGAAAGGCCGCGAGCGTCGCCACGCGCGCCCACGCTCCGAGCGGCCCGACGCCGGCCGCGCGCGCCACCTCGGGCAGCGGCGCATTCAGCGCCAGCACGGCCGCCAGCAGCAGCGCCGGCACGATGCGCCAGGCGCCGCGCCATGTGGTCAGGAGGCAGCCGCTGGCGGCGGTGATGGCGATCCCGTGCCAGCGCGGCGCGCCGAGCCAGGCGGCCACATCACCGGCCAGGATCATGTTGGCCCAGAACAGCACCCCGACCGTGAGGAGGAGGATCACCACGGGGAAGGCAGGCTCGCGCGCGCCCGCGGCCGGCTCCGGCGCCCCGGCGGCGAGGGCGATCAGCGGGACCAGGACGAGCGCGAGTCCGATCCAGAGGCCGTCGGGGCCGCGCTCCAGGATCAGCGTCGGCATCGAGAGCCACAGCACGTGGGCAGGCCGGCGATGACCGGGAAGACCACGAGCACGAGGAGCAGGAGGAGGACGGCCATGCCTCGAGTGGTCACCGTCCGCATTATAGCGAAACCCGGCGCGGGGCCGATTCGCTTCGCCATGCTTGGTTCGTTGTCGGCCACCCGAAACCACGGCGGCCGCCGATCCCTCCTAAGGTAAGATACGATGACGATCGAGCGGGCGTCTCGACGAGCCCGCCCGGCGTACAGACCCGACAAAGGAGCCGACAACACATGGCTGAGCGCATCCAGCGCGTGATGGTCGTCACCGCCCACCCTGACGACTCGGAGTTCGGAGCGGGCGGCACGGTGGCCAAGCTCGTGAGGGAGGGCAAGCAGGTCACCTATTGCATCGTCACCAACGGCGACAAGGGCTCGGCTGACCGCAGCATGACGCCCGAGCGCCTCATCAAGATCCGCGAGGAAGAGCAGAGGAACGCCGCGCGCGTGCTCGGCGTGGAGACCGTGGACTTCCTCGGCTTTCCCGACTGCGAGCTGGAGGACACGCGCGAGTCGCGGATGGCGGTCACGGCGGCCATCCGCCGCCACCGGCCGGATCTCGTCATCACCCAGAACCCCCACCGCACCAGGAACCTCGGCGGCTCCCACCGCGATCATCGCATCGCGGCCGGGATCGCGCTCGATTGCGTCTATCCGCTGGCCAGGGACCACATGTCGTTTCCCGAACTCCTCGCCCAGGGGCTCGAGACGCACAAGGTCAAGGAGGTGCACCTGATGTGGTGGGAGAAGCCCGAGGTGGTCGTGGACATCTCCGAGACCATCGACCTCAAGATCAAGGCGCTCGCCTGCCACGTGAGCCAGATGAAGGACATGGCAGCCGTCGAGAAGCGGGTGCGCGAGCGGGGAGCCGAGCTCGGCAAGCCCGAGGGCTACGGCTACGCCGAGACCTTCGACCGGATCGTGATCGACCGCTAGCGTCCCGCCTCGGAAGCTCGCGTACAACCCGGCGTGGCGAGGCGGGAGGCGCCCTCCCCGGGACACGCTGACTCGCAACCCGATTCGCCGGCGCCTGAGGGGGCACGAGACGGAGGTCGACGGCGTCGGCCGCGCGTAGAGGCCACGGCCCCGGGGGGGCGCCCCCCCGCCTCGCCGGGCCCGCTGATGTGTCAACGAACGTCAAGACCGGCGGTCGAACAGCGTCCGTCACGTCGCCGACGCGTGGCGCACGACTTGGTGCGCGCTGGCGCGCCGCGCGCTATCTTGTGTTGGGAGGGCGCTTCCCCGGCAGCCGGACAAAGGGGCTTTCGCGGCGGCGCGCCTTTGGATAGAATGCCGGCCGTGAAGCCTGCCCCCGTGGAATCACCCTCAGGCGGGATGAACCCTTGACTGCTTCGACCCCGATGCCCACCACCCTGACCGAGCTCCTGGGGCGCCGGGCGGCCGAGGAACCCGGTCAGCCGTACTTCGACCTCTACGACGAGACGGTGGCCTACGGCCGGCTGTGGAAGGAGAGCGCGCGCTACGCCGCGGGGCTCACGAAGTTCGGGGTGGAGCGCGGCGACAAGGTCTGCCTCATCTACCCCACCTGCGCCGAGTTCTTCTACACCTTCTTCGGCGCCCTCCGGCTGGGCGCGGTGCCGGTGCCCCTCTACCCCACCCTCGGCGTGGACGCGACGGCCAATATCCTGCGCGACTCCGAGAGCAAGGTGGTGGCGACCATCGGCTGGTTCAGGACCGGAGTCGAGCAGTCCCAGTCGGCGGCCGGCAACGTGCGTCACGTCGTGGAGCCGTTCGACCTCGAGGTGGACGACCGTCCCCCCGCCTTCCCGGCGATCCGGCCTGAAGACGTCGCGTTCATCCAGTACACGTCCGGAAGCACGGGGCAGCCGCGCGGGGTGGTGCTGAGCCATGCCAACGTCGTGCGCACCGTGGAGTTCATGGCGGAGGCGGCGGAGCTGACGCGCGAGGACGTGGTGGTCTCGTGGCTGCCGCTCTACCACGACATGGGGCTGGTCGGCTGCGCGTTCACGCCCCCCTGGACCGGCGCGCGGCTGTACCTCCTGCCCCCCGACCTCAAGAGCCCGCGCGCGTGGCTCGAGCTGCTCACCCGCGCGCGGGCGACCTTCACCGTCTCCCCCGATTTCGGCTACCGGAACTGCGTGCGGAACATCCACGACAGGACGGGGCTCGATCTCTCCTCGCTCAAGCAGGCGCTCTCGGGCGCGGAGCCGGTGCGCCTGAGCACCATTCAGGCCTTCGAGGAGAAGTTCGGGCTGGACAACGTCGTGACGCCCTGCTATGGGCTCGCCGAGGCGACCCTCGCCGTCGCCATCTGGCCGCGGAAGACGCCGCTGCGGTTCGATCGCTCGGGGAAGGTCCTTTCGGTGGGCCGGCCCTGCCGCGGCGTCTCGGTGCGGATCATGGAGGACGAGCGCGAGGTGGGCTCGGATGTCGAGGGCGAGATCTGCGTCAGGGGCCCCGGCGTGATGCAGGGGTACTACAACAACCCCGAGGCGACCCGGCGCGTGCTCTCCCCGGACGGCTGGCTCCGCACCGGCGACCTGGGCTTCCTCGACCAGGACGGCTACCTCTACATCACCGGGCGCGTGAAGGATCTCATCATCCTGGGGGGCGAGAACATCGTCCCCGCCGACATCGAGGAGATCGTGGACCGCGCGCCTGGTGTCCGCTACTCCGCCGCGGTGGGGCTCGAGCACGAGCGCACCGGGAGCCAGCGCTTGCACGTCGTGGCCGAGGTACGCGAGCCGGGGATGGGCGCCGACGCCATGTCCCGCTTGATCCGTGAGATCGTCCAGCGCGTCCACCACGGACGCGGCCATCGCCCCGCCAAGGTGTTGCTGGTCCAGCGGGGCGCCATCCCCAAGACCTCGAGCGGCAAGATCCAGCACTCGCGCCTCGGAGAGATGATCGCCAAGGACGAGCTGGGAGACCAGGTGCTCTACGCGTCCGGCCCCGGCCGCTAGGTCACGTCGTCCATCAAGACGATGGCGCCCTGGATCTCGCCGCCGGCGAGCAGCGGCTGGAAGGTGACGCGACATCGGATCTTCCGGCCACGGCGGTCGGTGGCGTCCACCGTCAGCTCCCGGGGGCCGGAGGATCCCGCCAGGCAAGCACGCAGGGAGTCCAGCAGCGACGACACGGGCAGGCCGAAGTCCAGCTTGGTGAGTGGCTGCCCGCGGGTCTCGTCGTGTCGCAATCCCCACAGGTCCTCGGCCTTGTGGTTCCAGATGAGCACGTTCAGGGAGCGGTCCACGACCACCGCGCCGGAGCCGACACTGGAGAGGATCGTCTCGAGCAGGGCGTTCGCCCGGTTGAGCTCCTCGGTGCGCCCGCGCAGCTGGTCGTTGATGGTCCGGAGCTCTTCGTTGGTGGACTGGAGCTCCTCGTTCATCGTCTCGTGCTCTTCGTTGGTGGACTGCAGCTCCTCGTTCGTGGTCTCGAGCTCCTCCACCGTCGACTGCAATTCCTCGTTCGTGGTCTCGAGCTCCTCGTTCGAGGACTGCAGCTCCTCGTAGGCGGTCTCCAGCTCCTGGGCGGCGCGCTGCAGCTCCGCCTCCATCCGCCGCCGCTTCGTAGCGTCCTCGAAGACGATGCTGACCCCGAGCGGACTGCCATCGCGCTCCTGCATCGGCGTCACCTCCACGTCCAGGTGCTGGACCTCCCCTCCCGGCAAGGCACGCTCCACGCCGGCGACCCGCACGGGCTTGCGCTCGGTCTGGGCCTCCTGGATCAGCGAGCGCAGCTCCACGGGCTGGTAGGACAGCTCGAGGTCCTGGAAGCGGCGTCCCACGTCCTTGACGTCCAGGCCGAACATGCTCCGCGCGAGCTGGTTGGCGAGCGCCAGGACGCCGTCGGTGTCGACGACGAGCAACGCCACCGGCATCGCGCTGAACGCCTCTTCGCCCAGTCGCACGCCCTTCGCCAGGCGATCCGCCGCATCCTGGTTACCCGTCTGCGCCAACGCCAGCAGACGGTCGCGAAGCGCGACCTGCGCGGTCTTGGAGAAGAGGCGGTGCTTCAGGTCGACGGCATGGAACAGGTTTTGGTGGGTGAGGAGCATCTCCGCCTTGCCGAGGAACAGAAACCCCCGGGGATTGAGCGCGAAGTGAAAGTTGGCCAGGATGCGGCTCTGGGTCTCGGCGTTGAGGTAGATCAAGGTGTTGCGGCACACGAGGAGGTCCATGCGGGAGATCGGCGCGTCGCGGGTCAGGTCATGGCGGCCGAAGATGACCGAGCGTCTCAGGTCGCCACGGAACGCGTAGCGGTCCCCCGACCTCTCGAAGTACCGCCGCCGGAGATCATCGGGGACCGGTTCGAGTTGCTTGACCTCGTAGGTCGCCTGCCGGCCCTTGGCGAGGGCGTCGTCGTCCACGTCGGTCGCGTAGATCTTGACCCGCTGGCGGAACGCCTCGGCCCCGAGGCTCTCGGCCCACACCATGGCCAGCGTGAACGCCTCCTCTCCGGAGGCGCAGCCGGCGCTCCAGATCCGGATGGGCCCGCCGTGGCCCTTGGCGGCGACGATGACCGGGACCATCTCCCGGCCGAGCGCGTCCCAGGCCTCGGGATCGCGGAAGAAGGAGGTGACGTTGATCAGGACGGTGTCGAAGAGCTTGGCGAACTCCTCGGGGTGGACCTCCAGGTAGTCCTGGTAGTCGGCGAACGAGCCGAGGCTCACCTGCTGGATCCGCTTGCTGATCCGCCGCAGGAGCGTGGACCGCTTGTACCCGGTGAAATCCACGGCGCGACTCTGCCGGAGATAGTCCAGCAGGGCCTCGCCGCCCTGGGTCTCTGCGTCGCCGTCACTCATCGCTGATCGACTCCCGACCCATCACCAGGCTTACCAGGGCCGGGGGAATTTCTTCGATCGGAAGCACGAAGTCGACCGTACCCGTCTCGATCGCGGCTCCCGGCATGCCGAAGAACTCCGAGGTCTTCTCGTCCTGGACGATGATGGTGCCGCCCATCTTCTTGATCGCCCGGAGTCCCATGGAGCCGTCGGCGCCGGTGCCGCTGAGCACGACGCCGATGACACGGTCCTTGTAGCTCGCGGCCACCGATTCGAACAGCAGATCGGCGGAGGGTCTCACGAAGTGCACCAGCTCGGACTGGGACAGCGAGAGGCTGCCGTCGGGATTCACGAGCAGGTGCCGGTTGGGCGGAGCCGTGAAGACCATGCCCGGACTCAGCTGATCTCCCTCCTCGGCTTCCTTCACCTTGAGCGGGGTCCGCCGTCCGAAGATGTCGGCGATCAGGCTCCGGTGTCGAGGATCGAGGTGCTGCACGATGACCGTGGCCGCACCGAAATCTCGCGGCAAACCACCGAGAACCCGGATCAAGGCCTGAAGCCCGCCCGCCGAGGCCGCCAGGGCCACGACGTCGAAGGCCGCGTTTGGAAATCGGGCCGGACCGTTGAGGGGCTGGGCGTCGGTCATCTGCGCTTCTCATTTCGGCGCGCCGCCGCGGTGGGCGGCCACACCAACCGGCGGATCCTCAGCGGGCCCTCTTCACGATGCCGGCCATCCGTGCTCCGGCGGCGGGCCGACCTTGTTCCAGCCGGCCGTCCTACCCGGAACCGGTGGCCGAGTAACTGAACGGTGAATCGCCGCCGATCTCCCTGAAGATCAGCGATGGATCACTCACGTCCTTCCCCGTCAGCTTCTTGAGGGCCTTCACGAACTGGCCGTTCTGAGCGACCGCTCGGCGCAAAGACGCGTTGCGCGTGGCGATCTCCTCTTTCAAGCGGCGCGCCTTCTCGCACTCCGCTTTCGCCCGGAGCATGCGTGCGTAGTATTCGGCCCAGTCCGCGCGCCGAGGGGAGAGGACCTGCCCCGCGCGCCCCTCTTCGCCAGCTCGAGACCCCACGCCGTCCCCGGCTCCGTTCCTCCCGTTCGGGGGCGCCACCACCTCGATCGCCCGCGGCCCCGCGTCCGGTGTCCGGCGAGCCGCGGTCGCGGGAGCGAGCAGTTGCCCCTTCTGGATCGCTTCGTAGAGCTGCCGCGTCTCGGGCTCCGGTTCGAGCCGCAGCTCGCGCCTCAGCAGGCCGACGCAGACCTCGTACTGGCGCATCGCCGACTCCCGCCGGCCGGCCTGCGCGTGCAGCCGCATCAGAAGCCGGTGCACCGCTTCCTGGAGCGGGTCGAGGACCAGCAACCGCCTCGCCGTCTGCACCGCGGCTTCGGTCGTTCCCGGCGCGTCCTGGTAGCGGAGGAGCCTCGCCAGGACCTCGATCGCCAGCTCTCTCAGCCGCTCCCGCTCCTCGATGAGCCATTGCTCGAACAACTCCTCATCCACGATGAACCCTTCGAGGAGGTCTCCCCGGTAGAGAGCGGCGGCCTGCTCGAGCGCCTGTGGTGTCCGTTCCGCCGCCAGCCGCTCGAAGGCCAGAACGTCGACGTCGATGGTCTGGGGCTCCGTCGCGACCGTGTCGCCTGCTATGCGAAGGGTGCGAGACAGGTCGCCTCGCAGAGCCGTCCGAAGCACGAACAGCGTCTGCCGGAGCGAGTTGCGCGCGTTGCATTCCTCGGTGTCTCCCCAGAGGAGCGTCGCGAGCTTTTCGCGCTGGTGAGCCTGCCCCGGCCGGAGCGCGCAGTACGCGAACAGGGCCTGGGCTTTCTTCGTGGGCAGGGAAATGGGGGCCCCTGAAGGCAGCCCGGCTTCGAAGCCTCCGAACAGCCGGAGCGTGAGGTGAGTCATCGAAAGACGCCTCCCCTAGTTACGCACAATCCACGGCCCTTGGCAAGACCAAAGGCCCTTGGCAAGTGCAGCGGTATAACGCATCTCTAACGGATGGCCCCGTAACGTCCGAGGCCCGGGACACTCGGGAAGGCTGAAGTAGCCAGGAGGGAGGCCTCTATGAAGCCAGAGTCAGCCACGGGCCATCTTTGGGCGGTCGTGCTCGCGGGAGGGGAAGGCGTCCAGCTCCGCCCCTTGATCCGCCGGCTGTACGGCGAGGACCGCCCGAAGCAGTTCGCCGCGGTCTTCGGCTCGCGGTCCCTCCTCCACCAGGCTCTCGACCGCGTCCGGCTGGCGGTGGCGGCGGAGCGCACCGTGCTCGTCACCCTCAGGAACCACGATGGCTATCTCGCCGAGGCCCTGAACGGCACGCCGGTCCGTCGCCTTCTGGTCCAGCCCGAGGACAAGGGCACGGCGGCCGGTGTCCTGCTTCCCACCCACTGGATCCACTGGTGCGACCCGGAGGCCATCATCGCCGTGTTCCCCTCCGACCATTTCATCAGGGAAGACCAGGCGTTCATGGACCACGTCGCCGAGGTGGCGGACGTGGTCCGCGAGCACCCGGAATGGATGGTCCTGCTGGGGGCGGCCCCCACCGAGCCCGAGCCCGACTACGGCTGGATCGAGCCCGGCGAGATCCTGGGCTGGAGTCCCTCGGGTGGTGAGCCGATCAGCCGGGTCCGCCAGTTCTGGGAAAAGCCCTCGTCCCTCGCCGCCCGCGCCTGCCTGGAGAAGGGCTGGCTCTGGAACACCTTCGTGTTCGTTGCCAGGGCCTCCTTGCTCCTCGACGTCGGCGCCAGGTTCCTTCCCCAGCTGCACGAGCGCCTCTCGCTGATCTGCCCCTTCAAGGACACCGACCTCGAGCCCTGGGCGCTGCAGCAAGCCTATGCGCTCTCGCAGAAGATGAGCTTCTCGCGGTCTGTCCTGGAACTCTGCCCCTCTTGCCTGGTGGTCTCGCGCCTGCCCGCCCTCACCTGGAGCGACTGGGGGACTCCGGAGCGGGTGGTGAAGAGCCTCAGGAAGGCCGGCCTCTTGCCTGGCTGGTTCTCCGAGTCCGACCTCCGGGTGGAGCCGGGCGGAGAGCCAGTGCGGCGGCGGGGAGAACGCCCGTGAGGGCGGTCCTCGGCCCCAGGTGCCAACCTCGGTGCGGACGGGCAGTGGCGTGACCGGCCGGTGACGGCATGGACGAGACCGCCGAGGCCAGAATCTACGAGACAGCCTTGCGTCAGACGACCATGGACCAGCAGCACGCCATGGCCGATGCCTTGACCCAGGCCGACACGTTGCTCGAGGAACTGGCGGAGGCGGGCCGGTATACGCAGGACGCGACGGCCGAAGACCGGGAGTCCGACCGCCTCCGCCTGGCCCTTGCCCTCATGCGGGCGCGGCGGGGCGGCTTCGAGGACGGCGCGCTGCTTCACGCGTGGTGGCGCAACTCGGTGGATGGACCTCGGCGGGAGGCCACGAGTGACAGGTCCGGCCGTGATCCACGCGGCTGAGATGGAGGGGTCCCACCAATGCCGCGAGGCATTTCTGGGAGGCCGTGATCCAACCAGGAAGCGAGGTTACTAGCCATGCGAGAGCTTTGGTACGTGAAGGCACGGAACGTCCAGACCGGAGAGGAGATCCAGCGAATTGCGTCGTTGGTCGACGGGCTGGTCGGCTCCTCGGGCGCCACGGCCCAGATGAAGGCCTATCTGGTAGATAGCGGGCGGACCGAGCCGGACCTCGTGCACTGGGAGATCGTCGAGGTGCGCCGGGCGGGTGAGGCGTCGGAGGTCGCGTGAGCGGTTCCGGCCCCGGACATCCGGCGGTCGGCCGGCTGGGCACATGGACCTGTCGGCGCCGCCGGTCAGGATGCTGTCAAGGGAGCGGTCGGCGCACGAGCGTGTTCGACGCCGATCCGCGCTGGGGGAAGCGCCGCTGAGCGCGAGCGCCGTCAGGGCGGCCGTAGGGGGGAATGAGGGCCTCGTCACGCAGGAGGGACTTCGATGACGCTACTGGAGCAGCTGGAGCACGAGCTGGGCAGAGTGCGGAAGCAGTTGCAGCGTCTCACCCGTGAACAGGGTGCGCTGACCGAGCAGATCAGACGGCTCCGGACCGGCGCGCCGCCGGAAGTCGTGTGTGCCGCGCTCCAGGTCGCCTTCGGGGTCCGGCTGGATCTCTACCTGCTCGCCAGCCAGGGCGCGGATCCGGATCAACCGGCGCCCTCGCACGATCAGCTTCCCTCTCACCAGGAGGAAGGTGCGGGCGCTGCACTCGGCGGTGACGGCCGCCCGACACTAAGGCGCTCCGAAGGGGCAGCGTGAGGTCGAAGGCGTTCCCGTCGCTCACCGATGTCGCGGGCGTCGGTCGGCATTAGGGGGGTGTCGGTGGGCATCGAGATCGGCAACACCCTCGAAGCGACGGTCGCGTGCGACCGGATGACGCGGTTCGCCAACGACCGGGCTGTGTTCGAACCGGAGAAGGAGAGCACGTGACAGACGGCGCCATCCTGTTGACGGAAGACGATGACGGCGATGTGCTCCTGCTTCGCCACGCCTTCGACAAGGCCGGCGTGACGAACCCGCTCCACGTGGTCTCGGACGGCGAGCAGGCCCTCGCCTACCTCGCGGGCCAGGGTGGCTACGCCGATCGTGAGCGCCATCCTCTGCCCTCCCTGGTCCTGCTGGACATCAAACTTCCCGGACGGTCGGGCCTCGATGTGCTGGCTTGGATGAGGGAGCAACCCAGCTTGAGGCACATACCGGTGATCGTGCTCACCTCCTCACAACAGCCCGGCGACATCAGCCGCGCGTACGACGCCGGGGCCAACGCCTACCATATCAAGCCCGTGGGTTTCGAGGGACTCCTCGAGTTCGTCGAGGCGCTCAGGGCTTACTGGCCCACTTGGACGGAGCCCCTGGAGGGGATTCGCAAGCGCCAGGCGCACAGAGCGAGCCGGGACGACGATCCCATCTTCCCGCCTGTCACGGATCTGACCAATCCGGTGTTCTCGGCGAAGTCGAAGGTCTACGCGGTGCTGAGCCGACACGCCGATGGCCTCACGCCCCGAGAGCTGGCCCAGGCCTTCCTCAGCCGTGGGCTCGTGGTCGGCGAGGTCGAGGTGGTTGCAAAGCACATGGAAGGGATCCTGAAACGCCTCGAGAGCGGGCCGTCTCACCGGAAGGTTGCCCGGACGGTCGACGGGCGCTTTCGGGCCGTGTCCTTCTGGTGATTCCGGCGACGTGCGGCAGCCCTTGGATTTCTACAATTTTACAGGGGTGTCCACCATTTTCGGTGCTTCGTCGCCTCCTCTGTATGGTTGCATCTTCGTGATCTTCTTGCCTTTTCAAGACTGGCTTCAGATTTGCTAGTAAAAGTCGACAGGGAGTCAGGCCTGTGGACAAGCTCTGCAGCTGCGGAAGTCGAATCGGGGTCCGCGAGGAGCGCTGCGTCAAGTGTGGCGGGACCTGCTGTTCCGCCTGCGCCTTCGCGCTCAGCTCCGACACGTTTTGCGCCCGGTGCGCCGAATTCATGCTCGACGCCGAGGGTCTCTCCCTTAAGCTAGGCGGACGGTAAGGAGGAGCTTCCCCATGACGCTACTCGAGCAACTGGAGCAAGAGCTGGAACGGGTGCGGAAGCAACTGAAGCGCTTGACGCGCGAACAGGCAGTGCTGACCGAGCAGATCACCCGGCTCAGGACCGGGGCGCGGCCAGA
>WNFZ01003210.1_pt1 | contig 16401 bp, 14 predicted proteins | sample 5400081 | NCBI WGS metagenome assembly WNFZ01 (sample SAMN13153365, study PRJNA577476) | soil metagenome | isolation source: 80 cm soil or saprolite under grassland replicate 1 | place: USA:California | collected 2016-06-15 | reverse complement strand
AGCAAATTTCTGGCGCTGGTCTGGACTGACAAGAGCCACTTAGTGTTTTTGCGACAGACCACCTTCACTGATCGCGTCCGGCTCGGCATACCAAAGCCGCCGGAATGGCGGAGCGTTGCTGATTAGATCGAAGCCACGCCGGTCCTTGCGCGGGCGGACTTCGTAAACGTGCCCCTATGAAAATAATCCCGGAGCCTACGGGGCTCGAACCCGCAACCTCCGCCGTGACAGGGCGGCGCTCTAACCAATTGAGCTAAGGCTCCTCGCGGAAAAACTGTAGCGGCGGCTATCCTCAGCCGCAAGCAATGTGCCGTTGCACCTCAACATGTGCGCATGAGGATACCAAAGAATTCGCCAGCAGCAGGCGCCGTCATATCTGGATGCGGAGAGCGTGTCTTCCATTTTTTCTGCAACGCAAGATCGATATGATGGTTGAACGTTTTGTATGTGGTTAGCGTCGAAGATTGCGGAATGCTCGATTCATTTGATCGCGTTATTGCGTCGTTGCCTCCGGGCGATCCGCTTCGGCGCGACCTGCTGGATTTGCGCCCGCAAATCTTCGATCAACAAGAAACGATGATCGAAGCGAGCCGAATGATCGAGAAGCTCGAGGAAGTCGTTAAGAAAGTGACTTCCCCCGCGAACCGAATCGGCACCTTCCTCGGCGCCATCTCGAACGATACAGCGCACATCGTAGTAGGGGGCGCGGATTATTATTGCAATGTCGATCCGCGCATTCCGCTTGCGAAATTAAAAAAGGGAACGCGCGTCCTGGTGAACGAAGCGTTTGTGATTGTGGGCGATCTCGGATTCGAAACGGCCGGCCCAGTGACAAAAATCACCGAAATTCTTGGCAAAGATCGATTGCGCGTCGGTTCTGAACATGGATTGCAAGCGATGGTGCTGCAGCGCTCTGCTGATCTCACTCACTCCATCTTGAAATCAGGCGATGAAGTACGGGTCGATTCGAACTACCGCATGGCGCTCGAGATGCTCTCCAGCACAAAATCGCACGAGCATTATCTCGATAATGTGCCCGATCTGCCGTGGGAAAAAGTTGGCGGCCAGGAGACGGCCCTCCAGGCGATCAAGGACGCGATCGAGCTTCCACTATTGCATGTCGATCTTTTCAAAAAATTTCGGCACGCCACACCGAAAGGGTTCCTGTTATATGGCCCACCTGGTTGCGGTAAGACACTCATCGGCAAAGCGACCGCCTACAATTTGACGAAACAGCTTCGCGAAAAAACCGGCGTGGAAATGCAGGAATATTTTATGCATGTCAAAGGCCCGGAGATTTTGAATATGTGGGTGGGCGAATCGGAAAGAATGGTGCGCGAAATCTTTGCCACGGCTCGCGAGAAACGCGGTGAAGATTTCATGCCGTTTCTTTTTATCGACGAGGCCGAATCGATCCTCGGCACACGCCGCGCGTCGCGTCATTCGAATATTCTTTCAACGCTCGTCCCGATGTTTTGCTCGGAAATGGATGGAATCGATTCGCTTAACGATGTCGTAATTATTCTGGCTTCCAATCGCGCCGACCTGATTGACCCGGCCATTCTGCGTCCCGGCCGGATCGATCGGAAAATCAAAGTTAATCGTCCGGACAAACAGGGCACCCGGGAGATTTACCGAATTTATCTCACCGACGAGCTGCCCTATGACGGTGTGCTCGCCAAAGAAGCCGATGGAATCGGCGCGTCGATTGAGCGTTTGATCGAGCGATTCGTGAACTGGCAATTTATGCGCCGTGACGAAAACAAGTTTCTGGAGGTGACGCTGCGCAGCGGGCGAAAAGAGACGTTGTATCGCAGCGATCTCATCAGCGGCGCGATCATTGCCTCCATTGTGGAGCGCGCGAAAGCGATGGCGATAAAGCGGGCCATTGCCACTCAACAGGAGGAAGGGATCCGGGAAACGGATTTGCAACTCGCGTTTAATGCCGAGTACGTAGAGAACGACATTTTCCCGACCACGGACATCACCGAAGACTGGCTCAAACTAATCGATTACGATCCAGAAAACGTCGTCAAGATTGCGCCCGTGAAACCGATCTCTGATTCACGCTCGCGGCCTGGATCTGGAGTTATCTAAGCGGCGGAGTACGCATGATCACGGCTGCCGCACAAGTTTAGCTTAATCTTTATCCGTGGCTTATCTGGGCAAATGTGGGGATCGCAGAATCTGATGAAACGCGTTTTCGGACTTGAGACGGAGTACGGCATCACTCTCAGTGGTGCGGAGAGTGTCGATGTGGTCGCCGAATCAATCGAGCTGGTGCGCCGTTACACCGAGCACGGCGCGCTCATGAAATGGGATTACGAGCTGGAAGATCCGCATCTGGACGCCCGCGGTTTTCGCGCCCGCGAATTACTCCAGGACACTGATGAGTCGGCTTATTATGAAATCGACAAAAATCGCCCGCTCAGTTTTGAGGAAATAAAAAGCGACCTGGTTCTTTCAAATGGCGCCCGTTTTTACAACGACCACGCACACCCGGAATATTCCACGCCAGAATGCATGACCCTTCGGCAAATCGTGGCACAGGACAAGGCCGGGGAACGCATTCTCGCTGAATGCGCGCGACGCCGAAATCAGAAGTTACCGCCCGGCCAGGAAGTTTGGCTTTACAAAAACAACACCGACTTTGTCGGGCACAGTTACGGCTGTCACGACAATTACCTGATGAGTCGCGACATCGCGTGGGACCGGATCGTCGCCGGGATCCTGCCGTTTCTCATTACTCGCCAGATTTTCGCGGGCGCCGGCAAGATGGGTATCGAAGCGGAGAGCGCATCGGGCGATCCTGGTGTTTATCAAATCTCGCAACGCGCGGATTTTTTCAGCGTGCTGGTGAGCATCGATACGATGAATCGACGCCCGCTGATTAACACACGCGACGAGCCGCATGTGGATGCGAGCCGGTTTCGCCGATTTCACGTTATCTTGGGCGACTCGAACATGAGCGAATGGGCAACGGCCATGAAAATCGGCACTACGGCGCTCATTCTCGATCTGATTGAGCGCGGCGCAGCGCCGCAGCTTGAAATCGCGCAGCCGATTGATGCAAACAAAGCAATCAGCCGCGATCAAACTTACGATTGGATCATCGAACTGAAAGATGGCCGGAAAATCTCTGCGATTGATGTCCAACGGATTTATTTGCGGGCAGCGAGCAAGATGGATCCGCCTCAGGCGGGCGCTAGCGAGGATCGGGAATGGGTTCTGCGCGAGTGGGAAAATGTTCTCAATGATCTCGAGCGCGACGTGATGTTGACGCGCGATCGCGTCGATTGGGCCGCGAAGAAGTTCTTGCTGAATGCATTGCAGGACGAAGAAAGACTGTCCTGGAGCGATCCGTGGCTGCAATCAATCGATCTCGAGTATCATAATGTCGATCTTGAGCGCGGCTTGTATTACGAGCTCGTGCGCCAGGGTTCCGCTCGTCGCGTCGTGGCGGAAGGCGATATCAAAACCGCGATCTTCAATCCGCCCGAAACCACTCGCGCGTTTTTTCGTGGCCGCGCCGTGGCGCGTTTCAATGATGAGATTTCCTCAATCCAATGGGACGAAATTGTATTTACAAACGGAGCGCAATCATGCCGCGTCGCGCTGCCCGAAGCGGCAATGAATGCGCGGCTCGACGCGCTCAATCACGCCGCGCGCAACGGCAAAGATTTCGCCGAATTTATTCGCGCGATCAGTGAGATCAGCGATTAACGTTAGCCCGCGACCGCCCTTCGCCGGATGGCGCAGATTCAGGTAGCGCACGCGTCTCGCGTGCTGGTTTCGGCGTCCCGCCGAAACAATCTTTCCCGAATGCTTCCAACTCCGAAATCTTGGCGCAGATCTAGGGACATTCCCGAATCCGCATTCCCCAATTAGCAATCGGAATACAATCACTCCCACTCGATCGTGCTCGGCGGCTTGCTTGAGATATCATAGCAGACGCGGTTGACGCCTTTGACTTCATTACTGATTCGAGCGGAAATGCGCGCCAGCAATTCGTAGGGGAGGCGTACCCAATCGGCGGTCATCCCGTCCTGGCTTTCAACGATGCGGAGCACGACCGTGTTTTCATAAGTCCGTTGATCACCCATCACGCCCACCGAACGCACCGGGAGCAAAACGGCGAACGATTGCCATACGCGATAATACCAATCGGAAGATTCCATCTCGCTCACAACAATCATGTCCGCTTCGCGCAAGATGGATAATCGCTCGGGCGTAACTTCACCGAGAATGCGAACGGCGAGACCCGGCCCCGGGAAGGGCTGACGATATACGATCTCTTTGGGCAAACCGAGCTGCAGTCCCGCCTGTCGCACTTCGTCTTTGAATAATTGGCGCACCGGTTCGACCAGCTCGAAGTGCATTTTTTCCGGTAACCCGCCGACGTTGTGATGGCTCTTGATTACCTGCGCCGGATTGCCCTCGATCGATACGCTCTCGATCACATCCGGATAAAGCGTGCCTTGAGCAAGAAACTTATAACCGCCGTGTCCGCCACCCCCGAAAGCTTTCGGGGCTGCGGCGAGTTTGCGCGCACCGTTCCTCTGGTCTTCTTCGAGCAACTCCTCGGTCGCATGTTGAAACACTTTGATGAATTCATTGCCGATCAGCTTTCGTTTCGTTTCCGGGTCGCTTACGCCTTTGAGCAGATCGAGAAAGCGTTCGCTTGCGTCCACGTACTTCAAACGGACGTGAAAATTTTCGCCGAAAACGCGCTGCACGATTTCTTCTTCACGCGAGCGCAACAGTCCGTTATTCACGAAAATACAGGTAAGCTGGTCGCCGATTGCTTTGTGCAGCAGCGCAGCGGTCACGGAAGAATCAACCCCGCCGCTCAAACCGAGCACGACCTTTTGATCGCCAACCTGCTCCCTAATGCGCGCACAAGCCTCTTCGATAAACGAGCCCATAGTCCAATCCATCGCGCAGTGGCAGATGTGATAGACAAAATTCTGTAGAATCTCCTTCCCCCGCGGCGTGTGCGCCACTTCGGGATGAAATTGCAGTCCGTAGAGCTTGCGCTGCGGATCTTCCACCGCCGCGAAGTTGGAGCTCTCCGTTCTCCCGGCAGCGCGAAATCCTTTCGGCAACGCCGTCACTTCGTCGCCATGACTGTTCCAGACATCGATCTGTGGGCCGAGTCCATCCAGCAGTTGCGAGCCGTTTGCGATGTGCAGCGTCCCAGCGCCGTACTCGCGTCGCCCGGTGAACACAACCTCGCCGCCAAGATGATGCGCCATCAGCATCAGCCCGTAACAAATTCCAAGCACCGGAATTCCAAGAGAAAAGATTTGCGGATCAAGATGTGGCGCTCCTTTGTCGTAAACGCTCGCCGGCCCGCCGGAAAGGATCAGGCCGTTTGGTCTCAGCCTTTCGATTTCAGCCGCCGGCGTATCGAAGCGAACAATTTCCGAATACACCTGGCACTCGCGGATGCGTCGCGCGATGACCTGGGTGTACTGCGAGCCGAAATCGAGGATGAGAATTCTTGAATGCGCTGGTGCGGCCACTGTCTTTACGCGCTACGGATGAGTTTCTGGGATGCTATGCTGGCCCGCCACATCCTCGGAAGAACGCTGCATTGGGCCAAGAGTTCCCTGTCCGGTCACGCCGCGTTCAAACTGTCCTTGCACTTCTTGCGTGGTGCGTTGTTCGAGCGGGTCAGCGCAACCGCCTGCGATGAGCCATGCGATCATCAACCAGGCTTGTCCTAAGCGGAGTCGAAAGATCGACAGGCGTTTCATCTGCTTATTTTAGAAAGCGCGCGCGGCATTGCAAGAAGGTAGAAGCGTAAAGCGTGAAGAGTTGCAGGGTCGAAGCGGATTCCATGTTAGCATTTTGCTGTTTTACGCTTCAACAAGTCATGATTGATCCGGAACTTTTGCTACAAGGCTATCGCCTCGGTGTTTTCCCGATGGCGATGGAGAATGGCTCCATCGAATGGTTCTCGCCCGATCCGCGTGCGATCTTGCCGCTGGAGGATTTTCATGTGCCGCATGCGCTACGGGGTCTTCTGCGCAAGAAAATTTTTGAAACCAAAATCGACAATCGCTTCCTGGACGTGATCGAGGCCTGCGCGGCGCGTGAAGACACGTGGATCAATCGCGAGATTATCGAGAGTTATATCCGGCTGCACGAGCTCGGTTATGCGCATTCGGTCGAAGCGTGGACCAACGGGCATCTCGGCGGCGGACTCTACGGCGTGGCGATCGGCGGCGCTTTTTTTGGTGAATCGATGTTTCATCGCGTTACCGACGCATCGAAGATCGCGTTGGTGGCGCTGGTCGAGCATTTGCGTGCCAGGAAATTTGCATTGCTCGATACGCAGTGGCTCACGCCGCATCTGCAACAATTCGGCGGCATCGAAATTTCGCGGAACCATTATCTGCGACTCTTGCGCGGAGCAGTCGAATTACCGCGTAAATTCTAGACCTCAAAATTGTAGACGCCGACCTCCATGGCGCACCGAAGCTTGGCGAAGGCGGCTGGGCGGCGCCGCGGGCGCGACGCGTGCGTGCTAAAGACGTCAACACCGCGCTTCGCACCCGCCTTCGCCAAGGCCACGGCGTGGCAGGCAGCGAAGCGACGACAGCCACGCCGGCTAAGCTGGGTTGAGCGTTCGATGTTTTCTGCTTTACTGACAACCCGCGACGCGACCTAGACTCAAGGTCGACATCCGCGACGGCTGGGTAGCTCAGTTGGCAGAGCAGTGGACTGAAAATCCACGTGTCGGCGGTTCGATTCCGCCCCCAGCCATTCTCGTGCGGGATTTGATTGCGGAAATGAGCTGACTTGTTCATTCTCCGCCCATGCCTGAAACACAAGCGCCGCCACCGTTACCAAAATCGCAGCCGTCGTTTGGGCGGCGGCACAGTACGATCATCAAGTTGCTTGGGGTCGGCGCACTCGTTCTCGTGTTGCTGATTCCGCTGGTAATGATTAGGGGCGTGTTGAGCGATCGACTTTCGCGGCGCAATGAAGCCGTGACCGACATCACTTCGTCGTGGGGCAAGGAACAGAACGTCATCGGCCCGGTGCTCGGGATTCCGTATCAATACAAATTTAAAGCGGTGAAGGAAATGCCTGCTCCTGACGGAAAGATGGAGCGACGCGAAGTGGAGGAAACTGCGACTGCAGCCGCGTATTTCCTGCCGGAGACGCTGCACATCACCGGCGACGCGCAAACGCAGATGTTGCACCGCGGTATTTACAATGCGGCGGTTTTTCGCGCTCAGGTGACGCTCTCTGGAAAATTTGCGCCGCCCGATTTCGGCCCGCTCAAGATCGATTTGAAGGATGTGCAATGGAAAGACGCGTTCGTCACGATCGCGGTGAACGATTTGCGCGGAACACGCGAAGGAATAGTGCTCGACTGGGGTGGCGCCAGGCGCCCGCTGTTGCCCGGCTCGCAAGTCCCCGGTTACACCACGGGCGCGACCGCATCGCTTGGAACTGACAAGCCGATTGCGAGCGAAATCGAATTTTCCATTCCGCTCGATTTCAATGGCAGCGAGGGAATTTTCTTTGCGCCTTTTGGGGTGCAGAACGAGGCGAGTTTGAAATCGAATTGGGCTGATCCGGCCTTTCGCGGCGCGTTTTTACCCGCGGAACGGTCGGTGCGTCCGGATGGATTCGATGCGAAATGGAAAGTTTCATATTACGGCCGCGATTACCCGCAGTCCTGGACCAGCCGCAATGGCAACGAGCGCTTTAACGTTCTTTCCGTGACGAATTCGCGTTTCGGTGTCGAGCTCCTGTCGATTCTGGACGCGTATCGCTATGTCGAACGCTCAATCAAATACGGTGTGCTTTTTCTTGTGCTTGTTTTCACGACGTTCTTTCTCTTCGAAGTCACGGCGCGACAGAAGATTCATCCGTTTCAATATCTGATGGTCGGCGCGGCGCTCTGCTTGTTTTATCTTCTATTGTTGTCGATTTCGGAATTCATCGGGTTCGGTTGGGCGTATCTGATCGCCGCCGTTGCATCGACACTATTGATCACGTGGTATTGCCGGTTTTTCCTGGGCGGCGGCGTGAGAACGTTGATGATCGGCGCGGGGCTCGCGGGCGTTTACACATTTCTATACATTACTCTCCGGCAGCAGGATTATGCGCTGCTCATGGGCGCGATCGCGCTGTTCATCGTGCTGGCAGTCGTGATGTACGTGACGCGCAAAGTCGATTGGTACGCGCGCGACGCAAGCTAGAACGAGCGAAGACAGAAACGAACAAGAACGTTTATCTCGCAGAACCGTCCAGACCCAGGCGTCGAGGCCCGTGCTCGTTTATTGTCAGTTGGGTTGGAGATGGCGAGCAAATAAAACGTGGGTTTGCCAGGAACACAGACTTGGAGTCTGTGCGGTCAGCGGAGTTGCACTCTACTGAGTCACAAGCACCGGACATGGATGTCCGTTGGCCGCACAGGCAACTTGCCTGTGTTCCCATCACCCGCTCCGAAGAAAATCTTAGCAGGGCGATTCTCCGTCAGGCGAGAAGAGAATGAAAGAAAATGAATCTCCCTAATCGCAGAATCTGTGGGGCGGAATAAAATCGCAATCTGTGTCGATCTCGTTTCGTGGAGGATTTTACGTGGGATTGGCTCTCGCGCTTTGCATTGGACTGTATCTCATCTGGCTCTGGCGGCCTGAGCATCAGGTCAGGCGTCACACGGAGAATTTTCTCCAAGCAATCGAACACAAAGACTGGGCGGCAGTCGCCGATTTTATCGGCGGCGATTATCTGGATCAGTGGGGCGACGATCGAGCACGTGTTTTGGAGCGCATGCGTGAAGGCTTTCGATACGTCCGCGGTCCCAGGATCATCGCTCCTAATCCAAATGTGAAAGTCGAAACGCGGCGCGCGGTGTGGAAAAGCAAAATCATGCTCTATAGCATGGACGATGAAGTGATGGAGTTGCTCGACCAACGGGTCAACTCATTACCCGCGCCGTTCGAACTGGAGTGGCATCGCCTCTCGCGCAAGCCGTGGGATTGGAAGCTCGTGCGAGTGACCAATTCGGCGTTTGAAATCCCGCCCGATGTTTATTAACGCTGAAAGCTTTCGCGAGTTGAAAGCGCGGCGCTGTTTAAACCAGCAACATGCGCGTTGGAATCAAACGTTTGAAGTCTTTGCGAGGTCGACAGGGTAGATTGGTCGCCCCGCCTGGCGATGTTAAATGCGTGCGGCTCTGCCGCCTAAATTTTAACATCAAGAACGCGGGCTTTTAACTAGCTTCTTATTCATCATTCCGCGTTGAGCTTTGAGCGCCAGCTGTTGGGCGGCTGGCGATTCGGCGCTCATAGAGCGCCGCTACAGCCTATTTGCCCAGTGCGTGGCGCAACTGCGTCGTGGCGGATTCCACCTCGCGCGCAGGTTGCTGACAAAGCAAAATACCACGGAGCTTTTCTCCCTGATAATAACGTGCCACAAACTTTTTCTTTGCGTACGTGCCGTGAAGATCGATACGGGTCGGCAGCACGCTGAAGTCGCCGACAAAATCCATTCGTAAATCGAACATCTCCGTCCAGAAGTAGGGAATCTGCTCGTAGCGGATGCGTTTCTTTCCTGTCATGTTTGCGCCGGCGATCAGGCCCTGCTTACGGGCGTTCTCCCAATGCGTCTGCCGCCGCACGCCGCCCATCACCCGATCGGGATAAAATGCCAGGTCGCCAACCGCATAAATTCCTTTTTCCTCCGTCTCAAGATAGTCCGTGACCGGCGATCCATGCGGTCCGGACAGCGGCGTGTTGCGAACCAGATCGAGATTGGGTTCGGCGCCGCAGGCGACAACGGCGAGGCCAACGGGATAGCGATTGCCGCTTTTTGTCTGGATATTGCGCAGGACGGTTTTGCCCTCAAAGCCATTGAGACTTTCGCCCATGGCCAATGTCACACCGTGTTTCGCAAAATAATCCGTGAGCCACGCGCCCGTGTCAGCGTCGAGATAGCGGTTCAACAGATGAGAATCACGATGCATGAGGCCGACCTTCAGTTTCATCATTCGCAAACTCGATGCCGCCTCACATGCGAGCAGTCCGCCGCCCACGACCATCACGGTCTTCTCCAGGCTCGCCATTTCTTTTAACGCGAGCGCGTCCCGAATGGTTCGCAGGTAGATCACGTTACCGAGACTGGTTCCGGCAACCAGCGGTCGCAGCGGGCGGCTTCCCATGGCCAGGCACGCTTTGTTGAATTCAATGCTTTCACCATTAGCAAGCACAGCCAGACGCCGGTCGATGTTGAACTGCGTTACGACCGTGCCGAATCGCGTCTCGATCTTGTGCGCCTGGTACCAGCGTTCATCGGGTTCCTGTAATTTTTTTAGCTGAGGATTCTTTTCGCGCAAAAAGCTCTTCGAGAGAATCCAGCGCTTGTAAGGAGGAGAAACCTCCGCGCCGACCAGGGTAACGCTGCCGCGCTTGTCGTGGCGGCGAATTCCTTCACAGGCGCTCGCCCCGCTGATCCCGCCACCGATGATGAGATAATCGCGTTGAATCATTTGTGAAAAGTCGCACGATAATTTCGGCGCTGGTGCGCCGACAAGTTAAATCGTCAAAACTGTTACTTTTTAACTCCTTACTTCGTTACAACACCGCCCTGCAGATTATTACTGAAGCGATCACGCCCGTGAGATCGGCCAGCAAACCCGCCGGGATCGCGTGTCTCGTTTGTTTTATTCCCACAGCGCCAAAGTAAACCGCCGCGACGTAAAATGTGGTCTCCGTGCTTCCATAAATCGTCGCCGCAGTCAGACTCACGATGTTGTCTGGCCCGAGACGATGCACAATGTCCGTGAGCAGAGCGAGCGTTGCGCTCCCGCTCAGCGGACGCATCAAGGCAAGCGGGAGGAGATCGGTCGGAAATTGCAGCGGCGTCAGAATTGGTGAAAGCAGGCGACTCAACAAATCGATGCCGCCGGCGCCTTTGAACATCCCAATCGCCACCAGCATCGTCACGAGAAACGGAATGATCTTGAGAATCACGCCGAATCCTTCCTTCGCGCCCTCGACAAACTCGTCATAGACTTTCACGCCACGCGCCTCTGCATAGAGCGGGAAGAAGCTGAGGAGAAATGGTATCGCCAGGATCGACAAGGCGTTTATGCTGCGAACAAAAACATTCTGCGCCGCGGTGTTTGGCGCAGCTGGAACACCAAACCAGGTTGGCGCTACCATCCGGACAAAGAACGCGATGAAGAGAACAACCAGCGCGATCAGCGCAATCAGACCCCAGATCGACAATCGCTTCACCGGTTCTTGAGGGACGACGCTGCCGCTGTAGCCGGGGTCGGTGACCCCGGCCTGGCTGATCCCGGCCTCTTCCTTAATTTCCTCTTTCTCCAAATCCTGTTTGATTTTCGCCCTTTGATTGGACGGCGAAATACGAAAAGCCGGCAATTTCTCAAGAAGTTTTACGGAAATGATTGCCACGCTCGCCGCGCAAAGCGTCGCGAGCAGCGCAGTGCCGACGATTGCGGTTGGTCTTGTCGATCCCGACGCGACAAGGATTGCGATCGCGGTCGCTGGAATCAATTGCACAGAGCTGGTGTTGATCGCCAGAAACGTGCACATCGCGTTGGTTGCCACGCCGGGTCGTGGATTAAGCGACTCCAGATCGCGCATCGCGCGCAAGCCGAGCGGCGTAGCTGCATTGCCGAGACCGAGCATGTTAGCCGACATGTTCATTACCATCGAACCCATCGCGGGATGTTCGGGTGGAACATCCGGGAAAAGCCGGCGCATGATCGGGCGCAGACCGCGCGCGATCCGTTGCACCAGCCCCGCGCGCTCGGCCAGACGCATCACGCCCAGCCACAATGCCATGATACCGATCAAACCCAGTGCAATGGTGACGGCCGTCTTGGCGCCATCGAATGCGCCTTCGGTTACATCTTTCAAACGATCGTTCCAACCGCCGATCGCCACCGCGAGCAAAACCAGCGCAAGCCAAATGTAATTCAGCACGCTCGCTGTTGTAGCCACGTCGCTGTGCGACGTCCAGCCTTAGACGCGCCACAGGCGCGTGGGTATGGGGCCACAGTCTAGCAGCTCGCGCGTCTTGTCTTCCATACGCGTTCTGCGATAATCACAGCATGGAGATCGTCTTCGCCATCACACAGGAAGCCGATGGTGGCTTCGTAGCCGAATGTCTCTCGCACGACATTTTCACGCAGGGAAACACATGGGAAGAATTGCGGGCAAACGTCCGCGAGGCGGTGACGGGTTACTTTTTCGATCAGCCCAAACCGACGGCAGTTCGCCTGCATCTGGTTCGTGATGAAGTGATGGCCGTGGCGTGAAGCTGCCGCGTGATTTGAGTGGAGCAGGGCTGGTCAAACTCCTCTGCAGGCATTATGGCTATCACTGTGTGCACCAGGAGGGCAGCCATATCATCATCGAGACGAATGCTCCGCAACAACATCGTATTTCAATTCCCGACCATTCCCCACTCAGAATCGGAACGCTAAATGCGATCCTCAAAGCGGTTGCGGAAGTCCAAGGCGTGCAAAGAGAAGAAATCCTGCGGCACTTATGAGTACGCCAACCAGACGTAATTCAGCACGCACGCTGTTGTAGCCACGTCGCGGTGCGACGTCCAGTCTTAGACGCGCTAGAGGCGCGTGGCTACAGGCGATATTGTGATTGCATTGTCTCTCTTTCTTTCGGCAGACTGGCTGCGCCATGAATGAATCGGTTACTCAAATCCAGGACACGACCGGGAATCCCGCGCCACTGGGGCTGCTCGGGTTCGGCATGACCACCGTGTTGCTGAACCTGCACAACGCTGGCTTTTACGAACTCAATAGCATGATTCTGGCGATGGGGATTTGCTATGGCGGCGCTGCGCAGATCATCGCCGGCATCATGGAATGGAAGAAAGGCAACACCTTTGCCACGACCGCCTTTGTTTCCTACGGCTTGTTCTGGCTCTCCCTGGTTGCGCTGGTTGTGCTGCCAAAAGTCGGATGGGGTGCGGCATCCAACGACACAGCGATGGCCGCGTATCTCGCAATGTGGGGACTGTTCACCGCCGTCATGTTTCTGGGCACGCTGCGGCTTAACCGCGCGTTACAAGTCGTGTTTGCCACGCTGACGATTCTTTTCTTCATGCTCGCCATCGGCGATTTTACCAACGCAAGTCCAGGCTTCAGGCATCTCACCGGATATGAAGGAATCTTCTGTGGTTTTTCGGCGATTTACGCCGGACTTGCGCAGGTGCTCAACGAATTGTTCGGCAAAACTGTGCTCCCGCTCGGCCCGGTGACGAAATAAGTTCGTTGGATTTTGTCGAGCAGCGGGGGCGCACCGATGATGGGCCCGCCTTTAGCGGGCTCAGCCAGTATCTCGATGGACAGCGCAACCATGCGTCATTCATTCCACAATCTGCAGCTTCACCGTCTCGGCTAACGAGTCATCCACGTAGAACTCCGCTCGATACTCGCCGGGAGCCCAACCATCTTCGGGCTGCGACAGTGTAAACGCTCCATGAGCTGTTGGGCTTTCCGCAATCGCGACAGCTTCATCGACCTTGTAGTCCGGCGGAGCATCGTCCCCAATATTCTCCGCGATCCAGACCACGCGCACTTTTGCCCCTTTTCGCAGACGATGTCCCCGCCAGCGCACATAAATCTGAGGCGTGTCGGATGAAAATGTCGTGGTCGCTTTACCGAACGGCTCCTTTGCAAGGCTCACGGAAAGTTCTTTCGGCGTCGCGTCGATTTTTATCTGCGGTCTCTTTGTAATCCCAGGCCGTTCGGCCAATTCGAGCGAAATCCGCTCAAGCAAGTCGCCGTTTGCAGCGCGCATCGTTGTGACATCCTTGACGATTCCAGTGCCAGTCGCAAACCAGCGGTCAATCGTCATAAGGCTCGGTGATGTTTGTTCGCCGTGGATGCGGAACGCATGGAATTCTCCAGCCGGCACTTCGACATCTTCTTCTCCGACGACCTCGTAGCGCTGATGCACCTTTAGGTCGCCGGCCTGTCCGTTGAAATTCCAGTTTGCGCCACGCTTGAGTGGCATGGCGATCATCGTCTGCGGCGGATTAAGGTTGACGAATTCGCCGTCCACGTTAATCCGCGCCCAACAAATTATTCCACGTTCGTCCACCGTGAGGAGATCTGTATTTGTAACCACGCCGGCCCGGTGCATCTCGAATTTGAGAAGGTCCTGTCCGTCCACGTTCTCCGTTCCTCCGATGCGGTACAAAACCGGAAGGTGAATTTTCCCGTCAGTGTCTGCTTTTACATCGGGCACCCTGAGTCCTTTGCTCACTTCCTGCGTCATATTGTATCGCCACCCGGTTCCGTCCGCAGTTGGAATCGATTGTGCTGCCGAGGCGAGAGCCAGCGGCGCTGCAGCAAGCAGGAGGCTTAGAATTTTCATTTTACGCTTGGGAAAGTGCGAAAATTCTCGCAGCGTCAACGTGGTCTGATCTGCATCGACACGCATTCTGACACGAGATGGCAATTTTCGTTCAACCACCCTGCGATGAAGCTGTCATTCGTTGGCGAGCCGCAGCCGCGCCGTGCACGAAGGCTTCCGGGCCATGGATTCTCGCGGCGACAATTCTTGGATCTAGCATGGCGTTTATTGACGGAACCGTTGTTAACGTGGCGCTGCCTGCGTTACAACAGAGCTTGAACGCAACCGTTGTCGATGTTCAATGGGTCGTCGAAGCGTATTCACTTCTGCTTTCCGCGTTCCTGCTTCTGGGTGGTTCATTGGGAGATCGTTACGGACGACGTCGCATCTTTATCCTTGGCGTGGCGATCTTTTCTCTCGGCTCATTGTGGTGCGGGTTCGCGACTAATATTCACGAATTGATCTTTTCCCGCGCGCTACAAGGCGCCGGCGGCGCTCTTCTCGTGCCAGGAAGTCTTGCCATCATAAGCGCCTCGTTCCGCGAAGAAGATCGTGGCCGCGCGATCGGCACATGGTCTGGCTTTACTGCGATCACCGCGGCAATCGGCCCGGTGATCGGGGGATGGTTAATCGAGCAAGTATCGTGGCGCGCGGTGTTTTTTATCAATGTACCGCTGGCGGCGATCGTGTTGGTTATCTCCGCATCCCGGCTCCCGGAAAGCCGGGACGAAAGCCAAAAGGAGCGACCGGATTGGATGGGAGCCGCACTCACGGCGATCGGCCTTGGATCGCTTGTTTACGGCTTGATCGAATCCTCGCGGTTGAGTTTCGGACATCCTGCGGTGCTGGCTGCGCTGATTGGCGGGAGTTTTTTTCTGATCATGTTCCTGCTTGTGGAAACGCGCGTGAGAAATCCGATGTTGCCACTCGCCCTGTTTCGTTCGCGCGATTTCACTGGCGCGAATTTGCTCACACTGTTTCTTTATAGCGCGCTCGGAGGCACGCTCTTCTTCCTGCCGTTAAACCTGATTCAGGTTCAAGGTTACACGGCCACGGCTGCGGGCGCCGCGCTGCTTCCTTTTATTCTGATCATGTTTCTCCTATCACGCTGGTCGGGCGGACTCGTGGAACGTTACGGTGGCAAGCTTCCACTGGTTGTTGGTCCAACCATCGCCGCGATCGGATTTGCGCTTTTTATTCTGCCGGGGTTGGGTGCGAATTACTGGAGCAAATTTTTTCCAGCGACAGTCGTGCTTGGTCTGGGTATGGCGATTCCCGCGAAATCGCGTCGGGATTGCATCGGGAATTAACAATGCTGTCTCCCGGGTGGCCGGGCTGCTCGCCATCGCGGTGCTCGGTATCGTGATGTTCGACGTCTTCAATCGTTCTCTTGATTCGCGTTTATCCAGCCTCGAACTGTCCCCAGCGGCGCGACGTTTTCTGGAGAATCAACGAATCAGCCTGGCAGCCGAGAAAATTCCGGGAGAGATCGCTTCGCCGACCCGCGAGGTTGTAAAAGAGGCGATCGATGAATCTTTCGTGAGAGGATTTCGGCGAGTAATGCTTATCGGAGCGGCACTGGCGCTGGCGAGCAGCATAGCTTCCTTACTGCTCATCAACGGCGGCGCCAAATCTCCAGACTGCCGAAAAGGCTAGCGTCTCTTTGACGGTTTGGGTTCGGATATGATTCGCGCAATGAGAATTGAAGTGAAACACGCTTTCGCGGTGTCGATCTTGCTCGGGATCGTAACGTTTTTTTGCGTATGGCAGGCGTCCGCGCGCGAAGGGCCTTGCTCTTCGCGACACGTTCTTGTGGTTGTGTGGGACGGAATGCGGCCCGATTTCGTGAGTCAGCAAAACACGCCCGCGCTTTGGAAGCTGGCGCATGAGGGAGTCATTTTTCACAACCACCACGCGGTTTATCCGAGTGCGACAAACGTAAACGGAACGGCGCTCGTCACAGGCGTCTATCCCGGCCACAGCGGCGTAATTGCAAATCATGACTACCGCCCGGAAATCGACA
>WNFZ01003682.1_pt1 | contig 16405 bp, 21 predicted proteins | sample 5400081 | NCBI WGS metagenome assembly WNFZ01 (sample SAMN13153365, study PRJNA577476) | soil metagenome | isolation source: 80 cm soil or saprolite under grassland replicate 1 | place: USA:California | collected 2016-06-15 | reverse complement strand
AAGCCAGAGTGGTGAGACGATTGCCAAATTGGCTATGTCTTGGGCGAGTGCCTGCGGCAAGAAAGCAGATGTTAAGCCAGCGTAAATGCTTTTTACAGATAATGAAATGATACTGCCTGCGATTGCCAAAAGTGCCGCAGCAATTGATAGCCACAGCCAGATTGCTGATGTGGGGGATGAAAACGGTAGGTGATGGCCACGATTGATATTGTTTGTTTTCATTGTTGTAATTCTTTTTGAATGATGACGAATTATTCTCTCAACATCCGCCTAACGGCTTGCGTTACCCGCTGGTGGGCGGGACGAGATAACACTATTTTATCGGAAATCTCTTGAGGCCACATAAAATGCCTAAAAAACGCGCAGACTCCCACTTGTCGGGTGCACGCTGTGTTGGGCGGCTGTTGATGGTTGCATATTAACAAAAGGACTCGAAAACCATTATTCCTGTGTGATTGTCTTACCGAAGGGAATTCCATCCTTAGCTCCCGTGCGGTAAATTCCAAAATCTGTTTCAAACTCGATTTCACAATCAGCAGGTTTTGTATTCTGTATCAATTCCTCAAATAAATCAAGGATAGCGTCAAGTGTGGCACCGTCTTCTGAAAAACCACCATAGGCTGGTCCACTACCTGCTGAATAGGCAGTAAAAATCACGCCCGTTTCTTTATCGCGAAATGTGTAATCGAATCCTTCATAGACGATCTCATTTGGTGATCCAAAGAGCGCCCATAAGCGAGATAGAAAGTCACCAAAATCATCTGTCTTCTGTAGATTAATCCGATTTCTTATTCTGCCAGTGCCCGCTGCCTCAGAAGATGCAACTCGTTCAAACCGTAAAGGATCAATAGAACGCAAGACTCATTAGCTGAATCAGACAACACTGCCTACTTTATCAGTTTTACATACAACTCGATCTAAAAACACAGAGAAATTACCATCATCATTTTGAACGACAGGATTAATCACCGTGAAATTTCAGATATGTGTGAGTTTCGCCTTTAATTCGCTGAGCCAATTCTAAAACCTTATGAAGATGTTCTGTAATTTCATCTACTGACAATTTCTTTTCGCGAACCCGATACTCCACCAATCCTGTTTTCAAATTATGCACTCGGAAGGGTTTATCCACCAACTTGATGACTCTCTCCGTTGTGACAAATTGCAGTAACCATTGCAGTTCATTAATAAAAACAGTAATTTGTTTCTGATTCAAAACAGTGTTCCCATAAGGATCAATAAACCGCAAACAAACAGTATTCTCTAATTGCACTAGAGCAAGCGCAAATGCAAAACAATTCCTTGAGTCAGGAATTTCTTCTAACCGTTTATCTAACTCATTTTCCCAACGAATATCAATTCCCATATTTTTTACAAGGTTTTGCCCAACGGCTTGCGTTACCCGCTAGTGGGCGGGACGAGATCACGCCGCTTTGACGGAATCCAGCTTGAGCCACGCAAACTGCCTGAAAACGCGCAGATTCCCACCAGTCGGGTGCACGCTGTGTTAGGCGCACTCACCGAACGCCGACCTTTATGATTGAGCGAAAATACCAAACCCATCTTGACATGATTTTACCCACAATGAAAACTTTAGCAATGACCAAAAAAGATCACGACCAACCCAAACACTTGCTAAACAGAAACACGAAATAAGTGAAAAAACAAATTTGCCAAGGAACGAGACTTCACCGAAAAAGCTGCATGGAATCTGATGAAATAATTGCCAAGGAAAACGAACATGACCTGGCAAACTTATATGACCTAAACCCAAGATTGTGTCTCGACAGGCTCGACAACCACCAACGAGACCGACTTGACCCATAAAAACATGGCTGACCAAAGCCACTGCGAGCCGAAGGTGAACATACTCTGTTGCCCGTTACCGAGCCGTAAAGAACCAAGCTGGTGTGGCGCAGAAGAAATGAGCCTATAAAAATTCAATACGATTTGCGCCACACGAGCGGACGAGCTGAATTGCATTTTGGTTTTCAGGATAAAGCACACGATGCACCCAGCCACGAAATAATGAAAGCGTATCTACTTATATGGGTGTATTGTGTGCGGTTCTTCGGCGGCGATCGGGTGTGAAGAATTGCTCTTCGTTCGCCTAACGGCTTGCGTTACCCGCTGGGGGGCAGGACGGGACAGCGCTATTTTGACGGAACCCACTCCAAGCCACACAAAGTGCTTGAAAACGCGCAGACTCCCACCAGTCGGGTGCACGCTGTGTTGGGCGGTTTTCTCTCGCCCGATTATAGTCATGAAATTTAACACCACCAATAGAGCGCCAACTGCACTCACCACATTGACCCAATCTGCCCATCCCAGAAAAACCAGTCCTCCAAAAAACGCAAAGGCACTCTGTACAGCTATCAGATTTACAGTTTGGAGCACTAGCCACAGAGTTATGATTGGCAGGATTGAAAATAATGCTGTCAAGGACACAAATAAACGCTGACTGAGCTTCGTACGCACTTGGGGAGCCGTACATAGGAAAAGAGGAATAACGCTTATCAATAAGAAGAATGTTGGAGCGAGAGTGGAAGGTGGAACCACATACCAAATCAATTGAAGGGGACTTCGATCAGTACTTGTGTATACCCTGAGAGCAAAAGGAAGTGCAATGACCAACGAAGCAATGAGAGGTGAGAGAATGAATAATAATGGAGTTAGCCACGGTAAGAATGAAAGATACTTGGCTGTTGCCCTGAATATGTCGTCGGGTTTCTCGAAATCGGAAAGGTGGTTGAAAAGATCATCAAGATTTTCTCCGCAATTTGGGCAAAGAACATCGGTTGCAAAACAAGCTGTTCCGCAATTGGGACAGATGTCTTCTTTTTTGGGAGTCAACAATTTCTTTGTCATTAGAAAAGCAATTTCAACGAGCTTACTTGCCTAAAGCGCCTAACGGCTGGCGTTACCCGCTGGTGGGCGGGACGAGGGGACGCCATTTTGACGGAACCAACCTCCAGCCAGAAACCTGCCCAAAAACGCGCCGACTCCCACCAGTCGGGTGCACGCTGTGTTAGGCGCACTCATTGAACGCAAGACTCTTTGATTGAGCATGACTTGATTTTATTTCACACTATCGAATGTTATTTCTCTAAAGTTATCAAACAGAATTGCGCCTCGATCAGCACCTATAGCAAATGTCCAAGTCAAGTTAGACCAGTTCTTACCAATCTTTTCACGATAGAAAATAGTTTCAGATGGGTCGGATGGATCCCAAATAACCCCTAAAAATTCACCATTTGGCAAAAGCGCCATCAACAAAGAATAATTTGTATCTGGTTTGGGCGAAAAGTTCCCTGATAACCTTGCTCCACCAAGCCCATTTTTTCCTGCCCATACATTTACTCTTGCATAATTGTTCTCCATGTAAATACCAAATCGCTTGTAACCATCGGTGTACCAATCTCCGTGACCTAAATACATCTCAAAAACAGAACCTTTTGTGTAAGTAAAATCTATAATAATGCCCTGGTTGTCATTGAAGTCTCTATTACGAACAATCCCATTCCAGTCTCTTCCAATAACATTCAGAACGCCGTTACTGATTCCCCCAGAGATAAGACCGCTACCCCATTTATCTGTAACTAAATCAAAAGTATCAATATTGACTACTTGTGCGCCATTCAAATATTCCAAAGTTTTGTCAGGTGCTTGGATAGTTGCAGTTGGAGGAATAGGCGTTCTGGTGGGTACGGGTGTCTTTGTTGGTAAAGATATATCTGTTGGTAGTAGTGTAGATGTAGGCGGAATAGATGTAGGCGGCGGAGTGGAAGCGGGGGCGCAAGCACTCACAATAACCGTTAGAAACACGAACGCAAGGAATACTGACTGAATTGATTTTTTCATGACCTATCTCCTTTTGTTTTGATTTTGCGATGAAGCGCCTAACGGCTCGCGTTAGTGGCTTGGCGGTGAGAACCAACTCACGAAACGGAACAAGGCGTTCGCTCAGATTCCTCTTCCAAAACGCGCCGCGTACCGCCAAGTCCACTGCACGCTTTGTTAGGTGCACTCACGGAACGCCAGCCTTGCCAACTGGAGCAAACTTAATCAAATTATTGCAGATCACTCAATCTTTCGCAACTGATAAAAAGCATGACTTACCAACAAACGAACGAAAGGAGAGACCGGCATTTTGCGAGAAGTTTGATTTTTCAAAACAAAGCATTTGCGGCGCAGAACCTATAATGGTTTTTAGTATGCAAAATTTGCGCCGCAAGTGCGGACGAGCGCCAAACAAAATCGCGAAACCAAAAAGCACACGCCGCGCTTTTTGCGGGGTGTGCGAGTGATTTCGATGCATTCACGACCAGTAAGTTCATGTGAAAGAATAATCTTGACTTGGAATTTCAGAAATCTGTCCTGGTTGAAATTCAAAAGGTTGGCTTCGTTTTTGCCGTTGTGCGCCTAACGGTTGGCGTTACCCGCTGGCGGGCGGGACGAGATAACGTCGTTTTGACGGAACCCACTTCAAGCCACGCAAACGGCCAGAAAACGCGCAGACTCCCACCAGTCGGGTGCACGCTGTGTTAGCTGGCGTTTTGACCTTAAGACTCTATTGGTTTCTAAGTGCTCTCTGTAAAACTTCTGTGACCCAACGATTGAGACTCTGATCTTTCAGCTTTGCTTGAATATAGGCTTCACGATGTAACTCAGCAGGCAAACGCACTACGAATTTTCCAGAAAATGGCTTTTCAGGTGACTCACCGCGTTGCGCGCAAAAATCGAGATAATCATCAACCGATTCTCGAAATGCCTTTTGAATCTCATCCACGCTTTCCCCTTCAAACGTAATGACATCGCGGACATTGATCACTTCCCCATACAAAATGCCTGCTTCTTCGTCAATTTCAACTTTACCAATATATCCTTTATATTCCATCATGGCTCAACTCCTGCCGCTTCCAGAAACCGGCGGACCGATTTGACTGCGCCTTTGTTAGTTTCTTTACGCGGATGCGGACGGTGAAACACAGCGCGAACATCTTTGAGGGCGACTCGAACTCTGGAACCACTACCTTCTGTGACTTCGGCTCCCAAAGCACTAAAGAGAGCTTCAATATCTCGCCAAGCGATATTGGCACGCTCAGGCTTCTCGAAAATGGCTTCCAGAGTTTTGCGGTGTTTGCGATCCACAATCTAATAATATCAGAAAGTGATACTGTTATCAAGGGCTGTTTGAACCAATTTCAAAACATTGATTTGAAGCGAAGCCAGCTAACGGCTTGCGTTACCCGCTGGTGGGCGAGACGAGACAGCGCCGCTTTGCCGGAACCCGCTTCAAGCCGCGCAAACTGCCCGAAAACGCGCAGACTCCCACCAGTCGGGTGCACGCTGTGTTAGCCAGCATTTTAAGCAAGCGGCTCTGGGTTTTCGATTTGCTCTTTTGTCGTTTTAGCTGCCGCAGTATTCCAAGCATCAAGCATCCAGGGAGGCAATTGATCGTGGCGCTTTACTGAGACCCTCGCATTCGCATATGGCATATAAGGAAGCAGTACCGTCCGCACAACAAGGCTTTCAGGGTTAACTTGTATAGGCGCGATAAGATCAGGAGCTTGCGTGATGTTTTCGCGGCTCTGCATATATAAAGGAACGAGATAATTCATCCGACCATAATACCAATATGGCAGTTCGAGTTTCCGATTTAGCGACCATTGGATTGCCCCAGACACTGCACACATCTGAGACACAGGCGGAGTCTTTTCAAGAAACGGAACCCGATCGGCGTTCTCTCGCAATATATGCTCATGAAGCATAACGATTTCTGCGCCGCGCGGTATTGACGGCGTGCTTGGTATTTCAGGTGGTGTTGGAAGATTTGACGCCGAAATATCCGAACCAACGTGAACACAATAGAGTGGTTGTCGTTCTACGTTCGTGTTTCGTTCCATTACCAAATAGAGTGGGGTTCCGTAGCGTGTTTGAAGATGTCCTGCCGTTACAAAAAGTTGATTATTACTTAATGTGTACCGTTGTTGTTCAATGCTCCATGCGATATGAACAGCAAGATATTTTTCAAGAGCATATTCATCAGTTCCCCAAACTTCAGAAAGTGCTGCATTCTTGAGGGCAGTGAGCTGAGGAACGGGGATGTGTGCAAGTCGGCGAAGCCTTGCCACAACTTCATTGGTGAAGCTGTCACCCAACGCTGCAAGCATTTCTTCATGAGCTATGAACATAATGCTACCTTTCTTTCATTGCTGGCTAACGGCTTGCGTTACCCGCGCTGGGGCGGACGGCAGAACGCTGTCCGATGAGAAAAAGGCTGAGGCAGAGAAAATGCCTGAAAACGCGCAGACTCCCCAGCGTCGGGTGCACGCTTTGTTGGGCAGTTTTTCTAAAGGATGCAAACATTCAAAGTTGCCAATAATTATTTAGCGGTATCGAGAACCTTGATTTGCCACGACCCAGATGCTTCAATCATGAGCATTTTTAGATCTTTCTCTATTTTAACTGTTCCATGATAAGGCGGCTTTCCATCAATAATTGGTACAAAACCATTGTCGCCCTGTCCCGATAAACTAAAGTAGTATCCTGATTCATCAATCTCAATTTCAAGTGAGGATGATTTTCCTCCTCGGAGAAAAACCACATCATTGTTTTTTCCGGTGAATACGCTAGGTACACTCACTTTTCTTCCATTCTCAAATGGCAATATTTCGATTTCCCATTTTCCTTTGGTATATATCTCTAATAATGTGTCTGAAAAGACTCCTGATCTGACATATCTAATACTTGAGTTCCGGCGTAATTGCTGTTTACATGCAAGACAAATTCTAACTGACGTTGTTTTTCATTATCATTCCATGCAATAAACTCATCTGACCCTGTGTATGTGATATGGATTAGGGCGGGCCCTCGCCATTTGTTGATTGTGAGATATGCGTTTCCTTCACCTGAAAAAGTAATCGGACTCGGAATAGTTGCTTGAGGGGTAGGTGAAACAGCAGCGTCTGGTGAACATGAAGCCAAGATTGTAGTAATGAGAAATGCTGTAATGATCGCTTTAGTTTTCATTTGTGGAACATCATATACCACTAACTGCCCAACGGCTCGCGTTACTGGCTGGCGGGAGGGACAAGATAACGACATTTTAACGGAACTGATTTGAGCCAAAGAGAATGCTTGAAAACGCGGCGCGTACCCGCCAGTCCAGTGCACGCTGTGTTAGCCGCTGTTGTTTTTCAAGTTTTCCCATTGATTTATCTGTACTGAACTCTTTATTCTATCCGCGAAGTCTTTTGGCAAAGGCGAGCGTTCCGCTTCATTAACTACTGGTTTTCTCTCAGGATTTGTTAAATCCAAAAAAGAATAACTGACATTTTGATTGTAAATGATTTTAGACTGGAGAAATTTAACTTTATCTTTCTCAAAAATTACAATATTTTTACCGACTTGAGACTGATAGCTCACATACCTTATACCGTCTACCCCCTTCTTCTTCACATATTCAGCAACAAATTGCATGGGCAAATAATCAAGCTCTTTTTCTCTCTCTGCAATAACTGCTGAAAAGCATCTCGCTAGTTGAAAATGATTTGAATCGAAACGCGGCGTATTAATATCAACCCACAAATCAAAAATGTTTAATTTATCTATTGCTTCTAATTCCGCTACACTGATAAATGATAATAAACCTGGACGAGTTTCAGACAATGCAGTGTATTCATCTTGTGCAACATACAGATAAGCGATTCTTTCTGGACTCGCCCTTTGAGCGGTAGCGAAATGGGCATCGGGCGCCATTGATTCTTTTTCAGCATAACCTGACAAGGTTTCTTTATATATTCTCATTTCACTCAATTCGATTAGGCGAGCACGATAAAACTTTGTGCCTGGCTCCAAAGTTTCTATATGCTTATCGAACATTTCGTCTATCGCCTGTAATATTTGATTGCTTTGTGGGAAAAACCTATTATTGAACTTTATTTCATCCGCAAAAGCTTGCCAATCCAAAATTAACATTTCCACTCCTTTTACGATCTTGAAAATACAATGACAAGCGGCTAACGGTGTGCGTTACCCGCTGGTGGGTGGGACGAGATAACGCCATTTTGCCGGAACCAATTCCAAGCCACACAAACTGCCTGAAAACGCGCAGCCTCCCACCAGTCGGGTGCACGCTGTGTTGGGCGGCGCACTTTGCCCGAAAAAGAACTTACCCATATGTTTTACGCCCGCAATAGCACTACGCCGAGCCAGAGACACCAAACTATTCCGACCACAGGTCCAAGAAAGCCCAGGGGCAGTATGAAAATGGCTCCGATGCCAGCTATTCCGAATAACAGCCCTACATAGTTCAAAGCCTTGGGGAATGTTCCCGCTCGCAATGCAACCCAACTAACCAATACTGCCCACCAGCCATAAGCAAAGATTCCTCCACTCACCAGACCAACTCCATTCGAGGAGACTAAACTAAGAGTCAAGAAGGCTGTTTCGGCGGCATCTCGATTTTGGGGATAGTTGCGAGCCAATTGAACAACACTGTTACCGATTGTGCCATTCGCGAGAATGAGTGTGGTCGCAACAAGACCTGCTGCCGTCGCCAATCGCATAAGCGTAGGCGAACTATTCTGCAAGCGTTCATACAGTCCCATTACCATCAGTATGAGAAAAACGGCAAATAGTATGTCGCCGGGAAACAACCAAAACGCAACAAATGGCTGGTTGACGACAAAGGGCAGGACTTTTGCAGGGTCAGCAAAATCGTTGGGCCCCTGAAATCCAAAGCTTGGCAGAACTCCCAGAATGAGCACGAGCACGATAACAAAGAACACCCCTTGAAGCACTGCTCCAATGCCAGCAGCTTTTTGTGAATTGTTCATGGCTTATCTCCTGCTTAGTCGAATTTGTTTATTGGCATTTGTTAATGCAATGATGATGAGCCGCCCAACGGCTTGCGTTACCCGCTGGTGGGTGGGACGAGACAATACCACTTTGACGGAACCAACTTCAAGCCGCGCAAACTGCCTGAAAACGCGCCGACTCCCACCAGTCGGGTGCACGCTGTGTTGGGCGCACACATGGAACGCCGACTGACTCGATTGAAAACAAACAACCAAACCCATCTTGCAAAATTGTACTCAGAATAAATCCTTTGGCAATCACCAAAAAAGATTTCAACTAACGAAGACTTTGCCAAAGCAGAGTCACCGACCAAGTGAAAAACCAACTTTGCAAAGGGACAAAACCGAGTCAGAAAACCTGAATGAAGTGATACAAAACCTTTGTGTCTCGACAAGCTCGACAACCACCAATGAAACTCAATAGAATCTGCCAACCTATATAAAACCAAAATGTGACGTTGCCACCCAAACCGCCTTGACCGATAAAAACTCTGACGAAGCAAAAACTATGGATGGAAGACAAAGGCGACTGCGGGCAAGGCGACACTGAAATGGAAAGGATGCATCTGCGGCGCAGAGAAATTACGGCTATGCAAAATCAACACGATTTGCGCCGCAGTTGCATGGATGGCGGGCAAAGACAAAATTAACAACTGAGAAGCACACGCTGTGTACTCACAGGGTGTGCGGGTTATGCAAAGACTTCTCGCCATACAAAACTCATGTAAAAGTGCAACGCTGATTTTGGCAGACTTCAAAATTCAACTTCTCGAAAAAAAGCTCAAACACTGATACCGCTTTTGTGCCGCCCAACGGTGTGCGTTACCGGCGGCTGGAGAGAGAAAAGCTTGGAAACGGCAAACTGCTAAAGTTCAGAACAAGCTCTAAAAAACGCGCAGACTCCCAGCCGTCCGGTGCACGCTTTGTTGGGCGCTTTCAGGTTGTGCAAGACTCACAGCCGAAATGGAAAAACTCGATGATGAACAAAATTCTTACTTTGCTTTAAGATCAATAGACCACTTGCCATTTGCTTGTACCTCTAATACTAATGTATCGGGTTTAAGAATTACTGTACCTTGGTATGGTTCGGTAGTATTCACCAATACATCTTTGCCGTGCCCATATCCTATGACTGCAAAAAATCTAGATGCTTCATTACCTTTGACCGTTGCCAAGTCAGGCGTTCCACTAGCAAGAAGAATTACATCGTCCCCATTGCCGGTAATCACTCCAGGAACGTTTAATGTATGAGCCATTGAGAAGGGTAAAACTTCGATCTTCCAATCGCCTATTGCCTGCACTTCAAATCGAACCGTACGGTTCTCACCGAAATCCAGTGGACGAATTCCGTCATAAGGATCTGTCGTGTTAACAAGCACATCGATTTTATTGCCACTGTCGTCATAGTTAATTACAGCGAAAAATCGACTCGCTGCATTACCAGTGATATGGACAATTGCAATTTCAAAGTGATTATAAAAATCAACTATCGAATCGCCACTACCAGTAAAAGTAACAGGGTCAGGTTCTGGTATGAGTGTAATTGTCGGTGAGGGCAGATTAGTTGGAATGTCGGTAAGCATTGCACTTGGAATAGCTGTATTTGTGGGAAGTAAGATCGCTGCGGCTGTCTGCGTAGAAGCGATCGCTTTTGCAACGTCTACGGTAGGTAAAGCTGAAGGGGATGATTGCGACGCACATGCTAAGGAGATTAATAACAACAGAGTTAAAAATGCAATCATAGGAATAGGTGCTTTTTTCATAGTTGCCTCCATTGCTGCCGGTTATACGATCCTTACTTCATGACACATGTATTGGAATAGCGTCGTCTTGTTGATAAACCACTAATCTCACAAATCTTCTTCAAAGGTATTGCCAACATCAGAAACCAAACGCCCAACGGCTTGCGTTACCCGCTGGTGGGCGGGACGAGAGAACGCCGCTTTGATGGAACCAACTTCAAGCCATGCAAACTGCTTGAAAACGCGCCGCGTACCCACCAGTCGGGTGCACGCTGTGTTAGCCTGCAATTACTTGCTCTTCACCTGACTTGATTTCCTGATACGACGCAATAATACCAGTTCTCATGATATGGATTTACAGGTCGTCCAGATAAACACTTTTCGGGCACTCTAACCGCTTTGTTGCCAGCGACATAAATATAAGCCGTCATTAACCCATCAAGATCATCAGGGGTTTCCGGAAATACAACCAATATAGTTTTATTGTCTTTATCGTGCGTGATGGAAATTTCTCCAAACCGCGTTAAGTGACTGTATGGTGCTGGTAATACGAAACTACTACCATTCTGCTTAGAAAAATCCACCTCATTTGCATTGATAGTCCTTAATGCAGATGAATATTCCTCACCATACAAAATAAAATCCAAGTCCCAATACGCGCGGAAGATGATCAATCCAATTAACAAGCCAAGTACCGTTAGATTAATTCCAAGTGCGACTGGTGCTTGACCTCGTTTTGAAATGGTGCGCGCAATGGAAACTGCAATTAGTGCAAGTAATGGTAACCAGAAAATCGATAAACAGCGATTGTAAGGTGTTCTATCAACATTAAACAGCCACCACCCCGAAAAGACAAGCAGGATTCCGTCATAGACGAGGGAAACGACAGTCAACTTTGAAATCTTCATAATGATGCGCAATGTGACTTCTTTGCAGGCTAACGGCTTGCGTTACCGGCGGCTGGGGAGAAAAAGGATTGGAAACGGGAAATTGCCATAGCTCAGAACCAGCCTCAAAAAACGCGCACAGTCCCAGCCGTCCGGTGCACGCTGTGTTAGGCGGTTTGAGTTTTGGATAATGACTGTTGTGTTAGCCATGTGAGCCCCACACCTGTGGCTGTGGCAAAAAACACCACGCCGAGTTGTTGAACTGAAGGATTATGAATTCTAATGATTTCTTGCGAAAGCGTCCAACTTATCGAAACAATTATTATCCACCAACTAGCCTTTTGTAATAGATTTTTGATAGCTTGGTACTGTGCCAAACCTAAAATCATTCCACCGAAAAGATAAACAAAAAAGGGAATCTCTCTTAGAAAAGCATTGATTGTTGCAGATCGGTTCAATAACTTTATTATTAATGCCGCCACGAACAAACCAATTGATGTAGCCAAAACCCATCCAAATGAATTCGGAATACGTTCTCGCAAACAAATCCATTGAGATAAGGCAAAGACGGCACCAAAAACAGCAAAGTACAATGGCGATGTTGGCAATGCTGCGAATTCAGTGTTGGGAAAGAGAGTCTTAATAACAAAATTACCAACAGCCTGTGCAATGAACCATCCACAGCTTGTAATCAATATCCATCTGCCTAAAAATCGATCCGCGGAATTCATATGCATATTTTATAGTTTCTACCGCCTAACGGCTGGCGTTACCCGCTGGTGGGTGGGACGAGATAACGCCGCTTTGCCGGAACCAGCTTCAAGTCGCACAAACTGCTTGAAAACGCGCAGACTCCCACCAGTCGGGTGCACGCTGTGTTAGGTGGCGGTCATTGATTTACTCTCCTGGGTTTTTGCCCTCTAAAAGGAGATTTGTCTTCTCAAGAATATCTTGCGCTGTCGGAATCTGTTCATAACCTTCCATAAACGCTGAGGTATCGGAAGGCTTCGTCCCTTTTTGCGTCCATACACTAAAACCTGACGGCGGAGAACTGCAATCTACATATGGTCCTTGAATAATGCCAAAGCCACCCAGTGTATCTCTGAAAGAACACAATGCGTTACTATTACCGACCAGCACAATTGGATAAAACTTTTGAGATTTTTGATTCAACCAGTCTCTATCTACGAGTCCAGTTGCATTGATGTCAATCCATAAGGCTGTTCTTTTCTGAGTCCGTTGTTTGAACTCGTCGAAAGAATTTGTAACACTAATTTCAGGATGCGCTTCTAAATCTTCTTTGGACGGTTGACCATTATCTTGAGTCAGATAAATAGCTTTATAAGGTGCTAATGGAACCGCTGTGGGTGTTGCTGTTATGCAACCCACAATCAGCAGGAGTGCCAAAATTAGAATAAGTGGTTTCATAATTCTTGCCTAGGTCAAGATTTGCCCTTTATCCAAGATCATTTTGCAATGAATGATTCATAATTATTTATTACGGAGCCACCTAACGGTTTGCGTTACCCGCTGGTGGGCGGGACTAGGTAACGCCATTTTGCCGGAACCAACTTCAAGCCGCGCACACTGCCTGAAAACGCGCAGACTCCCACCAGTCGGGTGCACGCTTTGTTGGCTGGCTCTTTGCCATGCTGCACTACCTTTGTTCTTTTCCTTTTGCTCACCGAGCGATCAATCTTTAGGATAACAAATACGTGGGGAATCATATTCAGCGGACTCACATATTTTATCCCAGCCGGTTATTATCCAAATTTTCCCATCGTGTTTAATAATCACACCTTCGATCTCTATCGAATAACCGTTTTTGCTGCAAGCATAAATATAATCGCCTGACACAGTACGGTCATCAATATTCGAAGCACCACCAGCATACCATGCAACTTCTTCATATAGATCATTGAGATCCCAAGGACAATTAATAGACTGATGCTGGGTATCGGCTTTCCATTGGTCTATTCGCAATTTCTGTTCCGGCACCACTAGCTTTTTCGCAAATCGAAGATTATTGGTCATGAGTGCCTGGAGAAATGAGTATGCAATCTGATGTGGGTCATTACTCTGTTGGGTTTGTTTCTCAGACCTCAATCGGTAATATCCAAAAGCTCCTATACAAACCAGCATCAAAACTAGGACAACGATGATTAGAAATCTAAGAATCTGATGTTTTACTTTTTCGGTGGATGCCATAGTTATTCAATTGCCAGCCAACGGCTTGCGTTACCGGCGGCTGGGGAGAGAAAAGCTGCGAAACGGAAAACTGCCAAAGCTCAGAAACAGCTCCAAAAAACGCGCAGAGTCCCAGCCGTCCGGTGCACGCTTTGTTAGGCGGCGTGCGTTCTGGATGTTTCTCTTAAGGCAAAATAGCTTTCGCCATCCTTTTAGGGTCGGACTCTCTATCTGAATAACCTCTCCTGATATACCAAGATCGAAGAGTTTGTATCGAAAAATCTTTCTCAATTTCGTGTGGTTGCAAAGCCACTGAAGGATTTCCACGTTTGGAAGCTATTCTTTCCGCGAACATAAGAAGTTTTGAACCAATGCCTTGATTTCGAAAATTGGGCACAACATAAATGTAATAGATGAAGAGCGGATATGGAGGATCATATAAATCTACGATCATGATTCCTACCTCTTGCTGCTCAATCTTTGCCAGAAAGATCTTTGATATTCCTGAACGATGCCTTGCAATTGATCTTAGACGTGGAAACTTGACATCGTTAGGTTCAATTTCGATTATTTCAACACTCATATCGACCTAGACGAAGGAAAAACGAGGTTGTGGTTACCTTTTGCTTTTCTAGCATCCACCCAAACGACACATCGTGCTATAGAACGCCTGAACTACCATCAAAGATAGGATTATGAAGGCGAGAATTGCAATCGGCGTAAGAAGTTGATTAAGAGCCTCATTTTTCTTCCCTATCCAAGCACAGATAGCCAAAACAACTATCGACGCGATTATGTATGCCAAGATGCTCATGTTGTTTCTGCTCCTTTCAGGCTTCTGCCGCCTAACGGTCTGCGTTACCGGCTGGTGGGTGGGACGAGACAATGCCATTTTGCTGGAACCAACTTCAAGCCACGCAAACTGCCTGAAAACGCGCAGACTCCCACCAGTCGGGTGCACGCTGTGTTGGGCGGCGATTTAGGCGGACAAGACAATCTGAAAGAATTAGCTTCAATTCTATCTTGTCCAAACGGCCATACTATAACTTTGTTTAACTATTGCCTTTCTCATAATATTGAAACCTACTCGAGTCGCGGACCTTTTGGATTCTTTCCTGGTCCCGAAAGCGTCCGTGTATTACTGCTGGCTTCAACCAAAATTGGCGATGAAAAAATTAAGAGTAAGGTAATCAAAGCTATAAACCCTATGATTTGTGTCCGATGTTCAACCAACCAACTCCCCCACCAAACTTCGCCGAGCTTAAATATCAAGACAATAAGAATAACGATCAGAAATCCAATGAGAGGCTATCACGTTTGTGCAAGCGTTTTCGCATCTTGGACATTCTGTTATCTCGCAATTCTTCATCAGGTTCATTCGACTTTCAAAATCTGTGAATATGCTTTTCAGTACCAGCCGCCCAACGGCTGGCGTTACCCGCTGGCGGGCGGGATGAGACAACGCCGTTTTGAGGGAACCAATTCCAAGCCACGCAAAGAGCCTGAAAACGCGGCGACTCCCACCAGTCGGGTGCACGCTGTGTTGGGCGGCGTTGACTTTAGAAATCATCGTCATCTTCAAGCGGTTCTCCATCTCTTAATTTTTGAATTCTGCGAGATAGAGCTGCAGAGGCAATTGTTATAAATATGCCAATTGCTGCCAACCCCGACACAAACAACCTGAAAATTAATCCTGACCATACACTTCCGTTCCAGCCTGTTCTGCCGAGCCAAAAATACAAACCGAAGAATACCAATAAAGCTATCGAAATCGCCGTGATCTTTATTCTGCGAGGTAGTCTTATTCCTGATGGATCTATTATCTTCTGTTGTTTCGTTGGTTCGCTTAGAGCATAACCATGCTGCTCTCGAACAATTGGCAGAAACCCGCCCCAAAGTTTATTCGCCGAGTAGGAACGCCAATACGCTCCTAAAACTCCAATGGGAATAACTAAGGCTCCGATGCAAAATGAAGACACGATCACACTCCAACTCAATTTGCCATCTTGGAATGCAAACGCTGCCAAGAGAAGACATCCCGCGCCCAAAGCTATAAAAACATTTCCAACCAAATTATCTTTGAATCTCTCTTTAGAATTTCCCTGATAGTCCATGAAGAAAAAACGCTCGAAGTGTTTAAGAGTCTTCACGAAGAGGACAGCCGCACCAACCCCAAAGGGAAAGGCGATCATTATTCTTGGCAATAAACTCTGTAAATTTGGTTGCATTTTAATTAGACTCCAGCCACCCAACGGTGTGCGTTAGTGGCTTGGCGGTGAGAACCAACTCACGAAACGGAACAAGGCGTTCGCTCAGAATCCTCTTCCAAAACGCGCCGCGTACCGCCAAGTCCACTGCACGCTTTGTTAGGTGCACTCACTGAACGCCAGCCTTGCTAACTGGAGCAAACTTAATCAAATTATTGCAGATGACTCAATCTTTCGCAACTGATAAAAAGCATGACTTACCAACACACTAACGAAAAGAGAGACCGACATTTTGCGAGAAGTTTGATTTTTCAAAACAAAGCATTTGCGGCGCAGAACCGATAATGGTTTTTAGTATGCAAAATTTGCGCCGCAAGTGCGGACGAGCGCCAAACAAAATCGTGAAACCAAAAAGCACACGCCGCGCTTTTTGCGGGGTGTGCGAGTGATTTCGATGCATTCACGACCAGTAAGTTCATGTGAAAGAATAATCTTGACTTGGAATTTCAGAAATCCGTCCT
>WNFZ01010298.1_pt1 | contig 16409 bp, 17 predicted proteins | sample 5400081 | NCBI WGS metagenome assembly WNFZ01 (sample SAMN13153365, study PRJNA577476) | soil metagenome | isolation source: 80 cm soil or saprolite under grassland replicate 1 | place: USA:California | collected 2016-06-15 | reverse complement strand
CGGAATGCAGATCTTCGGCAAGCACTTTGACGAAGCCACGATCCTGCGCGTGGCGCACGCGTTCGAGAGAGCCGCGTAGTTCGTAAGTTCATTAACCACGAAGGACACGAAGGTACACAAAGGAATACGTAATGTTTCCTTCGTGTGACTTCCTGTCCTTCGTGGTTATTGGTCGTGTTCGGTTTCTTCGTAGTACCGTTCGCCTGCGCAGCTTCGGCATAGCGCTCTGTCGTCGCGGCGCACTTCGCGGCGGAAGTTGATTCCTTCGCCGCAGCTTTCACACACAATGCGTTCACCTTTGTATCCGGGAAATTCCTCTGGAGGCAGTTCGACCTTTACCCACTGTGTGGTGAAGAGGTCGTCGTCGGCCATCTCGCGATAGGCGAGCATCTGCTGTTGGTTCTTGGTGGCCAGTTCCGGGTGCATCTCGCGAGCCAGAGCCTTCGACGATTCTTTAGCTGCGACGCGGACAGCGCGGCCATTGCTCACGTCAACAAACGTGGCCGCCATCTTGCCCCAATCGCGAAATTTTAACGCCCGCTTGCCCAAACGGCATCCGGTGACGACGGAGATCGCGTCGGTCGCGCAGCGGTCAATTTCCACAAATGTGACGAGGCGTTTGCGGTCTTCTTTGTTGTTCTGAGGGTCGTCGATCCCCAGCTTGCGAAGGCCCAGCATCGCCATTCGCACGCCGAGCACCTGTCCGGCGCAGATGTGCCCGTGTGCCTGTTCAGCAGTGCGGAGATAGTCGTCGAGAGATTGCATGAATCGGTCGTCCGTCGTATGTCGTCCGCTGTTGATCGCCATTACCGGCCTTTTGCTCATGAGCAATCACCCGACTGCGTACGACGTACGACTGATGACGTGTAGCGGTTTTTTTTGCCAACGACCAATGACCAACGACGAGAACCTTTCAATCCAATCTGTGGAGGAAAATATGAACCCTCATTCTAAATCCAAATCCCTTCTTGCTCTCGTGCTTGCGATCACTATCGCGGCCACGGGATGCAGCGCGCAATGGATCAACATTGCCCTGCAGGACCTGCCGGTACTTACCCGGATGGCGCTCAACATCGCCACGCTCGTGGGAACGCTGGCGACTGGAAAACAGACCAACAACGCAGACTTGGCCGTGGTTCAAAACATCTCCGCCCAAGCCAGCCGTGATTTGAACTTGCTGCAGACGCTTTACGACGAATATAAGGCCAATCCGAACGACGCGACGCTGGCCAGGATTCAGAGCATGATCGCAGCTTTGAACCAGAACCTACCGTCGTTGCTGGAGTCGGCCCACATTTCCAATCCTTTGCTTACGGCGCGAGTAACCGCGGCGGTGAATCTGATCCTCGGCACCGTGAACAGCTTCGCGGCGCTGATTCCGCATACTGCGGAAATGAGCGCTCGAATTGTCGTGGCGCCTCCGAGCTTGCCGACGAAACAGGAGTTGAAGCGGCGCTGGAACGAGCAGGTATGCGCGGCGTCCGGGGATGTTTTGGCTGACGCAGCGCTTTCTCAGTGCAAACTTCGCTAGCCAGGCGGCAGCGCGAACCCGGCGCTGGTGTGACAATATACTCGGATCATCGCGGCTTGGGCCAGCTTCTTTGTCTGATTGGTGCATAGCTATGCGGTGCGCGCAATTCAATAGCTTTTAACCGCAAAGCACGCAAAGAAACATCGCAAAGGACGCCAAGAAAGCAAGAGAGTGTTTCTTTGTGGCCGGTGCACAAGCTTTGCGATATTTGCGGTTAAATCTTTCCAATCTAATGTGCGCCTTACAACTGCCCTGCGAGCGGCCTGGTCCTACTTCCTTCGCCAGCGTATGCCTTCTTTGGTTTGCTCGATGAGGATGCCGTTGGCGATGAGTTCGGCGCGGATCGCGTCGGAAGTTGCGAAGTCGCGGGCTTTGCGGGCCGCGGACATCTGCTCGATTTTGGCGTCGATCTGCTGATCGGAGAGCGCAGCTGAACGAACGATGTCGAGCAGTTTGGGGCTGATGTCCTTCTCTCGGCCTTCCACCTTTGCCCATTCGTAAATGCGCTGCATCTGGGAAGCGTCGTCGTCCTGTAGGACGGAGAAAATTTCATCGAACTGATCCAGTGCAGCAACTAGGGGCGGAACGTCGCCGCCGTTGATGTCTCCGGAATCGATGGCGGCGTTCGCGGTACGAACCATGTCGAAGATCGCGCCTTGAGCTTGCGCGGTGTTGAGGTCGTCATCGAGCGACTCGCGCAGGCGCTTCGACGTCTGCTCGGCGAGGCTGGTCATGGACAGGGAAGAGCCTTCGACAAATTTTCCGCCGAGGCGGAGGCGGAAGTTGCGCAGACGCTCGACCGAAGCTGTGGCCTGCTGTAGTCCGTCAAAAGTAAAGTTGAGCTGGTTGGTGTAGGGGACGGACGCAAGCAGATAGCGAATGGACGACGGCTTGTGGCCCTTGAGCACGAGGTCTCGGAGTGTGAAGAAATTGCCGGCGCTCTTTGACATCTTCTCGCCTTCGACCAGCAAGAAGCGGGCGTGAAACCAGAAGTGGACGAATGGTTTGCCGGTGAGCGCCTCGGATTGCGCGATCTCGTTTTCGTGGTGGGGGAAAATCAGGTCTTCGCCCCCGGCGTGCAAGTCGAAACTCTCGCCGAGTTCCTGCATCGACATGACGGAGCACTCAATATGCCAGCCGGGACGTCCGGGGCCGATCACGCTCTCCCAGAATGCCTCGCCGGGCTTGGGCGCCTTCCAGAGGGCGAAGTCGCGGGCATTGTCTTTTTCATATTCATCCACGTCAACGCGTGCGCCGTCTTCCATTCCGGCAAAGTCCTTTTTGGATAGCTTGCCGTAGGAACGAAACTTGGCAATGCGGAAGTAGTAGGATCCGTCGTCGGTCTTGTACGCGAAGCCCTTCTCGACCAGCTTTGCAATGAAGGCCGCCATGTGCGCAATGTTTTCGGTGGCGCGAACAATCTGCGGCTGCTCGATATGCAGCGCAGCCGCATCTTCGAGGAACGCTTTTTGATATTTCGCGGTGTATTGCTGGACGGACTGACCTGCGGCGGCGGAGTTGCGGATGATTTTGTCGTCCACGTCGGTGATGTTCATGACGTGATGAAGTTTGTATCCGCTTTGGCGAAGGTGACGGCGCAGGATGTCTACCGCAACGAAGGTGCGAAAGTTGCCGATGTGGCCGTAGTCGTAAACCGTAGGCCCGCAGGCGTACATGCGGACTTCGTTGTCCGCGAGCGGCTGAAACTCCTCGACTTTGCCGGAAAGTGTGTTGAACAGGCGCAGTGGCATTAGGGTGAAAAGAACTTCAATGATAGGGGCAGGGAAGAAGACGGGTCAAACGGGGCCAGCAGAAACGACAAAATGGACCCTACCTTGTCCTCGGTCAGGACGGGACCGGGTCAATGAGTGTAAATGCCTGTTATCAAGACCTAACGCGATTTTTGCGAGTGCAGTTTTCAGTCTTTGCACGCCGGGTACTGTCGAGACAGCGTCTCCGCTAACGTTTTACCGCGCTCATTCCAGTCTTTATGAAAAGCAAATATGTCGGGAACGACGACCCTTTCTCCTTCGGTAATCAGGGGAGGTGCTTTGCAGTACGTGGCGCACTGCGGTTGAGGCGAACACGGCACAACTATTTCCAACGATGCTGCGGGTGGAGGCCACGCTGTTGGCCATTGTTTCTCCTTCTCTGCCTTTTTCGCCCTCCAGTCTTCCTCATTTGGGAAGTAGCTGGCAACAATCTTCACGTGACCCCGAACGGCAACCTGTCTTCGAGTTTTTCTCTGTTCGTTAACAACAGCGGATGTCTCCGGCAAGCAGAAGTGATCTGTGATCTTCGAACCTGCCGCGAGTGGATGGGCGTCGAAGCTAACAATATCGCTTAGGCCGTAGACTGGCAGCAAGACACCGTCATCCTTTTTGCTTGGATCGTTGTGGATTCGCTTTGTGGAGAGCAAAAAGAGCACCCCTTCCCATTGATAAATCTTAGATCCCTATCGACAAGTGCGCCGGCGGTGAGCTTCCGCGTGGAGCGGAGTGTTTCCCGCCGGGGCACTTGCGATAGGGGGATTTGTACGAAGCCGCTGGCGCGGCGGACGCGGGGAGCTATGGGTTTTGCATGGGCGATTCGCGATTTGTTCGTCGAACTGGTGGGTTGGGCGAAGTTGTAAGGCGAGTTGGTAGGAGCTTGGATAGCTGCAAAGTGACTATAAGGTGAGGATGATTTACGAAAGTAAGTGGTGGATTGAGGTGAAGGGCGGCGAGTGGAGACACGTCGATTGTCGGAGCGGAAGCTCGCGCGGTGGAGAGCGGGATGGTTCGTGGGTTAGGAAGAGTCAAGGAGCGCGCTCCTGGTGGAGAGTTGCCAGGCCGTCAGTACAGAAAGTCGTTCAACGATGACCATGGGAGTAGAACATTTTGGACAGCGGAAACAAGTGGGCTGGGTCGGTGAGGTAGTAGTTGCCGATGGGTGCGGCATGGGCTGGTCGGCGAGCAGGCGCTGACAGAGGGGCAGGAGATTAGCGCGCCGGCGATTGGCCAGGAAGCCGAAAGAGCGGATGCGGACAAAGCCGCGGGGCAGGACGTGGAGCAGGAAACGGCGCAGGAACTCTTGCGAACCGAGCGTCATCATTCTCTTCTTATTCCCGTGGGCATAATCTTTCGAACGGAAAGTAACCTGGTCATGCTGGAATGCCAGGAGGCGATGGTTGGTGATGGCGACGCGATGGGTGTAGCGGGCGAGATAGCCGAGCACATGATGAGGACCGCCGAAGGGGGGCTTGGCGTAGACGACCCAGTTCTGACGGAACAAGGGGCGTAAGAAGGAGCGAAAGGCTTTTTCGTTTTCGAGCGGCTTGAGGGTTCCGGCGAAGGTGAGTTGGTGTTGCTGGAATCGGCGTTTTAAGCCGGCGACGAACTTGCCGCGGAAGACACGACTGAGTACGTGCACGGGTAGGAAGAAGGGATAGCGGGGATGAATCCATCGGGTACCGTCGGGCGCGAGGCCACCGGCGGGGATGACGCAGTGGACGTGAGGATGAGCCAGTAAATTCTGTCCCCAGGTATGCAGTACGGAAAGGAAGCCAATGTTGGCTCCCAGATGTTTGGGATCGGCGGCAATCTCCAGAAGAGCTTCCGCACTGGCGCGGAACAAGAGGTCATAGAGGACCTTCTTGTTCTGCAGTGCCAGTTGAGAGAGTTGGTGAGGCAGAGTGAAGACAACATGGACATAGGCAACCGGCAGAAGTTCATTCTGCCGAGCGATGATCCATTTGTCGCGAGCGCCGCTCTGACACTTGGGGCAGTGGCGATTGCGACAACTATTAAAGGAGATGGCGCGATAGCCACAGCGAGGGCACTGGTCGCGATGCCCACCGAGTGCCGCGGTGCGGCAGCGAGCGATCGCGCGCAGCACTTTCCGGTGAGCCCAATGGATCCAACGGAAGTTGTGCTGGATGAAGCGATCGCCTTGGGTGCGAACGATATCGGCCACCTCGAGGAGGGGCCGAGTCATTTTTTCTTGAGCCTCCGCGACCGTTTGACGCCCTCGAGGTCGGAGACTTCCAGCGCGTCGAGCGGATTGGCGATGGCCTGCAGATGCTTGGGCGAGAGATGCAAGTAGATGAGGGTGTGTTCCAGCCTGGAATGTCCGAGTAGAACCTGAATGGTGCGCAGGTCGGCGCCGGCTTCCAGAAGGTGGGAAGCACAACTATGCCTCAGGCTGTGAGGCGAAAGACGTTTGGTGATGCCGGCCCTTTGGGCAGCTTGCCGACAGGCTAACCAAACGGTGTTGACACTGATGGGAACGTCGGCGCGCACTCCTTTCACGGTGCCCGGAAACAGGAAGGTGGTGGGCCGCATCCAGCGAAAGTAGACGCGTAGAGTCTGCAGCAGCTTGGGGCTCAAAGGAACCTCGCGGTCGCGGCCACCCTTGCCTTGGTTAATCCGAATCATCATGCGCTGACTGTCGATGTCTTGTACCTTCAGCTGGCAGAGTTCGGCTCGGCGTGCGGCGGTGGAATACAACGTCATGAGGAGCGTGCGGTGATAGAGATTGCAGGCCGCGTCGATCAGTCGGATCACTTCCTCCGGGCTGAGCACGGTGGGCAGTCGCTTGCGGGATTTCGGAAACGGAATGTACTCGGCCAGAAAATGCCGGCGCAGTGTCTTTACGAACAAGAAACGCAACGCGGACACATACTGACTGACCGTGGCAGGAGCCAACTTCTTAGCTTGAAACAGATGAGCCTGATACTGCCGAATTTGCTCGGGCCCGAGCTTGTCGGGTGGCTGGTGAAAATACTCCGCAAAATCGCGGACGATGCGAACGTAGGTTCTTGCAGTACGATGGGAGTAATTACGACGCTGGATTTCTTCCAGCATCTGTTTGCGTAGTTGGGTCACGGGGACCTCCTTTTTCCGTGACCCAACTTATCTCAACCCTGCGCAACTGCCGATCCCCGAACACGCGGTAGCGTCCGCCGCGCCAGCGGCTTCGTACAAATCCCGATTTCGCGTATTGACCAGCTGTCAAAACGTGTAAACGCCTGATTTCGCCAATCGACTGATTCAGTTCCCAGCTTGTCGAGTACCATCGCTTCATTTAATGCTGGCGGTCGCGTCCGCACCGAACGAGTACTTGTCCCCTGGCTCCTGCACGTCAACATGAATTGGATAATTGCCCGAACCGGAGTACGTGTGCGACCCAACAATTTTGAACTGGCGAGGCGAGGACGAGGAGGTTTGGACCACCTGACCCTTACTACTACTTCCGTCGCCCCAATGAATCGTCGCTGCGAAACTCCAACTATGCACCAATTCGTAGTCGCTGAAAGTGGCTAGCGTCGCCGTGAAAGAGTTGCCGTGGGTTGCTGTGACAGCTTGGGGCGTTACGTGGCTCGGAACCCAGAGAACGACTTTGCCGACATAGTTGTTCGTTCCGTCCCAGCCGGTGAAAATGGGATTCCCATCCACCCCACTGACGACGCCGAGTGTGCGCGAACCGGAGGTATTGGAAGGGATGTAGTACGTGGTGTGTCCGGACATATCAATTCGGCCGAGTGCCTTGCCGGTTGGATCTGCGAACCACATGGCACCGTCATGTCCCCATGTAATGGAAGACGCCCCGGATGTAGGGATCGAGTACAGAGTCATGTGGCCAGTAGTATCGATCCGCCCGATCTGCTTTGTCGTCTCGCTCCGTGTGAACCACAGCGCACCGTCAGGTCCAGCGGAGATGCTTGAACAGTAGCCGCAGCCGTTGCCCGTGGACCCAGGGATGGGATAGACAGTGACTGTGCCTCCCATAGTTCGCCGTCCAATATTGTTGCCGAAGAGATCGATATACCAAAGTGCTCCGTCCGAACCGACAGTGATGCCGCCCGCCAAAAGACCGCCGTTGGAATAATGCGAGATCAGGCCAGAGGTGCTGATCCTGCCTAGTTCGTAATCATTGGTAAACCAGAGTGCGCCATCGGGACCGGAAACGATGCCACGGATGGCGGAAGGACCTCCAACCCGGGCGATCCAGTACTGGTTTGTCACAGTGCCGCTCGAGGAGATGCGATAGATGAAGTCTCCCAAACGGTCAGCCCAAATGGCATTGTCGGGACCCACGGTTAACGCCAGGATTCCTCCGCCTGTCGGGTACTTAGACAATCCACCCAGGGCACCGTGGCGGGCAACGCCGTTGGCGTAAGCGAACCATACCGCATTGTTTCTGTCGAATCGAGTAAGAGCGCCCCCACCATTCGGCACAGACCAGCGCGGGATTCCTGCGGGGGTGGGTGGCGTTGCCAGTTGAGCCAGAGAAAACTGGTTGCTGACCTTAATGCACATGTAGAGTAAAGACAGGGTGCCAATTAGGGTCTCTGCCGATGGCTCTGTCCCCTCTCCATTGACCATTTGCGGAGGCCGGGGAAAACTCGCCTATCACTCAGTGCAAGCGAAAAGGCAGTGCAAGCGAAAAGGCGAAACAAAGGCGCAAAGTTGTGATAACGCCTGATTACAATAAGACGCGAAAGGTTTCATCCGTGCCTGCACCCATCCAATTTGAAAAGTGAATCGTTGTGCTCGACCCATAGACGTACTTTCAATTTCGGACCGACGACTTTGATTTCCTTGTCTGTTACGACAATATCAACAGATTGTCCCTGTAGTGCTCGCAACTTCATGGCCTTGTTCGCCCAACGAAGTCCCCATGAATGGTCGGATGCCGTGTAGTACGCATCGCCTGCTTGGAAACAAAAAGCCATCAGGGGTGCGCTAGGCAACGGAGGGCAGTCCAGACCATAGCAGCGTGGTTCGGAGCGGGTCTCAACCAATGTGGCTTTTTTCTTTCCTTGATCATCGGCAGCGACTAGCCCGCTCACAACGAACAGGCCCACAAACAACGAGAATAGCCACATTTTACGCATTGGCAACATTATGCGCTTCGGCAGAGCGGGGGTCACTGGCGTAACATCTCTATTACACTCACAACCACTTGACGACCTGCTAAAGCTTTCTCAGCCAAGAAGCACTTCACCCTATACTGGAAGGAATTGGGATCAGGGAGGCATGCACTTGGGTATCGCCCCCTTTAGAGGACCTCATGGCCGCGCTCATTGACGCGATTGATGTCAAACGTAAGACGTATTTTGAGTTTGAAAACACTCCTTTCTGCTGCCTGGAAGCAGAAGTGAACACGCCCACCGCTCGTGGCGGCCAGACCCTGGTGCGCCTGAAAATGCGCAACCTGCTTACGAACGCGGTCTTTGAGAAGACATAGGCAAGCGACAAATTCAAGGAACCGGACTTGCAGTCGGTGCAGGCTTCCTATCTGTACAGCGATGGAGATGGTTCTCATTTTCTGGACCAGGAAAGCTACGAGACGGTTACCCTGAACGGTCAGATGGTCGGGGATGCATTGGACTTCCTGATCGAAGGCGCACTGGTTGAGCTGCGCAAGTACAACGGCAATCCGATCGGTTTAGAGTTGCCAATCTTCGTGGAGCTGGAGGTTGCCTACACGGAACCTGCGGTTCGGGGCGACTCGTCAGGCGGCGGGACCAAGACAGCCCGGCTGGAAACCGGCCTGGAAATCCGAGTTCCTCTGTTTATCAAAGAGCAGGATAAGGTGAAAGTGTCCACGGAGAGCCGGGAGTTTGCGGGCAGGGCATGAGCCGGTTCCAGATCGATGGCTGATCGTTGGCGTAACATCTCTATTACACTTATCGCGCTGTAGTGAACTATTAAGTAATGCAGAAAATAGTGACAACTTGAGTGCAAGAATCGCGCGGCAGAACTGATTCCTTAGCGACCTTTGCGGTTGTTCTTCGCGATCTTCGCGGTTAAAAACTTCTAACCGCAAAATGCGCCAAGGTTTCGCGAAGATCGCAAAGAACGGCACACCAAGTTACTGTATTCTGCAAACCTCAATAGGTGGGGCAGACGCTTGCGAAATTTCGGCTATCCAGTGGAGAGGCCAGAATGAAGACAGGGAATAGGCATGGGCTTCTCTCAAATTCCCCGTGGCTTTCACCACTTGCGTTCAGCTCGTTCCTCCCGGTCACAGTCGTCGTCCTTGCATCCATGCTCGTGAACTGCGGCGGCGGCAACAGCCAAGGCGGGACTGGCGGCTCAAGTAGCATTTCTGTCCAATTATCGAGCGCCTCGCTTACCGTACCTGCGGGCGGGTCGATTGGCCGGGTCAATGCCAGCATCGGCCGCAGTGGTTCTACCGGTGCCGTGACACTGAGTGTCAGTGGGGTGCCAGCCGGAGCATCCACGATTCTCGTGCAGCCTGGCAGCGGGAATAATGGCGAGGTGGCGTTGAATCCAGGAATGGCCGCGACGGGGAGTTACCCGCTAACGGTGAAGGCTTCCGATGGCGTCAACTCTGCGTCTGCAAGTCTTTCGCTCGTCATCAATGCTGGAACCACATCGCAATTGCCCGGTCCGTTTGCGTGGTCGTCGACCGCTCCTTTGATCAGTGCGATTCCAGATGCGACCCACCCGATCCTGGCCGTGAAAGATCCGTCGGTCGTGTTTTTCAACAATCTCTGGCACGTGTACGCGACCACGAGTACCGGTTCGGCGTGGAGCATGATGTACATCAACTTTCCCAGGTGGCAGCAGGCCGCGACGGCTGTCCCCTATTACATGGACGCGAACCCAGGATTTGCGGGATACCACGCCGCTCCCGAGGTGTTTTACTTCACGCCACAAAATAAGTGGTATCTGATTTTTCAATCGGGTCAGCCCCAGTATTCAACTACTGCCGATCTGAGCCAGCCCGGTACCTGGACGACTCCGCAGAACTTCTTCGCCAGCCAGCCGGGGAACGTGCCCAACTGGATCGATTTCTGGGTCATTTGCGATTCCGCGAATTGCTTCCTTTTCTTCAGCGGCGATGACGGGAGCTTCTACAGGAGTCAGACAACGATCCAGAATTTTCCCAATAATTTTAGTGCACCGGTGTTGATCATGAAGAGCGCCAGCCCGGTGGATCTTTTTGAGGCGTCGAACACCTACTACATGCAAGGCCTGAGCCAGTATTTGACCCTGAATGAAGCGATCGACCCGACTGGGCGACGGTACTTCCGGGCGTTCGTAGCCAACCAACTCGGAGGAGATTGGACGCCAATTCCCACGGCCAGCAACTCGGCTACACCCTTCGCTGGAATCAACAACGTCACGTTCGATCCGGGAGTTACGCCGTGGACCGTGGATATCAGCCACGGCGAGATGATTCGTGCAGGGTACGACGAAACGCTCACGATCGATCCCACGAATCTTCAATATCTGTATCAAGGGACGTCGGGGCATCCTTCCAACTACATACAAATTCCCTGGCAACTCGGCCTGCTTCACTAGCGCGGGCATGGCGTTCCGCTCGCTTTTGCTAATTCAAACAGCCACCACTGCATCCACTGCTTGGAATTCATCGGGGAAGAGCTCAGTGGGATTGCGGCGCCGCCTGGTTCATGACATGTAGCCGGTGGCCAACCAGATAGACGTAGTGCAACGCTGAGAGGATCGTGAAGAAGAACGTGGCCCTGAGGAAAAACTTCCGAACGAGCCCCACCCACGGCGCCGGGTGCACCTGCAGCAGCATCACAAAAAGCACGGCGGCGACCTGCGCGAAAGTGTTTGCCTTGCCGAAAATGCTGGGACGGAAATCGCGCAGACCTGCGATCGTGTAGAGCACGCCGCTGACCAGCAGGATGCACACGTCGCGGCTGAAAACCAACACAGTATATTTCCATGGAATCAGATCAACGACCGACAGCACGAGGAATGTAGTGCTAAGCAGCATCTTGTCGGCAATGGGATCGAGATATTGGCCGAGCAAGGTCTGCTGATGCAGCCGCCGCGCGAGCAGGCCGTCGAGGCCGTCGCTGAGTCCAGCGAGCAGGGTGAGGATGAGCGCGCCCTTGTAATGGTGGTCCAGCAGTTTGATGACGATAAATGGCAGAAAGGCCATTCGCGCCAGGGTCAACTGGTTGGGAGCGGAAAGGACTTGCGAGATTTTGAAGGCGGCCGCTTTGGACGCCCTGCCGACTGAAACCGAACTCTGCTGCACACTTCGATTGTCGCCGCCGGATGCGGGCTTTGCAACCTGAAGCATGCGTCGGTAGAATGAAAAAGCACTCCTCACAGCAGGCCCGTAGCTCAGTTGGTTAGAGCGCTTCCTTGACACGGAAGAGGTCGATGGTTCGAGTCCATTCGGGCCTACCATACACAGCGCGCGGTCTCGGCTTTGCTCGGGATTTTGGCTGCGGACTCTCGCCCGTCGCGCTCTGTATGCTGTTTTGGACCTTGTTCTCCCAGGTAGATTCTGATCCCGCCCGAGTGTATATACTGAGTTTTCTATGGCCGTCCGAATGAAGGACATCGCGCGGGACTTGGGCGTGTCGGTGGTCACGGTCTCCAAGGTTCTGCGTAATCACTCCGACATTTCAGACGAGACCCGTGAACGCGTCCTCACGCGAATGAAAGAGCTTGACTATCGCCCGAATCTGGCCGCGAGGAGTCTGGTAACCGGACGAACCTATCTGGTAGGACTGGTGGTGCCAAGCTTGCTGCATCCGTTCTTCGCGGAAGTGGCCAAGGCGATCTCGGAGAAACTTCGCGAACACGGCTACTACCTCATCATTTCTTCGTCGGAAGAAGAGCCGGAACTCGAGCAGCAGGAGATCGAGCATCTGCTCGAACGGCGGCTGGACACGTTGATCATCGCGTCTTGCCGCTCGACGACAGAGCTTTTCTTGCGGATTGAGAAAGAGGGGACACCTTATGTGCTGATCGATCGATGTTTTTCCGGCCTGGCGGCGAATTTCGTCGGCGTGGACGATGAAGCCGCGGGGGCGATCGCAACGCAGCACCTGATCGACGTGGGATGCAAGAGGATTGCGCACATCCGCGGACCGGAAACCAGTCCGGGGGTTCAGAGGTTGCGCGGCTATCAGCTGACGCTCGCGCAAAATGGGGTGAAGGCGGATCCCAAGTACGTTATCGCTGAACCGAAGGGCGACGTGGAGACTCGGCAGCGCGGCGGGGGAAGCGATGCGGCAACTATTGCGGCTCGAACCGCGGCCCGACGCCGTCTTCTGCTTCAACGACCCGCTCGCCATCGGCGCGATGAGTTGTGCTCTTGACGAAGGATTGAGAATCCCCGAAGATATCGCGCTCATTGGATGTGGAAATCTCAACTATGACGACACATTGCGGGTGCCTCTCTCCAGTATCGACCAGCGCAGTCGTCTGATCGGCGAAGAGACGGCGCGGGTTACGCTTGCCATTCTGCGGTCCAAAGTGCCGCCGCAAGCCGAGAGCATCGTCCTGAAACCTGAATTGGTGGTGCGCGCGTCGACGCAGAAGCGACGTAATTAAGAGGTCGATTTTTCGGCGAGAATCTTCGGAGAAGAATCTCCATTGACACCGATAGCTCCTTTCGCCTAACTTGCCTCGTGGCAACTTCCCGACGAACATTCCTAAAAGTGTCTTCCACAGCAGCAGCCGCAACGACAAGCGTCGCAGCCGGAGCACGAGTTCGAGGAGATTCCATGAGCAGCGCAGCGTCATCGCAATCCGGCGCAAACTGGGAACAGATTTTGATGGACCGGCTTCCCCTCTACGGTCACCGCAACTGGATTGTGGTTGCCGATTGCCGCCTATCCCGCACAATCGCACTCGGCCATTGAAACTGTTTACGCAGGCGCGGACCAGATAGCCGTACTTGGGAAGGTACTCGCTGCTCTTCGCGGCTCCCCGCACGTGAAGCCGATCATTCATGCCGACCGGGAGTTGAGCTTCGTTGCGGAAAAGGATGCGCCTGGAATCAGCGTTTACCGGGAGAAGTTGAGCGCGCTCGTAGGTGCTGAGGTTAAATACACTCCGCACGAAGAAATTATCTCGGTGCTCGACCGCGCCGCTGGATTGTTTCGGGTGTTGATCATCAAGACCAACATGACAGTCCCCTACACATCGGTCTTCCTGGAACTGGATTGCGCGTATTGGAACGCCGATGCCGAGAAGCGGCTACGCGCGGCGATCAAGCCCTGACGGCGCCTTTCAGTGCGGCTCGAAGGAGTGTCCTCTGCGATCCATTCGTGCTTGCGAACAGCCATGCCTTCGCACTTATTGAGATTTGCAGAATACAGTGACTTCATGTGCCGTTCTTTGCGGTCTCTGCGAAAGCTTGGCGGGCCTTGCGGTTAGAAGCTTTTAACCGCAAGGATCGCGAAGAACAGCCGCAAAAGTCGCAAAGGAATCAGTTCCGCTTCGCACCGATTCTTGAACTCAAGTTGTCACTATTTTCTGCATTTCCCAACAAGCGGGCCGGTGGAGAAATGTCCCGTCCATCCTATCGTCTGCTACACTGCCACTCTTTAGGGAGCAGAGTAATGGGTCGCGTGTTTCGAGCGTTTACGGTGAGTACTGTATGGACGTTGTTGGCGACGACGGGCACTGTCGGACAAACCGAACCGTCAACGCCGGCTAGTCCCAAGCCCAAGTTGACCGAGGACGTTTACAAGAACATCCAGACGTTGAAAGGCATCCCAGCGGACGAACTGATTCCCGCGATGCAATTCATCACGTACTCTTTGGGCGTCGAGTGCAGCTATTGCCACGTGGAAAATACGTTCGAGAAGGACGACAAGAAGCCCAAGCAGACGGCGCGCAAGATGATGCAGATGATGAGAGCGATCGACCGGGAAAATTTCGACGCGAAACAAATGGTCACTTGCTATTCGTGTCATCGCGGTGCGCCCAAGCCGATTGCGACGCCCGTCGTCGCTGAAGCAGGAGTTCATCCAGGGTTGGAGAATGTCCCTCGCGAGGGAGAACCGGTTCCTGCCAACATTCCGCCGGTTGAGCAGATTATTGCCAAATACACCGAAGCTGTTGGGGGAGCGCAGGCACTGGCGAAGATCAACACCCGCGAGCTGAAAGGGACCATCAGCCTGGGCGGGCGAAATATCCCGGTCGAGATCGTCGGCAAACTGGGGAACAGGCAGCTCACGATTGTTCATCTATCGAATGGCGACAGCATCACCGCATACAACGGAACGTCGGGTTGGACTTCCGCTCCGAATCGTCCTGTGCACGAGATCCCGGATCTGGAAGTGGCCTCGGCGAGGTTGGAAGCAGAGCTGCGGCTTGCGGTCGACCTGAAGGGCATGTTCAGCGAACTTAAGAGCGCGACACCCGAGAAGATTGGTGATCGCGAAGTCTATGTCGTTTCCGGGATGAATGCAGGAGAGGTAGCGGCAAAGTTCTATTTCGATGAGGAATCGGGGTTGCTGCTGCGCATTTTGCGTTTTACGCCGTCCCCGCTGGGGCGAAACCCGACACAGATTGATTACGCCGATTATCGCACCCAAGACGGGGTGAAGTTTCCATTCCAGCAGACGATTGCGCGGCCGAATTCACGCATCACGATTCAGATTGATCAGGCGGCGCTGAACGTGCCCGTGGATGATGCAAGATTCGCTCGACCGGCTTCAGATGCGGCTGGGGTGAAGATGCCTTCGCCGTAAGGTTCGGGCGCATTTACCTCGCGACCAATGGCAGGGGTATCATTTATGGCGATTCGCAGAATTACTGAGCTTTGCAGAATATAGTGACAATTAAACGGCTCTGTCTTCCGACCGGAGCAGCATGATTCGCAGCGCAAATCATGCTGCGAATTGGAGAAACCTGCTTTCTTCCGCCGCGCAGAACAGCAGGTTTCTCCACTCCGCAGGATTGTCCGCTTCGCGACCAATCCTACTACGGTTGAAATGACAATGAGGTGGAGGGTCACAATATTATGCAAAGCTCAATCATTAGAGGCGAAATAAGCGGGGCGATGAGATCCGAGCGTTCGCAGGTCCTGGTTGTAGCCGTCGGTCTGTTTCTGACAGTGATGTGCCTGAGGCTGTCTGCAGCGGGGGAAGACAAACCCTCTGCCGTGGAAGGCAAGACACGCATCGCAGTCATTGGCCTCGATCACGATCACGTATGGGGATTGCTGCATGACATCGCAGAAGAACCCAACGCTGAACTCGTCGCGATTGCTGACCCTCATCCTGAACTGATCAGCAAAGCAGAATCTCAGGTGCCGGCTGGCGTTCACTTCTATTCTGCCTACGTTCGTATGCTCGACGAGGCGAAGCCGGAGGCGGTGATCGTCACCACGGCGAACGACCGTCATCTGGAGATTGTGCGTGAGTGCGCGAAGCGGCACATTCACGTATCGACCGAGAAGCCGATGGCAACGAACGCCGCTGACGCGCGCGCGATGGAGCAACTCGCGGATAAGGCTGGAATCAGTGTTGTCGAACGAACTGGGGCCGGTACAGAAGATCATCGTGCAGTACGGCCATCAGGGACCGAAAGAGATTGGAGTTTCGCAGCAGTTTGCCGCGTGGCTCTACGATCCGGTGAAGAACGGCGGCGGCGCGATCATGGATTTCGGATGTTATGGCGCGGAGTGGGCGATCTGGCTCGAGGGTCGTCCGACGCGCGTGTATGCCACTGCGCACGCACTGAAGTCTGAACAGCACAACCAGGTTGATGATGACGCGACCATGGTGCTGGAGTATCCGGATGCAACCGTGATTGTCGAGCCATCCTGGGACTGGCCGTATGGAATGGACCGTGTGTACGTGTTTGGGCCGAAAGGTTCCTTGCTGGCCACGCGCGACAATCTTTTTTCGCGGGCACGAGCATCGCAGAGTTCCGCGACCAGTCCCGACGGCGACGCGGTACCACTCGGTCCCCTTCCGCACGAAACCAGCAATCCGATCGCCTATTTTGTGGATTGCATACGCCGCAACCAGGCAATCGAGAATCCACTGTCTGCCAGGATGAACGTCCAGGTGATGGAAGTTCTGGATGCGGCGCGCGAGTCAATCAGGACTCAACGAGCAGTGCCCCTGCACTAGGCT
>WNFZ01002813.1_pt1 | contig 16421 bp, 8 predicted proteins | sample 5400081 | NCBI WGS metagenome assembly WNFZ01 (sample SAMN13153365, study PRJNA577476) | soil metagenome | isolation source: 80 cm soil or saprolite under grassland replicate 1 | place: USA:California | collected 2016-06-15 | reverse complement strand
CCAGCTATTCGTTTGCTGAAAAAAATGAAAAACCCCTGGGGTGGACTCAGGGGCTGATGTTGAATGTATTGAATCCAAAACTCGTCATTTATGCATTCACTTTATTTTCTGCATTTCTTTCCTTAGTGACGAAAAGCTTTATCACGTTGACAAGCATTTGTATCCTTTTAGCATTCGTTTCATTTTGCGCCACTTCTCTCTGGGCTCTATTTGGTACAGCCATCAAAATTTATCTTCGTAATCCGCGCTTGAAAACCGTGGTCAACATTATTTTATCGCTTACGTTGGTTTATACAGCCGCTAACTTAATTGGAATTTTTTAACCATAACAGGCTTGCTCCAAACCTCAACCATGCTTGGATTGTAGCCATTCGATATGTGCTGCTAAACCATCCAAGCCGGGGAACAATGTACATCTATCCACGCCATATTTATTGAAAGGTTTCTTCAGGTCTGTGCGAATTCGATTAGGGATGATGATCTTATCCATGTCATCCGATATAAGCGGTTGACGCTTTTCTCAAAGGTAATGATCTTTTCGGGTATGCCAACTCAGGCAAGATCTTACTTCTGCACATTTGCCATTAATACGCCGTACAAAAAGTCATCTACATCTTTAGTGAATACGTCTTCCGCTTTTTCGCCAGCCAGGGTGCGTGATTCTAAACCTACCAGATAGATATATGCTCCATGTATCAGAATGACATCAAAAAACGTATGTCCATCCTGAATTACAAAGAGTGCATATTTATCATTGAATTTATGCCGGGAGTTTAGGACCACATATCCACGTTGTTGATAAAAATCAACAAAGCTCTGAAATGTATGATCTTTATCTACCACATAGGCACAATTTTTAAAGCTGACCCAGCGCACATCTGCATTCGTGCGATCTTCAAAGTCACGGCAAACCCTTGTGCCTTCATTGGATACCCTATCGCCAAGCGACTCCCACGTTCCGCCATACATTTTGCTGGCTTCCAATTCTGTGATTAGTTTCTTTGCTAAGGAAGCGTAGAGAATCTCTTGCGTTGCTGATAATGGTGTTGACGTCGGTTGAGGAAGAATACGAGATTTTTGCAAGCCGTTCTGTAGAACGTAATCAATCGTATCTGCTGCTTGGCTTTCATAAATGGATTGCAGGGAAGCAGTATCATCAGTAGTAACATTCATTTCCAGGAGAAGGTTATACTTAGGGGTTCCGATCAACTCGAAGAATTTAACGAATTTCTGAGAATTCTCCTCCAATCTTTTCGCTACCAAAGCGATCTGCGCTATATCATCAAAGCTGTTCGTTGGCGTGAGAGTTTCAAACTTATCTTTTAGAAATGGGGCGAGCAATGATTCGAAAGTAACTTTATCGTCAGCCGCACCGAAGCATTCTTCAAAGAATGCATTGGGACCTTTCTCTCGTGTGTAGTCAATGCATGCAGCTGTCTCACCCCAGTTGTCATTTGTATAATTCCACTTTTCACCTAATATTTCCACACTGTAACCTGGCTGGCCAAAAATCATCCAGCGAGGGACAGCAACATAAGCCAAGGATGTTGGGTTTGGTTTTAGATGTTTGGTTGGTATGGATGTGCGAGTGAACATTGGTGTCGCAGAGACTGTAGGTGTTGAAGTTGAAGTCTGGGTTGGCGTTGAGGTTGGTGTGAATGTCACGGTGGAAGTAGGCGTTAATGTTGGTCCGAGCAATTGACCGTGTCCACAACCTGTTATCCATAAACTCATTGCCATCATAAGAAGGATTGAAAATTTGGCGTTCATTGTTTGTTCTTGTGATTTTCTTACCCAGCCAGCAGAAAACTGCTGGCTGGATGCCGATTGCATTAATGTTTCTGCAGACGGAACGTTGTTCGGTTTATTTGGTTACCAACGTTGTTCCAATGGCTGTGTTGTCCGATGGAAATGCATCCCGGCTATTGATGGGCACGGCAACAGCTTTGAAGGTAACTTTGCCGACCCTTGCATCGCCAGGCGTGAAAGTATAACTGAACTTGAATGTAGTCGGCCGTGTTGCACGCGCCGGGACAAACAAGGTCAGGGTACCAATCACCTGTTCGCCTCCTCCAGGCAAACCCATGCTTAGGGTGACCTGGACATTTTCTGAATACCGTTTATTACTCACGTCCACATTGATGGTTTTCGTCTGATTAGCCCTCGCCGTTTGAGGCACGCTCAACTTCGTGATGGCTACATCGTGAGTTCTGACATGCACCACCTGTGATGTCGAACCCGTGCGGCCATCGGTTGTTGTAACGGTGTGTTGGACGGTATAGTCTCCATCCGCAGCATACTGGTGATTCACGCAGCAATCCGTGGTTGTCAGGGTCGGCGTTCCATCACCAAAGTTCCATGTGAACGATTGGAAACTCTGCCCTGCTGGATCAGAAGAGCAGTCATTGAACTGCATGTTATCAAAGACCGATGGATCAGAGGGACCGAAGCAGATGCCTGCCGTCGGTGCCGGTGTGACGTCAAAGTTGAACTGGAAAGATCCGCCATCGCCGAAAAAGCCGCCTATCTGGATATAGTAAATGGTACCAGCGTCTGCATGGAAAGCCAACGTTGAGCTAAAGTTGCGACAGCCAACCTCCGTCAGGCTAGCCAACGAGTTGCCGGTGTAGACTGCAACTACAGGCGAGAAATTGAAGGACATGGTCGCCAAGAACGATCCACTGGTTGCTGGCGTGAAAGCATACCAAACAGTTTTCCCACTATTGCTTTGTCCACAGCTTGGTATTGGCTCGCTGGCCTCCGTAGTCGCGGCAATGGTATTTCCCGAATCGCTGAATGGCAAAGATGCAATCAGCGTCGCGCTGGAAAAATTATCATTTGGCGGAGGCGGAATCTCCTGCAGATTCAGAGTTAGCGTGCCAGAACCACCAAAGAATTTCCCAGCCTGGATGTAATATTGCGTCCCCGACTGGGCGCTGAAAGTGATTGAACCACCAAAATTTGCACAATTTAGCACGTTCAACCCACCAAATCCCGATCCAACAGCTTCATAAACTGAGAAGACTGTGTCACTGAAATTGCTCCCCTGCATATTGACCTGGACCGTAGCGTCAGCCGCCGCTGTGAACGAGTACCAGACTGTCTGAGGAGAGGAGCCGCAGAATTGTGGCTCGCCCGGCTCTGTCGTTGCATCAGTGATGTCTACTGAGTCACTGAATGGTAGCGCACCGATAATTGTGGGGCTGCCAAAATTATCATTCGCTGGCGCGGCTGCATATGCAGGTTGCACACTGCTCAATGCCAACATTAATATGGTTAGAATGGTGCCAACCTTTGCTAGAAATCTTGAAGTAAACATTGAATGCTCCTTATTTTCAGAACCAGGCGGTATGAACGTGTTGCCCGATTTTAGGAGCAACCTTGTATACTGCCGCCTGAAGGTTATGATCTGGCTTGCCGAGCCATTTTGGTCATCGTTGCATTACCTCCTTTGACAGGGAGTACAACCGGAGTTGCACTCCCTGTGCATGAAACGTCAATTCTGTTTCATCAGACTTAACCTCGCGTTACCGTGCCACTTTTGTTGGTGGTGAAGAGATTGCCTCATTGTCAATGGGAAATACATCGCGGGCACCAATCACGGTAGCCACTGCTTTGAACGTAACCTTGCCGATCCTGGCGTCATCACTGGTAAAGGTGTAGTTGAAGGAGATGGAAGTTGTGCGATTCCCCGATAAGGCGGGGACGGACTTTGTTAGCGTGCCAACCCATTGGAAGCCACCAGGAACACTCTTGTACAGATCAATTTGCACCATTTCGGGATAAGCCTTGTTGCGCAAATTAACGGTGATTGTTTTGGTCTGCCCCGAGTTCGCAGAGTTGGGTGCAGCAATTTTCGTGATTGCCACATCGTGCGTACGCACGTGAACGACCTGTGATATGGATGCAGTTCGGCCGTCCACAGTTGTTGCGCTGTGCTGGACGGTATAGTCTCCATCAGCCGCGTACTGATGGAACAAGCAGAAAGCTGTCGTACTAATAGCTGTATGATCCCCGAAGTCCCATGTAAATGATTGGAAACCAGCCTCTCCTGGGTCTGAGGTAAAGTCGCAGAACCCGACAGGGTCAAAGACTGATGGATCCAATGGATTGAAAGTGAAACCAGCCACTGGTGGAGGTGTGACTTCAAGGTGAAAGTTCATAGGTCCGCTCGCACCCGAGTCGATTTCCATACCAGCCTGGAAATAATACGTGATGCCAGCCTGGGCACGGAACGTCAAGAAAGAGCCATTCATTTGGCAGCCAACTTCAGTTAGGTTGGCTAGTGAGTCACCGGTATAGACTCCCATCACAGGGATGAACGAAGATGAAGGGTTGCGCGCTGAAATTGATTCCGTAACAGTAGGTGTAAAAGCATACCAGGCTGTGTTGGATATACCATTCGTTGCACAAGATGGTGTTTTCTCATTTGCTTCTGTACCGGCTGCAGATGTGTTCACCGCATCATCGAACGGCAGCGATGGCACGATGGTCGCGTTTGCAAAATTATCATTCGCCGGGGGAGGGACTTTCTGCACATTTAGATGCAAGTCACCACCTGGGCTGCTAAAGCTTCCAGCCTGGAGATAATAAGTTACTCCGACGTTTGCGTTGAAAACGATCGTGCTGCCAAAATTCGTAGCACACTGTAATAAGCCTAGACCATTAATTCCAGATCCCACAACCTGGTAAAGATTAAGAACAGTATCACTGAAACTGCTGCCGACCATGTCAACTTGGACTGCACCGTTACTCGAGGGGGTGAACGAGTACCAGACCGTATTCGGCGAGATCGCGCAAAATTGCGGTTCATCCAACTCGGTGGTGGCATTGGTGTTATCCACTGAATCACTAAAAGGCAGCGAAGTAATCGATGTTGCATTAGCGAAATTATCATTGGTCGGGCGGACAACCTGTTCGAGATTGAAATTGACTGCTCCGAGCCCGGTCGCTGATGCTGACACAACATAGGTCCCTGCGATGGTATTGGCTGTAAAAATCGGGGCTGTTGCAACACCACTCTCGTCGGTATTAACTGAAGTTGTGTTGGTTCCGGTGTCTGCGAAAATTCCACTGGCGCCACTTTCCGGAGCGGTGAAGTTGATTGTTATACCACTCACTGGGCTTCCCTGATTATCAAGTGCTGCAGCCTGAAAGGGATTGGGAAAAGCAAATGTTGTTGCGGTATTTTGGTTGTCGCCGCCAACCAATGAGAGACTTACCGCTGCGCCTGGTATTGTATATTCATAGGCGCCTATGTCACAAATTCCGACACGGGCTACACTGCGCTGATCCGTCGCCGGACAAAATGCTGGGTTCCCAGCATCAATGGCGGGACTATTTGATAATAAAGGATCATAGCCCTGCTCCGGTAGGAAAGTCCCCAATTTGGGATCAATATCGAATTGGTCTCCATTACTGGCGGAAATAGAACAACCGGCTGTGTTGCCAACGATATTATTGCCACCTGAAGTAAGGATTCCGGCACAATCCTGTATATCGCCAGCCAAAATGCTATTAGAAATTGATACGCTTCCGCCGAAATTAGTGATGCCTCCCATATTCTTGCTTATACTCGTATTATTCAAACTTAGATTTCCCTGGTCGTTGACAATTCCTGTCCCTTTATTATTCGCGATCGTAGTGTTGTTTACCGTCGCATTGCCACAACAACCGACAAAGAGACCGGCATTATTGCTGTTTTGAATCGAACTGTTGTTAATAGTTAAAGTTGCTCCGCCTTGATAAATTGCAACACCATCAGCATTGTTGACCATGAGGTGACTTAGACTGGCAGTGGCAACAAATGTTGCTGCGATACCTCGTCTCGCATTCTGGCCATCAATTTTAGATATTCCATTCTGAGTGGTGAAGTTTGTATCCCAACCGCCTAAGAGGGTAATATCTCTGTCGATCAACACCACTTCATTGCCACTGCCAGCGTAGGTTCCTATACTGATATTAATAGTATCTCCTGGTGATGACTTGCCGATCGCGCCGTTGATGGTCGCGCAAGCAGCGCCTGGACTTAGGCAATCATTATTATCATCTCCTGTAGGAGTTACATACCACGGTCCGGCAGCATGAGCGGGCCCGGGTGTCTGTATAACAACAAATGCGAAAACAAGAGACAAAACCAAGAATAAACGAAAGATCTTATGTGGCATGTTGCTCTCCTTTTTGAGCTTTATGATACAGAATGAACAATCTACAATTCGTCGTACTCGGATATTGGATGAACCATCCTTTCTTATATTGATCGCAAGGAACTATTCTTTAATTGAATTCCTTTTGGGCTGCCAAAACCAGATAAAAAACTGCCAAGAAGTGCCAATCTTGACGAAGAGATCTTTAATGCAAAAAGCAGCCACAAGGACTACTTTGATTGGATGGAGCGGAATGGTATCAATTGTGTGGAAATAAACGGGAAACAGACAACATTTACTAAAACAACTTGATCCAAGTTGTTTTGAGCATTGCAAAGCGATGCTCCCTTTCCACCGTCAGAACAAAACATTCCTCTCCTAACTTGCTTTCAACAATGTTCAAGCGGAAATTGAGATTTTTATTGTGTTGTCAGATTGGCGCCTTCAAAAAGTGTCCACCAAACGCCGGTTTCGCTATTGGCTCGCCAAGTACCCCGCATATTGTATTCGCAAGCGACCAGATAAGGGCATCTTGGGTTATTGCCTACAATGTTTATATTTATCATTATATTTATTTATTAAGGATTTCGGTCGCAAAGTGGTCGCAATTTTGAGGAGAAGGTTACACTTTGTGGAAAACTGTCCAGCATTGCCGATCTTGATCAAATCGTATTTGATGAAAAAGAGCGGCAAATAGTCGCAAAATGAAAACAGCGGATGAGCTTTTTAAGGCTTACTCCGCTATTTTGCAACATAGAAGCATATTCTTTATAGGATCGCCTGCAGACCACCAATCGTTGTGAGGGCATAACGTGCTTCATCCGGATCAACCTCCTTGAGAATATTGAAGACCCGTTTGGCATCCGGTGCCCGCTGCCGCTGGAAATACATGTCGATCGCATAGGTCAAAATATAGGATGGGAGTTCACGCGCACCCTCTTTATTTGTGTAAATGTCGATCTGTTCCATGCTTTTATCTGGCTGCTTCAAATCCTGAAAGACCAGCGCGAGATTGTAGTAATAAACCAAATTACTGTTATCCAGTTCAAGCACCTTCTGGGCGTTCTTCAGGGAGTCATCGTATTCACCGAACGCGGATTGGAGAATCGCAATTTCATTGAGCAGAATGCCCTTGTCCTTGTTAGGTACAGTCTCATCGGTGAGGAATTTTTGTATGTTTGGATAGGTGAGGTTGTAGCACTCTTTTGCCATGTGCCTATCAATATATGCCCGGCGAATAAAGGAAATAAACCCTGTCCATGTTTGCAAAGTGATCTGTGATGCCGAACTGGTGAGGATGGAGTTCATGATTTCAAATGCATCGCTATCACCTACTTCCGCAAGTCGGGCGGCCGCCAGCAAGACATCGTTCGGATCCAGATTCATCTTGTACATGCGCATGAGCGCTTCCCGTGCGGCAATGGCGTCCCCGCGGTTGAGCGCCTTCAGGAAGTATTCGAACGGACGATATTGCAGCTTCATTTTCTCCTGCGGGTCCACATCCTCAAGGCCGCCTGAGGAGGGCGTTTGAACAGGAACCGCCGTCAACTTCTTCTCGATCCGTTCCAATTGAGCGGCAATGTATGAAAGTGGAACGCTCGATGAAACACTCTGGAATCCGGCTTTTTCGAGTTCCTCAACATATTCTTGGATCGTTAAGACTGAGTCGCGCGTTGTGCGCGGGCTGGTCATATCATAGTCAATGGTGCGAATGCCCGAGAGGTCGAATGGAAGATTATCTCCTTTGCGGATGAGTTGGATATAGGGCTTGCCGGTCTCATGCCGTCGTCCGCATTCGTAGAACACATTGGGGTTGCTGCCGGTCAGGTCAATGATGCACAAGTCTGCATTTTGGACGTGTTGAATGATTTCAGTGGTGATCACGGATGCTTTCGGGATTCGATCGGCCCTGACCACTTCGAAATTGAAGCGCTCCAGGGCAGGCAAAATAACGAGCTCAAGCAGATCATCCGAATTTTTTCTGATGTCGCTTCCTTGATCCCCGATTGGACAGATTAGAAAACAAGTTCTTTTGGGCATATCATTCTCCTTGATGAACCGTATAAAGCTGGGAATGAGCCGATAACAACCCGATGGGTGGAATTAGTATAGCAAATCGCTTTTTGTATTTCAATACCCAGTTTATGTTAAATTGATCCGTTCCAGAATAATCTCCATACTACGTTCATATCCCAGCGTTTCCTGCGAGGCGTCCAACTCCAACAATCTGTCGGACGAAATGGATGCAAGCCACTGGTCCAGATAGGAATTGAACAGGGCGGTGTCGGCTGCGCTGGCGATATTGATCCGGTCACGCGTGGATAAGCGGTCTGCCACCGTTTTTTCATCCGCGCACAGGCGGACGATTAATTCGGGTGGCGGTAAGGTCTCACGGATGAACGCATATACGCCTCGGCAGAGATCATATTCAGGATCAGCCAGCCAGCCGCGGCTATGAAAGAGACGAGTGAAACCGTGAAAATCCAAATCCAGGCCACCGTCCATTAATCCAGGTTTGGATGCGAGGCGCAACTGCTTTTCCTGTTCAGCGCGCAGAAGCAAATAGTCGATCTGATTTGCCAACGCGTAGCGCGCATCCCGCTTGAACAGTGCCTGAAATGGACGCTCGGCATGTTGTTCATAGGCGGTTGTGAATTTTCCAGTTTTGTTGAGGGCGTTTACAAGCGCAGTCTTGCCGACTCCGCTCGCGCCAACAATTGTGATGATTCTGTTCATTGGTTTGGAATATATCATAGCCTTTTCATTCCATTTAAAAGGCTTACATTCATAACGAACGACCTGAATTTGTAATACTACCCGATTTCCGTTATGGTAGAATGCTTTTGCAAAATTTATGAGCGATCCAGACGTTATTAAATCCACAGACCCCATTCTTTCAAAGCTCAACTTCAAACCCTATCGAAGCAAGGTGGAAAGACGGGTCGTTCCATTTCTACCCAGTCCTCATGAGCCGCAAACCATGGAGATCAATACTCCATGGGGAGCACAGTTAACTGCGCGCAAAGGAGATTTTCTCGTTAGCGAGGTTGACAAGCCTTATGATTATTGGGCAGTAGATCCTGTTATTTTTGAAGAGAGTTATGTTATTACGCGTCCGGGATTTTGCGCGAAAAAAGCGATCACGTTGCTGGTGCCATTAACCGAACTCGCAGCTGATCCCAATAAACAATTAACAATCATGACTCTCGAAGGTCCTGAAACTGTCAGGGTAGGGGATTTCTATCTGGCAAAAGGGGTCAAAGGAGAAATATGGCCGTATCCAAAAGAAAAGATCCATGAAGTCATGATGCCCGCTGAATGATCAGCGGGCATCTTCTTTTCTAGAAGAACGGGTTCATTGGGAATTGCCGTGATCATCCAGCATATCTGGTGTAAGGCGACATTAATGTCGCCCTACATTACCTGAACAGTTGGAAATCAACCTTGGGGAGGATGTTCATGATTATTTTTTCTTGTGGGGCGCTTTCTTTACTTTGCCATTTCCATTGGCACGTGGAACAGGTGCTATACCTGGCAGAACCGGAATCGGGCTGGCCTCCGGTGGGATTTCGACCGTAGCGGGACGAGCTAACTTTCCCGGGTTCAATTGTTCAATGATGCCGCCGGTATCGCGCATCAGATCGACCATGTGTTTTACTAAGCGTACATCCAAATCCTTGGAGGCTTCATTCTTACCATCCCATACGGCAACGAGGCGAACGTTATCGATGCCGCGGGCTAGTGCCGAATACAGCGCCCAACGATTATTCCGTTCATTGACATTATCGCCTGGCTTGGGTAAGCCAACGCAATCCGGTTGATAGAACTCGTCCACCTTGGGATGATTGCGCATCTTGTAGAAACGCTCCACCCATTGATCCCCACCAGGGCTGACGAAATCGCGCACATACGGTGCTTCTGCACAGGGGAAGTAAGCTTGCACGCGGATGCCGCGTTCGGCACAACATTCTACAAAGAGAATCTCACTGCCGGCGTCCATGCCCGTTGTCACGGCGGTATCTTCTGCGCCTGCCTCATATTTGTCGAGCACGTTGCTGATCGCGGTCCTGATCTGCTCTTCTTTTTCAGGAGGAAAGTGATTTTCCTTTTTCCTGGAGTTGCTGATCATATACCCGGTAAAGAGGAAGACCATGCCATCGCGCTTCTTGTTTTCCACTTTTACAGGTTCAGCTTTTTCTTTAGGATGTTGCGTTTCCGGTGAACCCGTTTCCTTGCGAATGCGCATCAACTCTTCGTTAATCACGCTGATGCCTGCTTCGACAAACTCTTCCCGTAAGTTCAAAAGCCGCAGGATCTCGAGCTGCGCGAGCGAAGATTGCAAATAGAATTGGTTGCGGCGCGAAGCGGTCAACGCCTTGCGATAGGCACGAGTCACTTGCTGTTGGATATCGGCTGTGAGGACGCGCAGCTCTGCAAGTGATATCAATGTCCAGTAATCCGCGTTTTCATTTCTCGCCCTGGACTCCAACCCAAAGATCAGGGCTCCACAAAGTTCCGGTAAAACTTCCCGCACCCGTTGAATCTCGGGATCTGGTGAGTCCTTGTTATCATAGAGATCGGCGAGGTGAACAAGGACAGTCCCAAGCGTCAACGCGTTGACGCCGGGGTATGTTTGATCGAGATCAATGCGATAGCCTTTGAGATAGGTGTCGAACGATTTGATCAACCAGTGATAGGAATCGAATGCGGTTTTGAGACGTAAGCTCTTTTCCTTGATCCACTTCCACGAGTCGTACCACATCTCCTTGTAGATTCGTCCGAGATAAGCGATTGTCTCTGTATCGTTGGGAATATCTACCAGCAAGTTTTCGATCTTGACAATTGCTTCATCGACGCGCCCAAGGCGATTGAGGTTAAACGCCTCCTGACGGCGGAATACAAGGTTGCGTGAATTGACTTCTAGCCCTCTGCGATACTGGCTCAGTGCAAGTTCATTGCGCCCCATATCTTGAAGCGCCTGTCCTGCTTCGCCAATCGCTTCCTCTTTGATCAATGGATTGCTGATCTCCTCAGTCAAGAGAAGAATATCGCCAATGCGCTTCTGTCGTTGAGCAACAGTGACGCGCTCCTTCCACTCGTTGTACTCACGCCAAAATCCCGTGGCGAGCGGTGTGCGAAGAGTCTTGCGATCGGGTTCCACAAGCCCATCCAATAGATTAAAAATGGGACTATGGACTGACTCGGCGTCCGATGCCCAGGTATCACGAGTCACGCGGGAGATGGCGGCCTTATCCTTCTCTAAAAACGAGGGATCAGGAACACCTTCCGGCGTAATGTGGTAGGGAATGGTGCGAACATTGAAAATATCGAATGGCATATAAGCGCGGCCCGCCTGGATGTGGACGATGCCACGCTTGCGGAAGGCATGTCGAATGCCTAATTCGTAAAAGACATTGGCGTTATCAATGCTCATGTCGCAGATGCAGAGATCTGCCAGCAGTAATTCCTGAAACATATCGGTGAGGATGTCGCCGCTGGTGGTTTCCTCGTCGGCGCGGAACGCTTCAAATCCTGCTGCATCGAGCGAGGGTTTAATCAACTGGGTGTAGATCGAATTGAAGTCATAGAGAGAGCCGTCGGCGCCTTTCTTCTTCCCGAATGGCATGATCACGAACGCGTGCGGACGAATCTCCGGGCGGATTGAACCGGATGTCACATCGGCTTCGGTGCTCAAGTCGAGCGTTTTGGTTTCAGAGGCTTTCTTTTCCGACGCTTGGGGAATTGCAGGAGCGACAGTTTCCTTGGGCAATTCAACCGCAGAGGCTGGTGTAGTAGAAGCGGCGACTTGCTCTGCATCTTTTGAAGAGACAGGTGGCAATACTGGTTGTGTCATTTGATCTTCCTCTATTAACAGCCGTAACCTTGCAAAGGCTGCGCGAAGCGCGAACCTTTGCAAGGTTATATCATGCATTTAACCTTTTACATCCTGCGTCTTCGGATAGCGCGCCAGGATCGCGTTCAGTTCCTCTTTCGTAGTGTCTTTACCGATATCGATGTGAGCAAACTCTTGAGCGATCTGCGTCAGTGAAGATGTAAGATTTGAAGCGCCTTCCATTGCATTGCTAACTGTCTCTGTCACAGCCTTGCTCATTGCTTCCAGTTCCTTTTGAACAACTTCTGAAGATGCCTCTTCGGCGAGGGAACCCAACGCGGCGGTAAATGTTTGCTGTACCTGCTGCCCAGTTTGCTGAAGTGATTCCTGAGTATATTGAATGAAACTACCTTCCATCGCCTGCTTGGTGCGCTCAGCGGATTCGACCGATTCCTTTATCACGCGGTTGACAAGGTTGGCTTCCTTTTCAAGATCCGAATCCTTCAGCGCCTCCTGCATGGTCTTGATGTATTCGGTGTTCTGAGCCCACAACACATCTTCACAACTGCGCACCATCTTATAAAACTCAGCATCTGTACGCTCTTCAGGCTCAAGATTGTTCCAGTGATCATATAAGGTGCTCAATTCCAAGATGACCTTGCTGAAATTTTTGATCACTACATCCAGGTTGCGAAGTTGTTGCCAGCCGACCAGCGCGGCGGTAACAGAGGCCGAAAACGCAACCCATAGACTTAAACCACTGCCTATCGCTGCAAATATTGCTCCTATGCTACCTGACGCCAACACCAAAAATGTAAGGATTCCTCTTTCCCTCTTGTATTGTCCAGCTCTTCTGATATGCCAGCGGAGTTGATCCTCAAGTCTATATTTAAAATATTCATCACCAGTCAGGTCTTTGAAACCAGGATCGTTGTCATATTCTGGCGAATAATAAGGTGGGACCGTTCCTTGAAAAGGTCGGAACACATATTCTCCGCCCAAGCCGCGATAGAGTTGACGCTGAATCTCATTGATCCTTTGTTCCAGATACTGACGTCTGTCTTTATTCCCACGTAATACTGTTCGAAAGAAATAGATCTCTTTCAAATATTCTTCCGCGGCAGCGCGAGTAATCAGCCAGTCACCATTTGCAAATTGCCTTGTTCCAAACGCTGCAAGGGCTGATGCTACGATCGGAATGGCAAAAAACAAAAAGTGGACACCGACGCCCAAAGCAGAATTACTATCCTGGAAGAAGGTAGCATACAGGATGGAGAACAAAGTTGCCAACACGCCAAATGCGGCAATCGATATTCGTAAACGCTTATAAGCAATTGTTCGTCTCAGTGAAGACGCATCAAGTTGCGCGAATCGCGTCCATGCAATTTCAAGAATGGGTGCATTTTTGGGGGTTTCGGTTTCCATCATACTTCCTCCGTCAATTATTTGCGTGACCTAAAAGTTCCGGTTCGGGTAAGTTGGGGCAAATGAGGCGATATTGCTCATCGCCAAAGAAAAATTTCCATGCATCCTGGCTGAGGTTGGAGATCAAGTGCGAACAAGCAGATGACACGAGATCATTTTTCGGAACGAGATGAATCGATTTGATATCCCAAATGCGTACTACTTTGCGTGAGACGCTGAATAGCTGCGATCCATCCAAAGAGAAGGACACGCCTGTCACCGCGTCGCTGTGTGGGATGCGCGCGACTTCATCACCGGTCGCTGTATTCCATAGATACGCAAACCCGGATGATCCGCCGCCCGCCAGCAATTTGTCGTCGGGACTGAATGCAAAGGATTGAGGTCTGCCCTCAAGTTGCAAGGGATTGCCGACCTGCGCAAACTTTCTGTTCTCGATTTTCCACAAAATAATCGTACCCTCGGCGCTTCCTGAGGCGAGCCACTTTCCGTCATTGCTAAATGCCAAAGAAATAATATCGCCGGGCTGCTTTAATTCATCCAACTGGGCGTGAGTCGCGAAGTCCCAAATCTTTGTGCCGTCGTGCAATCCAGCCGCAACCAGTGTATTGGTAGGATTGGCTGCCAAAGAATATGTTAGTTGTGCATTATCGAGTTCCAGTGCCTGATCTTGTTTACCAGTTTGAACATCCCAAAACGAGATGAGTCCGTTTGTTCCGGTTGTGATGGCGTATTTGCTGTCCTTATCAAAGGCAACACCGGTCACTTTGCCATTGTGATCGAGCGGGTATTGAGTCCCTCCATTTACACTGACAAGCCTGCCGCGATCCTTCTGCGTTTCAACGCTGTCATATTCGACGGCAGCGATCCATTTCGAGTCCGGGCTGATGGATATGTTGTAGGTCAACGCTTGCGCCGTGAAGATGGCTTGCCCTTTTGTCCCATCTTGGATCTTACCCAGCGAGTTCGCGGGAATTCTCCAGATATGATAATCGTCGGCGTTGACGATCAAGGATTCACCGGAGGGGGTAAAGCGCGCTTCATGGACAAATTCGGGGAATTCAATGTAACCCAGGTGTGTCGCCAGCGTCGAAATATCCCAGATACTGACGATGCCATTTTTATTAGCAGCGATGAGACGTGTTCCATCCTTGCTGAAGGAGAGTGCTGTTCCGTTCCCGTCGATCGGGATTTCCAGCATCTGACTGCCTGATGCCGCATCCCAAATGCGGACAACATTGTCGTAGCCAGTGGATGCGATCCACTGACCATCCGGGCTGACTTTCACTCGTTGTGCAAACCCGGTGTGAGACATGCGCAACCGTTCTGAACCAGTTGCTGTATCTAGCACACGGACTTTATTGTCATCTGATACGGTGACAAACCAGGATGGGTCCGGACCGAAGGCGACATCCTCGACCCAATCTCCATGTGGGACTTGGTATTGCACGGTTCCGTCACGACGGGTGAGTCTTGCCAGGCTGTCACCGCCACCTGATGCTAGCCAGTTGCTATCCGGGCTGAACGCAAAAACAACATACGAACTCTTTGGATGCTTTGGACCGTTATAGAAGAAAAGGCGATTTGCCTGCCAGAACTTTACATCGCCATTGTCCAACCCAATCGCAAGGATATTGTTGTCTGGCGAAAATTTAACTTCATAAACTCCACCTGTCATTTGATAGCTGACTGGTTGGAGGTCGGGTTTGTCGAAATAATAGACCGTAAGAAAGCCATCTTGCCGCGCAATTGCCAAAATGGAATCGTTGACATCCAGATCGTTGACAGCACCGTTGAAGGTCAATGTTTTGCTGGCGTCAGGCTTACCAGTGTTTGCATCCCAAAAGCGAACGGTTTTGTCGGCGCTGGCGGTGATCAAGTATTTTCCGTCGCGTGTGAAGAGGGCATCATTCACATCGTCTTTATGCTGCACGCAATAGATTTGTTCACCGTCACTCGCCCGCCACACGCAAGCCTGATTCAGCGCCTTTGAATTCGTCGGGTCATGATTATTGCCGGTGACAAAGTATCGATCATCCGGACTCCATTCGATATTCCAAATGGGACCATCCTGCGCCATTTGTTTTAGTGGAATTGCCATTCGGCTCGCATTGGTGCGGATCAAATCTTCTGCCTGGAAAGATTGGAGGCGCTGGTACGAATCGATGGCGAGCAGTGTACTGGTATCCAACTTCCCAGGGCGAGTCTGATAAATCTGTGACTGGGCTGCACTGCGATTCGCGATGGCAAGATTTGTTTTTTCTTCGGCTACTTTTTGCTTTTCGACAGCAATCGCTTTTTGTGTGACAGCGATCGCTTTTTGCGTAGCCGCAATCTGTTCATTTGCAACTGCAGTTTTTTCGCTGGAAACGGCAGTTGCCTGGCTATGCTCTGCGCGCACTTGTGCCGCGCTCGCCTGATCTTTGGCGATCCAGGCAAATATACTAAGCACAATACTTACGATCAACGCAACGGAGACACCAGCCAGGACGATGCGCTGACGACGCTCTGTATATTTGCGGCTTGCAAGGATGTACTGTGATTGAATGGGGACAATCTGGCGGTTGGCGTGACCAGAGGCTTGCGTCACCCAATGTTCTGCCTCTTGGAGTTCTGTTCCATTGAGGAGAAAACTGTTATTGCGATTCTTTTCGTCCCACTTCGCGGCCTGTTCCAGCAGGCGCGTATGCTGACGAACCCAGCCTAAATCTGTATTGATGGATTGAACGAGTTTTGGAAGTGTTGCTTCGAAATTATCTTGATCGCGCAGATAGACCCAGTTGGTGGCTGACAACTTCTCGTGCATCGTCGAGCTTTTTTCTGGATCACGGTAGAGAATCGGAATGAGCTTCTTATTGAGCTTTAAACCAAGCTCAAGTTCATCTGCACAAATTTTTGATTGGAGAGAATCAGGGCTGATGACAAACAGGAATGCATCGTTCCCCTGGATAGCATCGGAGATGGTTTTCATCCAGTCCGAAGCCAGCTCGATGCCTTCCCAATCCACCCACGCCCGGACA
>WNFZ01008750.1_pt1 | contig 16427 bp, 16 predicted proteins | sample 5400081 | NCBI WGS metagenome assembly WNFZ01 (sample SAMN13153365, study PRJNA577476) | soil metagenome | isolation source: 80 cm soil or saprolite under grassland replicate 1 | place: USA:California | collected 2016-06-15 | reverse complement strand
TATATTTGGTCTTCCATAATCCCGTGTTTTCCACTGTTGCTTTCTATATGATGATCATCGGTGTCATTGGTGGTCTGTTAGCGGCGATCTTTGGATTCATTGACTGGTCCGGCTTGCCGAGTAACTCACGAGCTCGAAATATCGGCGCTTGGCACGGTCTTGGTAACTTCACAATTGTGGTGCTGTTTGCGGCGAGCTGGTTCTTGCGCCGGGGTAGCCCAAATTTTGTGCCGAGTGGTTTGGCATTGACGCTCTCATTTGCAGGGATCCTGCTTGCCTTAATGACCCTCTGGATTGGTGGAGAACTTGTCTATCGCTTGGGCGTAGCAGTAGACCGGGGCGCGAATGTGAACGCACCAAGCTCACTCAAACAATCAACAGCAGTCAACACCAAAGAGCGAACTATGAACAGGTAAAGCGAGGTGGGCAGGCACATCCGCCTGCTACTTGGAATCAGCGTTTTCTGGCTAGCGCTGAATGTGCTCACGGATGGAATCAACACGCTTGTATTGCCGCTTCAAATCGGTGGGCTTAGCAACCAACATAATCAAGCCACTATAGTAGGGTTACTTACATTTCTCGGTTTGCTCGCCGGAGCGATGATCCAACCGATAGCAGGTGCATTCTCCGATAAGCTATATCCGCGATTGGGTCGCAAGGGGTTCATTGCAATTGGACTACTTCTGAGTCTCGTAGCATTATTTCTTTTCGCCCTACTTCCGGGCTTTGTCGGCGTGATCGTGGGTTACCTTGCTATACAGGTCGCTGCCAGTATTGCACAAGCTGGACAACAAGGTCTCATCCCCGATTTGGTGGATGAACCCCACCGCGGGCTCGCCTCTGGATTTAAGGGCTTCATGGATCTTGCCGGGGCGATGCTTGGTTTCGTTCTCCTGGGACAGCTCCTGGGCTCAGGAAAAGCTGTCTTTGCGATAGAAGCAATTGGCGGGATTCTGATCCTTGGTTATCTCCTCGCTGTCTTTCTTACTCCCGAAGATAAAGCAAATAAAGTTAGCGAAGTCAAAACGACCACTGTTTCCTTAAGCGAAATATTTCATCTGGATCTGAAAGAACATGCCGCGTTTGTTCAATTGGTTCTAGCGCGCTTCCTGTTCTTATTAGGCATCTATACTACCGGACGTTTCCTGCTATTGTTTGTAGCCAACCGCCTCGGGTTGTCAGAAAATCAAGCGGCAGAACAAGCCGGAAACATTCTCGCGGGACTCGCTTTGATCACGATCCTGGCTTCGCCTTTCACAGGCTGGCTTGCAGATCGCATCGGCCGCGTACCGCTTATGATGGCTGGCGCACTATTCAGTGCTGTGAGCGCGTTAATGTTAGTATGGGCTCATAGTGTGAGTCAAATTCTTTTATTTGGCGGACTGATGTCGCTTGGTTCTGCTGCCTTTGCCGGAGGAAGCTGGGCATTGCTCGCGGATTTGGTGCCGAAAGATGCCTCGGCTCGCTTCTTTGGTTTAGCAAATTTCAGCACGGCGGGCTCCGCTGCGGCGGCAGGTCTATTTGGTCCTCTCGTTGATGGCGTGGAACGGATTTCTCCGGGGATGGGATTCTCGGTCTTATTTCTGGTGGCAGCACTAGCATTCCTTACGAGTACATTGCCACTTAAAGGTTTGTTCTTGAAGAAAGGTAGACAAGAATATGCAAACAAAACCAAAACTAGCTCCAACACTGCCGGACTGGCTGGCTTACCTCTACCAGCCAATTCTGCCGGCGTTGAAAAAGATCAAAATTCATAGGGAAGGATCGCGCGGCTATAACCCTAAAGATATTTTGTTGCCACAAGGATATGTTGCCGAAGTGGCGTCAAGCGGTCTTAACGAGCCCGTCCATTGTTGCTTTGACGATGAGGGAAATTGCTATGTAGTGGAATGTGGTCACAAGATCGATTCAATTCCACGCATCCTAAAAATCGACCCGAGAACCGGCGACCAGCAAACATTCTTCACGTTTCCTGAAGATCAATGGATGAAAGTCGGCGCGGTCACCGGAGCTTGTTGGCATAAGGGTTATCTGTATGTAATGAATACGAACACCCTGCTGCGCATCGGATCGGATGGAAAAGCGGAAGCGATCCTCACCGGTCTGCCGGGGAGAGGCGATCATCAGGCGAATTATCCGGTGATCGGACCTGATGAAAAAATCTATTTCGGCGTGGGGAGCGCCACCAATTGTGGCGTGGTAGGCGCGGATAATTTTGCTTATGAATGGCTTCCCCAAAATCCGGATGCTTGCGATGTACCCGCCCAGGATATCACCCTGGTCGGGCGAAATTACAAATTTCGCAATGTGCTTGGAGATATTCGCGAGACTGTAGAAACGGGCGCGTATGTTCCTTTTGGCACATCCACTTCTGTTGGTCAGGTAATTAAAGGAAATACCAAATGCACAGGAGCTATCCTGCGTTGTAATCTAGATGGGAGCAATCTGGAAGTTGTTGCCTGGGGTTTACGCAATCCCTATGGTATAGCATTTCATCAGGATGGACGCCTATTTGCTACGGAACACGGCATGGATGAACGCGGCGCTCGGTACGTTTTCAACGATCCGGATGATTTTTATGAGATCAAGCAAGGCGAATGGTACGGCTGGCCAGACTTTGCTTCAGGCGTCCGCCTGGATGACCCTTATTGGGGCGAAGGCGGTCATGGACGCGAGCTGGTGCTGGCTGAATTCCCGAACCCAGACCCGCCGAAGCCATTGGTCTCTTTTCAAACCCATGTAGGATCGAACGGAGTCGATATCTGCCGGAATTCCGAATTTGGCTTTGATGGCAACGCTTTTGTGGCTCTGTTTGGCGATATCGCGCCGGTGACCACTGTGTCAAAGGCTATTTTCCCGGCTGGCTTCAAAGTTGTAAGAGTAGATGTTGAGACGGGTCAGGTCTTCGATTTTGCCGTCAACAAAATAGCTGGTCCTGCTTCGAAACTGCCTCATGAAGGTTTCGAACGCCCATCACATTGTCAGTTTGGTCCCGATGGAAATCTCTATGTCGTTGACTTTGGCACGGTTCGAATTGCGCCGGAGCGTGGCGGAATCCGCATGCAGCTTGGTACCGGCACATTATGGCGCATCCGCAGGGACGCGGGACCACGAGGGCTGGTACCATCGAAACCAGCTACTGTCCCACTTTATCTCTTACAGGGATTAGCAATTGCTGGTGGAGTCATAGGCTTGGGATGGTTATCAGGCAGACTATTGAAAAAGCTTAGCTCGCGAACCGACGGAAAGAAAGGTTGAACTAGCGCTTGACTCCTTGGTCTTTGGCGTTCTCTATTCATGCTGCAATTGTTGTACCAATGCAGTGACATTCTTTTCAAGTTTAGAAAGCGCTTCTTCAGCTTCCATCAAATTGAGATCGGGGATGTTCCAATATAAAATTTTATCCACCCAATTTGCAAATTGTTGTCCCATCAAAGGGATGTGTTCTTCTGCATTCAAGGCAATGACGAGATCAGCTGACTCTAAATCCCGCTCGCTTAGTTGAATTGGCTTTCGGGCTTTGGTTTTCGTGGAAATGCCCAACATTTCTAGTCTGATGAGCACCAATGGATAGATGGGCCCGATATTGTAAGTACTTGTTTCGATGCCGCGTGAATCAGCCTTCCAAGAGAGATCAAACTTGGCTGCCTGCGCGTTGAAAAATATCTCAGCGAATCGACTGCGATAATAGTTACCGGTGCAAATGAACAAAAGCTTTTTGTCCATGAGAATTTAAGACAATTCTACAAATATCTCCATTTCCCGCCATGTGGCATTTGTCACTGAATAAGCTAGTGCACGAAATGACTTCTTGACAAGCGAAGTATAATCAACCCATGTCAGTCCTATCCGGCAAGCGCATTATTCTCGGGGTGACAGGTTCTATTGCCGCGTACAAAGCCGCGGATCTTGCTTCCAAACTCACACAGGCGGGCGCTCAGGTGGATGTGATCCTCACGGGCGCGGCGGAAAAATTTATCACACCGCTCACATTTCAATCTGTGACGGGTCGGCGGGCGTTTATCGATGCTGATTTGTGGGGAAACGAAGCCCATGTGCTGCATGTTGGGCTCGGTCATAGCGTGGACTTGCTGATTGTCGCTCCCTGCACAGCCAACACGCTTTCAAAACTCGCCCATGGAAGTGCGGATTCCCTGCTCACGGTGACGGCGCTGGCGGCAAATTGTCCGTTGCTAATTGCACCTGCCATGGATGGTGGCATGTTCGATCACCCTGCGACGCAGGAAAATCTCGACACATTGAAAAAGCGTGGCGCAGTCATCATCGGACCGGCGGAGGGACATCTTGCCTCTGGGCTCTCTGGAACAGGACGAATGACAGAACCGATGGAAATCCTTGGATACGCCCGCCTCACTCTGGGGCAAAACGGTCCGCTTGCCAATAAAAAAGTCGTCGTCACCGCCGGTGGGACTCAGGAACCGCTCGACCCCGTGCGCGTGATTACAAATCGTTCTTCCGGGAAACAAGGTTATGCCCTCGCCCAAGCTGCCCTCGACGCCGGCGCGCAGGTTGCATTGATTACTACTCCGACCGCGTTGACTCCACCGGTCGGCGCGCGCATGATCGACGTGGAAACTGCCAAACAAATGCTGGATTGTGTCCTGATCGAATCTGCCGACAGCGACGCACTGATCATGACGGCCGCGGTGGCAGACTTCCGCCCGAAGAATCAGGCAAAGGATAAGATCAAAAAAGAGGCTGGCGTTCCACAGATCGAACTTGAGGCGACAGAAGACATCCTGAAAACGGTATCCAGCCAACGGCTTGTCGCGAAGCAGAACCGAAAACATCCGCGTGCAATCGTGGGGTTTGCGGCCGAGTCGCGCGACTTGTTGGAAAACGCCTCCGCTAAGTTAAAATCCAAGGGATTGGATTTCATCGCCGCGAATGACATCTCTGCCGAAGATGCAGGCTTTGCGGTGGAGACGAACCGCGTTACACTTTTATTTGCAGATGGTCGCAAAGAATCTTTACCGCTGATGAGCAAGAACGAAGTGGCGGAAACCCTCATCGAACGACTTGCGGCGCTGCTGGAGTAATTATGCGTATTCTGGTAATTTCCGACATTCATGCCAACTACACAGCTCTGGAAGCGGTGCTCAAAGACGCGGGGCCGGTCGATGAGACCTGGTGTTTGGGCGATATGGTGGGATATGGACCCGACCCCAACGCAGTTTTGGAACAGATGCGTGACATTCCAAATCTCACCTGTATCCTTGGCAACCATGATGTGGCGGTCATCGGCAGGATTCCCTTTGAAGCTTTCAATGGCGATGCACGCCGCACGCTCCAATATCACGAGCGTGTGTTGACTGCCGATAATATGGAATTTCTACGTTCCCTTCCTTCGAATTTAAAAGTTCGTGAAGATGCAAGTCTTGTCCATGGCAGCCCGCGCGATTCGGTCTGGGAATATATTTTGAATACTCTTTCGGCGCGCTTGAACTTTGACCATTTCACCACGCCCTGGTGTTTTGTGGGACATTCCCATTTGCAGTGTATGTTCCAGTTGGATGAAAAAACAGATCGCGTCAATCTCAAGCCGATCAAGGTGGGCGAGCCGATCCAACTTGAGCCACGGCTGATTGCCAATCCCGGCTCGGTGGGGCAGCCGCGCGACCGTGACCCGCGCTCTGCTTATGCCATTTACGACAGCACCGCAAAGACCTGGGAGCCGCGCCGTGCGACATATAACATTCCAGAAGTACAAAAGCGCATTCGTGAAGCGGGATTACCGGAGAAACATGCAGTCAGAATTGCGGAAGGTTGGTAAGGAAACCGTAATTGCCAATTACGAATTGCACAATTACAAAAGATGTAAGTAATTGGTAATTCGTAACTACTCCCAAAGGGGAACATTTCCAATGGAGTCGTCGTCCTTCGGGTGAAATCGTCGAACATTCGTGAAGGAGAAAGAATCATGAAACGCCCGTTCCTTATCATCATTTCTGTTGTTCTAGTTTTTCTGTTGCTTGGCACAGCTGTGACTTCTATGTTTAGTAGAGGTGGCGCCAGCCCTACTGTAGTTTTTAATGGAAACCGTAGTCTGGGATTCGGCGGTGGCGGAGGTGGCAGCGCCTCGGATGCAGTCGGTATGGCACCCCCGGCGACAGCCGCTCCGGCAGCGATTGAAGCACCCGCTCCCCAGGAAGCTTTTGGAACATCTGCCAGTAATATTGCACCTGCAACCCAGGAACGGCTTGTTATCCAAAACGCCGACCTTGCTATTGTGGTGAAAGATCCCAAGGCGCGCATGGCGGAGATCAGCAAGCTCGCAACTGACCTCGGTGGCTATGTGGTCTCATCGAATCTCTATGAAACTTATGGTTCCTCTGGCAAGCAAGTACCAGAAGCTACTATTGTCGTTCGCATGCCCGCTGCAAAGCTTGATGACGCCTTAACCCAGATCAAAGAGGGCGTCGTGGAAGTTCAATCAGAGAATCGCTCCGGGCAGGATGTGACCAACATCTATGTGGATTTGCAGTCACAGCTCAAAGCGAAGGAAGCTGCTGATAAGAAACTACTTGAGATCATGGATCAGGCTACAAAATCAGAAGATGTCCTGGCGATCTATATGCAGATTCAAAGTGTGGAAACTGAGATCGAGCAGCTCAAGGGACAAATCAAATATTATGAAGAGTCCGCGGCGCTCTCGGCTGTCAGTGTCCGTTTGATCGCCGAGGAAGGGACACAACCCATCCAGGTGGGACCGTGGAAACCGGCCGGTGCGGCAAAAGAGGCCGTGCAGGATTTGATCAACTTCACCCAGAGATTTAGCGAGTTCCTGATCCGTTTTGTGATCTTTACCTTGCCCGCCCTGATCTTGATCGCCATTCCGCTGACCCTGGTCTTCCTGGCAGGACGCGCAGTCTATCGCAGGTTTCGGAAACCGAGTGTTGTGGAAGAAAAAGAAGTAAAGAGTGATAAGTAAAAAGCGTTGCCCTGACTGCCCGTAGGGCGTGTTGAAGGGTAATAAGTGAGAAGTAAGACCTGACAGGGAAACCTGCCAGGTCTTTTCATTTAATTTACGCTATACTGCGCAAGCATGTATAATTTTCCATCATGGAAAAACTCATTCAAGATGCAGCGACATTGTTCAATATTCATCTGACGGGGCGGCAAGCCGCGGCATTTGCCACGTATGAAAAAGAATTGATCGAATGGAATAGCAAATTCAATTTGACCGCCATCCGCGATTCAGAATCGATTCGTACCAAACACTTTTTAGATTCGATCTCTTGTGTCCTTGCCTGGAAAATGAATCTGCCTAATCGGCTGATCGATATCGGGACGGGCGCAGGCTTTCCTGGAATCCCTCTTAAGATTCTGTATCCAAATTTGAAATTGACTCTGGCTGAATCGGTTGGCAAGAAGTCGAGGTTTTGTCAGCACATTGTCGACGTGTTAGGATTGGAAAATGTAGATGTCATTCAAGCCCGCGCCGAAGAATTAGGACAGAACGCAGATCGTCGCGAGAAATATGATTGGGCGGTTGCGCGGGCGGTGGCAAATCTCAATGTATTGGAAAGCGGACCCGCCGAAGCGCAGTCCGCAGAAAACGCGATGAAAATATTAGGCGGAAAATTAAAACAGTTAATTCCTGTGAACCTGCCAGGTATCGCTGAGGATCGTTATCTCATCCTTGTCGATAAGGTCGCGGCGACTCCGCCCAAGTATCCACGTAAACCGGGAATTCCAACAAAACAACCGTTGTGATGTGGAGTAGGGACGGGGTAACCTCGCCCCTACGCGTTCAACACTTCCTTATTCCTGTTCATAATCCTTCAAAATATCTATAACTTTTTTCTTGAGAGGTGGTAAATCTTCCTTTGTGGTCAGCCATACCTTCTCAAGATCAACTCCAAAATAACCATGGATAAGTTTGTCGCGCATTCCCGCAATATCCTCCCAAGGAATCTCGGGATACGATCTTCGCAAATCTTTTGAAATATGCCGTACGGCTTCGCCGATGATTTCGATTTGTCTTATTGCACCATCTTGAAGCAACTTGGTTGCTTTGAATCTTGATTCGTTGATGCCTCTCAGATATTCTTCAATAGTTGTGATGGAATCCAGAATATGCCGCAGATAAACAGTATCATCTTTTTTCATACACCACCCGCAGCTCTTTCAAAATCCGCTCTCGCAGGTAGGGGCTGATAGCAGCTTCAGTAAGCAGGTCCACTTTGCGCCCAAGTGCATCGGAAAGTTCACGCTCCAGACGCACAACTGCCAGTAAGCTTTTGCGCTTTGAAAAACGGACAATTAAATCAATATCGCTTTTCTTCCTGGCTTCCCCACGCGCCATCGAGCCAAAAACTCCAATCATCGAGACATCGTTTTGGCGGCAAATATCAATGAGTTGGGTAACGTTGAAAGGATACGAGATCATAGTATTATTTTACACGAGAAACCGCCCTTGTTTTTCGAAGCGGGATTAACACGCTTCTTCCACAATCGTGATCTTATCTTCCTTGTTGGGGATAATGCACAGAAATTCAAATTGCTCATTCCCTGTGTTCTCATAGGAATGGATCGCGCCTTCAGGGATAAAAACAACATCTCCGGTTTTGACGTGATAGGTATCATCGCCAATCGTAATGGTGGCTTCACCGCGCAGAACATATTGTTCATGTTCCACGGTATTGGTATGCCGCGGCATCCCGCCGCCTTTTTGCATCGAGAATTTGCGCAGCGCGAAATTTGGTCCTTCCTGTGAGGAGATCAACACTTGAATGGTTGTATCTTTTCCCGCAGCGACATTTTTCGCTTCGACATCCATTGCATGCTTGACAGGCATAATTATCACCTCTTAGTCCTTCCGGTTTTATAACTCTCGTTCATATTCTTGAAATATTCGGCAACAGGTTCCAAGCCAATGGCTTTCCGGCGTTCATCCACGTGCTCTTCATCGTCGATGGGAAATGGGACAATTGAGCCATCGGGGTTTGTTTGTCCCTGCGTTCCATAGATTTGTGGCTTTCCATCGGATGTGTGGATACGGTCTGTTAGATAGGCCAGGTTGATTTTTTCCGCTTCATTTTGCTTGACAGCCTGTTCCAATAGTTCCAGGCATTTCTTTTGAAATTCAAGGGAAGGCGAATGTTGCACGATCAGGAACGCAGCCTGCGCGCCATCTCCTTCCACAAGGGAGAAGGTCGGCCAGCCATACTGCCCAATAATTTCATCCAGCCACATTGTATTTTGTGCATCTGCTTCGAGCATGCGCATCATTAATTGAATATCCGCAGGATGATCGATTAATTCCTTGCGAAGATTTTGCTCTTTTTCCATACGAGCGAGTAATTCCTCGCGCAACTGCTTGTTCATCGAGTATTTCCTCTCAAGCAAATATTATGGCGATTTTGTATTCGTAGGCCAGGGTGTATAGGTCGAGACAACGGGTAGTGCTTGCGTTGCTGTAGCTGTCATTGTGGGAGAAGCAGTCAGTGTTGGTAAGGCCGTTGTAGTCAATGTAGGGATGGGAGTAATGGTCGGGGTCGAAGTGGCGGTGATCTGCTTTAACATGCCAAAGGCAAAAAAGGAGACGGCGAGGAGCACGAAGATCACACCCGCCACGCCTCCGATAAGCCACGGAAGCCATGCTATGTTTTTACTGTTTTTTTTAACCACGAGCTTGAAATCGGAGGGCACCGAGATCAAGACAACGGTCGTATTGTCATGTCCGCCGCGCGAGTTGGCGAGATCGATCAGGGCGCGGGCAGCTTCCTTGATATTTGATCGTGTGCGGACGGTTTCCAGGATTTCGTCGTTCCACACAAGATCGGTAAGACCGTCACTGCACAGAAGCACCACGTCATCGGGCAAAAGTTGCAAGCCTTGATTCGCCTCTGCCTGTTCGTCGCCTTCGCCATCGAAAAACTTCAAGCGAAAATCAGGGTCGGGAGGCTCGGGCGAACCGAGGTAACGGCGAATAACGTGTACGTTCGGATGCTCACGCGCCAGCTCGGGTGTGAGAATGCCTTTCTCAATTGCTTCCTGCACCCAGGAATGATCTACCGAAAGCTGCTGGATACGTCCGCCGCGCATCAGATAGATACGCGAGTCACCGACATAGGCCGTATAGAGCTTGTCGCCAATAACCCATGCAATCACGCAAGTCGCGCCCATGCCTTTAAGATTTTCATTGGACGCGGAATGCGCGGCAATCGCGTCACTGGCTTCGGTCACCGCCTCTTCAATGCTCTTGCGGATATGACGCGCATCGCTGCGGGCGACGACCTGCATGATGTGATTGACGGCCAGTTCTGCTGCTACTTCCCCGGCGCGGTGACCGCCGATTCCATCGGCAAGTACAGAAAACAGGACCGGCATCCTGTTTTCTTCGTCGAGCACGAACGACGCGACTGCATAACGGTCCTCATTGTTCTTGCCCGTCATGCCCGCGTGGGTTTGTGCTTCGACGTTCAGGTGAGCGCGCTGGGTGCGGATCATAAAATGAATTTGTCCTAGTATAAACCGTCCCGCAGGTTTTTTTAAGTCTGCGGGACGTACTTCCTGATCGGAAACTATTTCCTTGCCATTACCTTCGGTTCAGACTCCGCCGGAGGCTGGCTCAGATCAAAACGGTAGACCAACTGCCCAAAGTGGATACGATCTCCATGCGCCAGACGCTGTCCTTCGCGCGTGATGGGTTCATAATTCACCCATGTTCCGGCAATCGAACCATGATCGTAAATGATGAAGTTTCCGTCTTCCGTTTGTTTGATGCGTGCGTGCAGCGGTGAAATGGATGGATCATCGAGTACACGCTTCGATTGTACTGGGTCTGTGCCAAACGTCATGTCCTTTTCGAACAGCGGAATGGGAACTGCGCTCGCGGGTTCCCCTCCGTTGGTCAGGCGGATGAGATAGGCAGGTGCTTCCGAAAGGCGCGCTGCAGCCTTAATTTGCAGCCTCTCTATAATTCTGCGGGGTTGTGTCCTGGACTTTTTTGCGGGAGAAGAAGGCGGCTCCATGACCGCACGGACAGGTTGTGTCAATGGATCTTCAAAGCGCCGACGCGCTTCCTTGCGCCTGCGGAACAGGACAACGTTTGTGCGCCCGCCCAATAAGATGCCAAACAATAAAAGTCCGGCTAAAGCGATTGCTCCTATAATAATATAAGATCGATAGCGAGCAAACAGCGCCCGGATGCCATGTGGCGCCTGGATTACGGTCACTGTGACAGGAGTGCTGATACTGGATTTACTTAATCCAAGCACATCTTCTGCTTCCACAGTGATCTCATGTTGACCGCTTGATTTGTAGGCGCTCAAATCCCAGGTAAATTTTTCGAACGGCTTTGTATTTCGTTCAGCAACTTTTTGACCATCCACATAAAGAGTCGTTCGCTTCAAATCGCGTGGATGCCCATCGGGAAACTCAACGATAATCTCGATTGGTTGTCGCGCCGGAGTTAATTCTTCTGCATAGGGATCATCTGTCGGTGGCTGACGCTTGATTTCCAGCGGCGGCGAGACGAAGATCGGGTTGGGCGGTTCGAGCTCCACGCTGAAGGTTTGATTCGGCGCGGGGATCTTTCCATCCGGGATATTTACGTAGAGACCAAGCGTGTGGTCGCCGCTCGTATTCAGCGATGATATATAGGTCAACTCATAAATATGGCGCAGCTGCGAGAAATACGTGTTGGGATCAGGAAATGTTTCTTTCCCTGAAAAAGCGAAGAATGCTCCGTTGGTCTGTTGCGCCAGCATTTTGAAGGCATTGGCACTTGGAGAACCGAACTGATTATCTGCATCGACAAACCAAACGAAGACGCGGACTTTTGTATCAATCGCACGTTGGATGAGCGGAGCAATCGTGTTGTCAATGTTCGTGTCATCCATGCGAGGAGTGATAAAGAGGATGGCACGTTTCATCCCTGCTTCGAGCGTCGGCGCGTTGACCGTATCCAAGGCAATATTCAATGATTGTAGATTGGGGGTTGTTGTGCGGAAATCAGGTTTGAACGAATTCAGGCTGACGAACCAGTCTTTCGGCGCGGCATGACTGATCAGTGAGCCGGATAACGAAACGAGACTTAAATCATCCTTGGAATCTTTCGGTTGACTATTTGCCCAGGTACCAAGGGCCTCCACAATGTGCGTGAAACGCGGCACACCGCTTGTGTCGCGCACCCCCAATGCGGGACCGGGATTAATGCCAACAACAATTTGCGCAGGGACGGCGGACTCCGTTAACTTATCCACCTGGCGTGACTCGCTATCTTCGTAGACTGTGATCGCGGAGGGTGCCAATCCCGCCATGAATTCGCCGTTGGCGTTGAACACATCCACCAACGCAATGACATGCGGAAATGCTTTTGTATCAATAGCAGTAATCTCCGCGTACGCCGCGGTTTGGGCGCGCGCGGAGATTTGTGTAACGGCAAATAAACAAACGATTAGAACGACCGGCAGAAGCCTACGCATGCGAGGACGAAATGATCGTCTTATCTCCATCATCACTGCTGGGCGGAGTCGGAGGTGTACCACTATCCGGCGCGGGCGGCACAATATCATTGCTGGCAGGTTTACCCGTCAATCGCAGATAAGTTAAGGTCCATGTGGTTTCCGTGTACGAAATCAAGATTCCGTTGAGCAATAAGGAAACCGGGATATACAAACACAGACAAACGCCTGCAAAGATCAATGGTGTATAGTTTTGGGAATTGCCCAGTGCAAACGTGACCGCAGCTGGGACTACTACCACCAGAACCGGAATGGCAATGATGATCCCTGCCACGAACCCGATCACACCCAGAATGATTGCCATCAAGATGATGGGACCCAGGTTGTTGCGGAAAATCTCCCAACCACGGCTGATCGCTGGCAATACTGGCGAGTCTTCCAATACGATCGCTCGTTCCGCCTGATGGACAATCCATCCGACGACGATGCTGATCAGGACCAGGAAACAAAGACAACCGAAGAAGATCGGCAATATTCCGAGGAAGCCGACTGCGGATGTATTGCTGCCCTGACTCATCCCAACAGCCGCGACAACAACAATCGCCACCAGCGCTCCAATGATGATCAGGAAGGGTAGACCAACTACCAGAGACAAACCGAACATGCGCCAGAAGTAAGGCGTGCTCTCGCTGAAGAGCTGACCGAAGATCAAATGTTCCTCGCCGCCTTCCGCCTGCCACGCACCCCGGATCAAACCGATCTTGCCGATCGTACCGAGGAAGATAGCGATAATCCAGATGATACAAATGACGGCAATAAAAACTGCGATATAAGCAGCGGCGTGCTGCGCAATGTTCAAGAACAATTCCTGCAAGCGAGGTGGCAGATTGTTGGGACCAGTACCGAAGCCATTACCTCCTCGGCCGCTGTTGCCCGAATTGAATCGGCTGCCTCCCTGGCTGCAGCTTGCCAGAATACCAAAGATCCACAGCACCTTGTGCTTCCAGATGATCTGCCAGGCCCGTGAAAGGACTTCTCCAAAGTTGAAATTCATGTTAACTCCTTTATGCTGTTGCTTTCCCAGTTCCGGGAAGAAGTTATGAGGGTGTGGTCAAGCGCGTCAAACGCAAATAAATCAATGTCCAAGCAGACTGCAAGAAGGTTAATAACATACCCTGAACGACGGCGTAGAAAAATAAAAAGGCAAGCGTCCACAAAATGATATTGGGGGAGAGTGTTTGGAATGACTGAACGTTAGGTACTGCTCCTCCAATGGGAATTATCATTACGATGGAAATAATCATAATGGCAGCAATCGCTACCACATAGCTCATGAGGCTCATGAGAATCATCTCCCGAGGATTCTTATTTATCAGTTCCCAGGCGCGCCGCAGGGCATTGGACACTCCCAGGTTATCAACCAAAACTGCCGATACTCCTTCTTCCATCAATGCATATACGAGGATAACTCCAAGGATGAGAAGTAGAAGCAGCGGAAAGGCACACAGAAGACCCAACCCCAAGGTCAAAAAGCTAATGGAAACAAAGAAGGTAATCAGGATCGATATTGCAAGAAACATCCCCATCCAAACAAGTATAACGATAACTAAAATTCGCCAAAAATAAGGAAGAACACTTCGGATCAAATGGCCAAAACTTACCTTTTCATTTCCCTGCTCCAATTGGACAGTGCCTAATGAAGGAATAGATATTCCCATCACAAAGAGAAGTATGGATAGGACTGTCAATAAAATAAGGAACATATTTGACAGAATAGGTCGTAACTGTGTGTTTACCGCAGAAGGAACAGCAAGTGAAGAAAAAGCTGGATTATGTGCCAAATTAATCGAAGCAAAAACAAAACTAACCAGACTTATCACAATTCCGATCAACCAAAAGCTTTTGTATCTCCAGGCGATTTGTCTGGCACGCCTGAGAACTTCCCCAAAATCGAATTTCATGGTGACTCCTTTACGCTGCCCGGTTTCCGAAAAGCGGCTGCGATATTGGTAGTCAACATTGTGATCTATTCCCATTCGATCGTTGCGGGCGGCTTACTAGTAATATCATACACGACCCGATTGATTCCGTCTACTTCATTAACGATTCGGCTTGAAATTCGTGCTAACAGATCATGCGGCAGGCGCGCCCAGTCGGCGGTCATAAAATCTTCTGTAGTCACAGCGCGGATCGCGGCGGCTTCCTGATAGGTCCGCTGATCGCCCATCACACCGACCGAGCGCACCGGGAGTAACACCACGAATGCCTGGGAAGTCTCCGCTTTTTTGCCTAAAAATCCAGCTTTGGATAATTCCTCGATCAGGATCGCATCCGCCGCCCGCAAACGGGACACGCGCTCACGCGTCACCTCGCCGAGACAGCGCACGGTCAAGCCCGGACCCGGGAACGGCTGCCGCCAAACGAGCGATGCCGGCAACCCGAGCGCTTCCCCAACGGCGCGGACTTCATCCTTGAACAAATATCGCAGCGGCTCGACCAGTTCAAACTCCATGTCTTCCGGCAGCCCGCCTACATTATGATGAGATTTGATCTTCTGCGCCTTATTACGATCCGGTCCGGACGATTCCACCACGTCGGGGTAAATTGTCCCTTGCACTAAAAACCTTGGCTGACCAAGCTGCTTTGCCTGCGCCTCGAACACGCGGATAAATTTCTCGCCAACGATTTTTCGCTTTTGCTCGGGGTCAGTTATCCCAGCAAGGGCCGACAAAAACTCAGCGCTTGCATTCACGGTCACAAGCTCTGAATGCAGGTTATTGCGAAACGCCGAAGCAACTTGTTCGCCTTCTTTATGGCGCAGCAATCCGGTATCCACAAATACCGCGACAAGCTGATCCCCTATCGCCTTGTGGACCAGCGCCGCGGCGACCGAGGAATCTACGCCACCCGAAACCGCGGCAAGCACGCGTTCCTGTCCAATCTGCTTGCGGATTCGTTCAACTGCATCCTCAATAATGGATTTGGGATTCCAATTCGGTTTGACTCCGCAAATATCTACGACAAAATGTTGCAGGAGTTTCTCGCCATTCGGCGTGTGATGTACTTCCGGATGGAACTGCACGCCGAAATATTTGCGCTTCATATCGCCCATCGCCGCCAGGGGACTGTTGCCACTTCTGGCTAAGGCAATAAATCCGTCAGGTAATTTTGTGATGCGATCCCCATGCGACATCCATACTTTCGAGAGATTAGAGAGTAGAGGATTAGAGACTTGTCCTGAGCTTAGTCGAAGGGTTGCTGGTTCGATCTCTGCATATCCATATTCGCGCTGTGCGGAAGAGTCCACCTGTCCGCCCAAGGCGTGAGTTAGTGCCTGCATACCATAGCAAATTCCTAAAATGGGAAGACCAGTTTTGAAAATGAAATCCTGGATATAAGGAGCGTTCTCTTCATAGACAGACTTGGGTCCGCCGGAAAGGATGAATCCCTTCGGTGCAATGGATAGAATCTTTTCCATCGAGGCGTCCCACGGAAATAACTCGCAATAGACTTGTGCCTCACGCACGCGCCGCGCAATGATCTGCGCGTATTGAGAACCAAAATCGAGAATAGCAATGGAGTCCATAAAAATCCTTGTTGAATGTTGAACGTTAAACGTCAAAGATCAGGCTCGACATTAGACGTTCGACGTTTGACCTTTGACGCTCATATCAAATCAAAATGTAATCGTGGAAAATTGATAACCTTTACACATCAACCTTCTAACTTTCCAACTTTGAACTTTTCAACGCTCCTAGGGTTCCCCGAACACAACCTTATCATCTTCCATCGCCGTGATACATGCCAGCGAATAGATCGGTACACCTAGTGGTTTCAATGCATCGCGTCCGCCTTCGAAGATCTTCTCGATCAACGCGCCGATTCCGACGATCTTGGAACCTGCTGCCTCGGCGAGACGCGCCAAGCCAAGAATGGTCTGTCCGCTGGCGAGGAAGTCGTCAATGATCAATACTTTTTCGCCGTTCGCCAGAT
>WNFZ01002804.1_pt1 | contig 16442 bp, 14 predicted proteins | sample 5400081 | NCBI WGS metagenome assembly WNFZ01 (sample SAMN13153365, study PRJNA577476) | soil metagenome | isolation source: 80 cm soil or saprolite under grassland replicate 1 | place: USA:California | collected 2016-06-15 | reverse complement strand
GAACACGCGGGTCGAAACCGCCGCGGTGATTCCCGAGGTGATCCGCAAGGCCTTCAAGCTCGCCGAATCGGAAAAGCCCGGCGCCTGCCACATCGAGGTGCCCGAAGATGTGGCCGGCGAGGCGGCCGACGGCGCGCCGCTGTCGACGGAGCGGGCGCGGCGGCCGTCGCCCGATCGCCCGGCGCTGCAGACCGCCGCGCGGCTGATCGAGGCGGCGTCCTTCCCGCTCATCTTCGCCGGCAACGGCGTGATCCGCGGCCAGGCCTCCCAGGCACTCCGCGAGCTCGCGCGAAGTCACGGGATCCCCGTCGTGCACACCTTCATGGCCAAGGGCTCGATGCCCTACGACGACGATCTCTGCCTGCTCTCGGCGGGGCTCCAGGCGCGGGACTACGTGTCGTGCGGGTTCGAGAAGGCCGATCTGATCATCGCCGTCGGGTACGACCCGGTCGAATACGCGCCGAAATTCTGGAACCCGGATCGGAAGAAGCCGATCGTCCACATCGACTTCATGCCGGCCGAGGTCGACAGTTTCTACCAGCCGGCGGTGGAGGTCGTGGCGGATGTGCGGGAAGCGCTCGAGCTGCTCAACGGGCTCGTGAAGGGGCAGAAGGATCCCGCGCCCTACCAGACGCTCCGGCGCGTCATTCTCGCGCAGCTGGAGGAAGGGGCCACCGACGACACGTTCCCCATCAAGCCCCAGCGCATCCTGCGGGACCTCCGCGCCCGGATGGGGCGGGAGGACATCCTGATTTCGGACGTGGGCACGCACAAGCTCTGGATCGCTCGAACGTTTCCGGCCTACGAGCCGAATACCGTCCTGATCTCCAACGGCTACGCGGCCATGGGCTTCGCGCTGCCGGCGGCGATCGCGGCCAAGCTCGTCCACCCGGAGCGTCACATCGTGGCGGTAAGCGGCGACGGCGGCTTCCTGATGAATTTCCAGGAGCTCGAGACGGCGCGCCGCCTCGGCCTGGCCATCGTCAACGTGATCTTCCGCGACGGCGCCTACAACCTGATCCAGTGGAAGCAGCAGACACACCTGGGCCGTGAAGCGGGCGTCAGCTTCGGCAATCCGGACTTCGTCGCCCTGGCGGAGGCCTTTGGCGCCAAAGGCTACCGGGTGGAGTCGGCCCACGCGCTCGGGCCGATCCTGGCCGAGGCCCTGGCCCATCCCGGCCCATCGATCGTCGACGTGCCGGTGGACTACGGCGAGAACGCCAAGCTGACGGCGCGGCTGGGCCACCTCGTCTGTCCAATCTAGATCGGCCATGCCTCGAGGTGCCACGATGACGACCCTGACGGGAACGACGGGATACGCCACCTTGGAGGACGCTATTGACGGCTTGACTCGCCGGGGCTTCACCGAGCGCTTCCGGGCCGTTGACGGCAAGGTGAAGGCGCTCGGGACCGGCAAGCTGCTCGATCCCAAGGAGCTCGTGATCCGGGAATACCATCGCTTCGAGGGCGTGTCGGACCCCGATGACATGGCGATCGTCTACGCCATCGAAGGCGCGGACGGCGTCCGCGGAACCTTGGCGGATGCCTTCGGCGTGTACTCCGATCCGGCGACGAGCGCCGTGCTGAGAGACGTCCCGATCCGGGACGCTCCGCCGTGACACCGACGTCGCTCTGGGTGCTTGCCTCGCATCAGGACTTCGTCTACCATCGCGAAACGTGACTTCCTCCGAGATGCTGTTCGATCCTTTCCTGCCCGAGTTCAACGCGAACCCGTATCCCTTCTATCGCCGGCTGCGCGAGGCCGATCCGGTCCACCAGAGCCCGCTCGGCTTCTGGGTGCTTACGCGCTACGACGACTGCGTGCTGGTGCTGCGCGATCCGCGCTTCGGCCGGGCCGGTTTCGAAGCCGTCCTCGAATCGGTTTACGGCAATTCGGTCGAGCAGGGACGCCTCCCCACCTCGATGCTCTTTAGGGACCCGCCGGATCACACGCGCCTGCGGGGCCTGGTGAGCCGCGCCTTCACCCCGCGTGTGGTCGAGGGGCTCCGTCCCCGAATTCAGCAGATCGTGGATGCATTGCTGGATCGGGTCCGGGACGTGGGGCGAATGGAAGTGATCTCGGATCTCGCGTACCCGCTCCCGGTCACCGTGATCTCGGAGATGCTCGGCGTTCCCGAGGAAGATCGCGAGAGGATCAAGCAATGGTCGGCCGATATCGCGCGGAGCCTGGACGCCATCGGGCTCCCCACGGATCCCGCGATCGTGGATCGCGGCAGGACGGCGCGACTCGCGATCGGCGACTACTTCCGCAGCCTCCTCCCCGACCGCAAGAAATACCCCCGCGGCGATCTCTTGAGCCTTCTGATCGAGGCCGAGGAGCAGGGCGACAAGCTCTCCGAAGGCGAGCTGCTGGCCACATGCGTGCTGCTCTACATCGCCGGTCATGAGACCACCGTGAACTTGATCGGCAATGGGCTCCTGGCCCTGCTCCGCCACCCGGCCGAGCTCGAGCGGCTCCGGAGCGATGCGTCGCTCACCCAGAGCGCCGTCGAAGAGCTGCTCCGTTACGACGGGCCGGTCCAGCGCACCGCGCGGATCACCAATACAGACGTGGAGATCAGTGGGCACAAGATCCCGAAAGGCGCCATGGTCGTCCCCGTCATCGGCGCCGCGAACCGGGACCCCGCGCACTTTCCCTCTCCTGACCGCCTCGACGTCTCGCGGCCCGACAACCGTCACATTGCCTTTGGATTCGGGATTCACTTCTGTCTCGGCGCTCCGCTGGCGCGCCTGGAGGGACAGATCACTCTGGAGACCTTGCTCCGCCGTCTGCCGCGACTGGCCCTTGCGACGGAGACGCCAGAATGGCGAGACTCCCAGGTGCTGCGCGGCCTCAAGGCCCTGCCGGTCAGCTTTTGAGCCCGCCACCAGAGCGCCGGCTCTTGGTGCGCGGCACTGCCGTGCACCTCCTCTCGGATGGAACCGGGCCCGGGCTCCTCTTTCTTCACGGCGCCGGCGCCGGCGGACGCTGGCTTCCTTTCCAGGAGCACCTGGCCCAGCACTTCACGCTCCATGCTCCGAGTCATCCCGGCCATGGCGGCGCCCCGGCCGCCGAGTGGATCGAGCACATCTCCGATCTGGCCTTCCACTACCTGGACCTCCTGGACGAGCTTGGACTCGACCGGGTGCATCTGGTGGGCGCCTCGTTTGGAGGATGGATCAGCGCCGAGATCGCGGTCATGGCCTCCCATCGCCTCGCCTCGCTCGTGCTCATCGACCCGGTGGGCATCAAGGTGAGCGGCTGGATCTACCCGTTCCTGTTCGGAATGGAGCTCCCGCAGCTCGTGGCCACGGTCTTTCACCGTCCCGAGGCGGCGCTGGCGCTCGCCCCCACGGATCAATCCATCGACACGCTCGCCGAGCTGTACCGGCAGAACGCGGCGCTGGCCCGCGTCGCCTGGAATCCCTACCTCTACAATCCCCTGCTCAGGCGGCGCCTCGCGCGCATCACCGCGCCCACCTTGCTCTGCTGGGGCGCGCACGATCAGGTGAGCCCGCTGCTCTGCGCCGAGGTCTGGGCCAAGGAGATCCCGAGCGCCCAGCTCGTCACGTTTCCCGAATCGGGCCACGTGCCCCACCTCGAGGAGCCCGAGGCTGTCGCCGCGGCGGTGATCGAGTTCTGCCGCCGGCAGAAAAGCGCGCGGTGAAGTTCTACTACTTCCACCTGATGCCCTATGTGATGGAGCACGAGGAGCCCTCCTCGTGGGTCACGCTCTCCAACCGTCACTACGACCCCGAAATCGGCCGCGGCCTCTACCACCAGTACCTCGATCAGCTCGAGTACGCCGAGAAGCTCGGCTGGGACGGCCTCTGCGTCAACGAGCACCATCAGAACTGCTACGGCACCATGCCGAGCCCCAATGTGATGGCGGCCATGCTGGTGCGGAGGACGACCCGAGCCAAGATCGCGATCCTCGGCAACGGCCTGCCGCTCCGCGAGAACCCGCTGCGCATCGCCGAGGAGATCGCGATGCTGGACGTGGTCTCCGGCGGGCGCGTGATCTCGGGCTTCGTGCGCGGCATCGGGCCCGAGTATTTCTCGCTCGCCGTCAACCCCACCCACTCGCGCGAGCGCTTCTACGAGGCCGCTGATCTCATCATCCGCGCCTGGACCGAGGAAGGCCCGTTCCCCTTCGACGGCCGCTTCTTCCGCTATCCGTACGTCAATCCCTGGCCCCGGCCGCTCCAGAAGCCCCATCCGCCCGTGTGGTGCCCGTCGCAGGGCAGCACGGAAACCGTCGAGTGGGCGGCCCAGCGGCGCTTTCCGTACCTCATGGTCTTCACACCGCTCAAGCGCATCGCCCAGATCTACGGTGAGTACCGCGAGGCGTGCGAGCGGCACGGCTATACGGCGAGCCGCTATCAGCTCACCGTGAACCTGCCGATCGTGGTGGCCGAGAACGACGCCAAGGCCTACGCGATCGCGCGGCAGAACGTGCTCTGGGTCTACAACGTGGGGCTCCGCATGCGGACGCCCTACCTGCTGCCGCCGGGTTATGTCACCGAGCCGTCCTTGCGTCGCGTGCTCGCCAACCGGCCGAAGCCGGCCACCGAGCTCACCTTCGACGACCTCGAGGCGGGCGGATACATCATCGTCGGCAGCCCCGCCACCGTGCGCGACAAGCTCAAAGTCTTCTCCGACGAGCTCAAGGCCGGGATCGTGTGCTCGGGCCTCAATGGCGGCAGCCACGAGAAGACGCTCGAGATGATGGAGCTCTTCGCGCGCGAGGTCATGCCGCATTTCCGGGAGGACGCGCATGTGGACGAGACCGCGGGGGTCGGAAGATAACTGATGAAGCTCCAGGACCGGGTCGCCCTCGTCACGGGCGCGGGATCGGGGATCGGCCGGGCCATCGCGCTGCTCTTCGCCGAGGAGGGCGCGCGCGTCATCGTGAACGATGTGCGGGTCGAGACCGCGCGACAGACGGTGGAGGCGATGGGCCATCAGGCATCGCAATCCCGCGCGATCCAGGCGGATGTGGCCGACAGCGGCCAGGTCAAGTCGATGTTCGCCGAGGTCGAGCGGGACTTCGGACGGCTCGACGTCCTCGTCAACAATGCGGGCATTGCCGAGACCGGCGCCGGCCAGCGTGAGGAGATCGGCCGGAAGATCGAAGCGCGGATCGGCGAGCTCATGAGCGGCCAGGGCGTCCAGACCCACTGGGACATCACCCAGAACATGACCGACGAGGCCTGGCATCGGATGATCGGGGTGCATTTGAACGGTACCTTCTTCTGCACGCGCGAGGCGCTTCGGCTCATGAGCCGGGGTGAGCGCGGCGTCATCATCAATATGTCGAGCGTGGCCGCCCTCATGGGCCTCGACAGCGTGCCGCACTACAGCGCGGCCAAGGGCGGCATTCTCGGCTTCACGCGGGCAGTGGCGCGCGAGGTCGGCTCGCGCGGCATCCGCGTCAATGCCATCTGCCCCGGCTACATCGACACGCCCATGACGCAGCCGATGACTCCCCTCGTCCGCGCCGCCATCGTCGCGCGCACGCCGCTCGGCCGCTGGGCCGAGCCGCGCGAAGTGGCGGCCACGGCGCTGTTCCTGGCCTCGGACGACAGCGCTTTCTTCACCGGCCAGTGGCTCTCGCCCAATGGCGGGCTCTTCATCGGCTGAGGCGACCTGAGGCGGTTCGCATGGCGACGGCCTACGACGACATCATTGTGGGCGCCGGCTCGTCCGGCGCCGTGCTGGCGGCGCGGCTGTCGGAGGATCCGGCCCGCCGCGTCCTGCTGCTCGAGGCCGGACCCGACTATCCGACCGTTGAGGCGACGCCCGCCGATCTGCGCGACAGCACCTGGATCTCCGTCGTTCAGCACGACTGGGGCTTCAAGGCCGACGCCATCAAGGGCCGTGAGATCGAGTTCCCCCGCGGCAAGGTCACGGGCGGCTCCTCGGCGGTGAATGCCACCATCGCGCTACGAGGTGTGCCCGCCGACTACGACGGGTGGGCGAGCCTGGGGAATACCGAATGGGCCTGGGCCAAGGTCTTACCCTATTTCCTCAAGCTCGAGGACGATCAGGACGAAGGCGGGCCGCTCCACGGCCGGGGCGGCCCGATTCCCGTGCGCCGCTGGAAGTCCGCCGAGCTGCTTCCGCTCCAGCATGCCTATCTCGAAGCCGGCCAGGCGTTGGGGTTCGCGGCAGTAACAGACCACAATCATCCGGAGGCCACGGGCATCGGACCGTGGCCGATGAATCAGCGCGACGGCATGCGCGTCTCCACCGCCATCGCCTACCTGCTGCCGGCCCGCCAGCGCCCGAACTTGACCATCCGGCCGCGCTGCCTCGTGAGCCGCGTGGTGCTCGAGGGAACTCGGGCGGTAGGCGTGGAGCTCGAGAGCGAGGGCATGGTCGAGGTCGTGCGCGGTCGCCGGATCACCCTTTCGGCGGGCGTGATCGCCTCGCCGGCCATTCTGCTCCGCTCCGGAATCGGGCCGCGCGCCGACCTCGAGGCGCTCGGCATCGCGCCCGCTATCGATCTACCCGGCGTCGGCGCCAACCTGATCGACCATCCCCTGGCCAGCGTCGCCCTCGTGCCCCGTCTCGGCGTCTGCCACAAGACCCAGCCCGTCGTGCAGGTCGGCAACCGCTACACCACCCCGGGCTCGGCCGAGTGGAACGACATGCAGCTGTTCATGATCAGCCAGGCCGATCTCACTGAGATCCCGGCCGCCCTAGCGCTGGTGGGCGCGCCCATGGTCTTCGCTGTGGCGGCTGCGCTCCAGCGGCCGCACTCGCGGGGCCGGGTGTCCCTGATCAGCCCTAATCCTCAGGTCCAGCCGCGGATCGAGCTGAACTACCTCGAGCACCCTGAAGACATGCGGCGGATGATCGAGGGCCTGCGCCTGGCCTGGCGAGTGGCGCAGTGGCCGGCCATCGCCGAGCATGCCGAACGGGTCGCCATTCTCACCGAAGAAATGGTGAGCTCGGACGAATTCCTTCAGGGCTATCTTCAGATGGCGGTCAGCACCGTTTATCATCCGGTGGGCACGGCACGGATGGGGCCTGACGGCGACGGCGGCGCGGTGGTGGATCAGCGCGGCCGCTTGCGCGGGGTCGATGGCCTGGCGGTGGTGGACGCCTCGATCATGCCAAACATCCCTCGTGCCAATACCAACCTCACCTGCATCATGATCGCCGAGCGGGTGGCCGACTGGATGCGCGGAGAGTCGTGACGGCCGCGATCTCGACGTTGAGGGCGCTTGACACGGCCGGGGCGCCCGGACGATCATCGCCAGCACCCACAACCCAAGGAGGTCACCCATGACCGTTTTCAGGCTCCTCGCCTGCGCCGCACTCGTGCTCGCCGGGGTCACCCCCGTCTTCGCCCAACCGAAGGAACTGGTGATGGGCAATGTCAATCCGGCCAAGCACGGGACGACGCTGGCGGCGCAGCAGTTCGCCGACAAGCTCGCCGAGCTCACGGGCGGCAAGGTCAAGGTAATCCACCACCACTCGGGCGCCCTCGGCGGTGAGCGCGAGGTGGCGCAGCAGGTGCAGCTCGGCACGGTGGATCTCTCTCCGACCACCACCGCGCCCCTGTCTACCCTCGTCCCGGAGATGTCGGTGTTCCAGCTCCCATACATCTTCCGCGACTACCAGCACGTGTACGCCGCGCTCGACGGCAGCGACTTCATCCGGAAGTACTACGAGCCCATCCTCGACCGGAAGGGCCTCAAGCTCGTGGGCTTCTACGCGGCGGGATACCGGGGCATCTACGGCCACTTCCCGATCAACTCGGTGGCCGACGTCAAGGGTAAGAAGATCCGCGTCCAGGAGGACAAGATCCTCGTGGCGACCTTCAAGGCGCTCGGGATGATCTCGACCCCCATCGCGTTCCCCGAGGTGGCGACGGCGCTACAGACCAAGGTGATCGACGCCGCCGAGGGCGGGATCAACACTTTCTACCACAACAAGTTCTACGACATCGTCAAGTACGTCGCCGACGTCCGTCACACTCACCAGTGCGTTGCGCTCATCATGTCGAAGGCCTCGTGGATGAAGCAGGATCCAACGACGCAGAAGGCCATCATGGAGGCGGCGAAATACTCCGAGCAGTGGAACCGCAAGTTCATCCTCGATGAGGACAGGGATATCCAGGACCAGGTGCGCGCCAAGGGCGTGGCCATCACGAAGCCCGACGCCGCGCCCTTCCGCCAGGCGACGGCCCCTGTCTACGAGGAGTTCTATGCGACGCCGGCGGGTAAGGATGCCCGCAAGGTGGTCGACCACATCCTGAGCCTCAAGTAGCCCGTGCCGGTTCGCGACCGGCCGTTCGGGGCCTGGGGCGCCCGCTTCTACGGCGCCCTCGGCGCGCTCGCGGGCGTCCTCATGGCGTTCCTCACGCTCGCCGTGTTCCTCCAGGTCATCCTGCGCTATGTCGCCAGGAGCGGGATCGAGGGGCTCGACGAGGCGCCCCGGTACCTCTTTGTCTGGCTCGTGATGCTCGGCGCGGCCGCCGCCATGTACTGGGGGGAGCACACGGCGCTCGACTTCTTCCGCGGGCGGATGTCGTCGCGAGGTCGGGCGCTGACGAAGATTCTCACCGAGGGCGTCGGCATCCTGCTCTTTCTCTCCATGATCAAGGCGAGTCTCGTGCTCGTGCCGAACTCCCAATTGCAGTCGAGCCCCGGCCTGGGTCTGCCGCTCGGCTATGTCTACGCCGCCATCCCCGTGGGCGCGGCGCTCATCATCCTGCCCATGGCGTGGCGGCTCGCCGCCGCGCTCAGGGAGTTATGGCAGAGACCCTTCTAATCGTCTTTGTCATTTTTGTCGTCCTCGGGATGCCGATCGGCATCGCCCTGGGCGTCGGCACGCTGGCCGCAGCGACGCTCTACCCCGCGCTCAACCCCATCATCATTCCCTCGCGCTTCGTCGGCCTGCTGTCAGACTCGTTCGTCCTCCTCTCAGCGCCGCTCTTCATCCTGGCCGGCAATATCGCCGCCCGCGGCGGCATCGCACAGGCGCTGATCGACCTGGCGCTGGTGCTCGTCGGCCGCTTCCGCGGCGGCCTCGCGTACGTGAACATCGTCTCGGCGATGTTCTTCGGAGGCATTTCCGGGTCGGCCGTCGCCGATGTCTCCGCGCTCGGCACCGTGCTCATCCCGCAGATGGTGCGCAAGGGCTACGACCGCGACTTCGCAACCGTGCTCACGATCTGCGCCGCGATCCTCGCGCCCATCATCCCGCCCTCGATCATCGCGGTGATCTACGCGTGGATGGCGGATGAGTCCGTGGCCGCGATCTTCGCGGGCGGCTACCTGCCGGGCCTGCTCATCGCCATCGGCATGGCGGTGCCGACCTTCGTGATCGCGCGGAAGCGGAATTATCCGCGCGAGCCCCGCCCAACCTTCGCGCTCGCCGGCCGGGCCACTCGCAATGCGCTTCCCGGGCTGATGATCCCCCTCATCATCATGGGAGGTATCGTGCTGGGCTGGTTCACGCCGACGGAGGCGGCGGCCGTCGCGGTCGTCTACGGGCTCATCGTCCCGCCGCTCTTCTACAAGAAGCTCGCCTGGCGCGAGATCCCGGAGATCTTCGTCGACTCGGCGAGGCTCAGCGGCGTGATCGGGCTCATTATCGGCCTGGTCGGCGCGTTCGGCTGGGTGCTGACCTATTCCAAGTTCCCCTTCCGGGTCGCCGAGGCGATCGGCGCCGTCGCGCCGACCTGGTGGCTGTTCATGATCTTCGTGATCGCGCTCTACATCTTCCTGGGCACCTTCCTCACGCCCTCGGAGATCATCCTCGTCACCGTGCCCGTGCTGCTGCCGGGCGCCCAGGTCCTCGGCCTTCACCCCATCCACTTCGGCATGGTTTGCGTGATCGCCTCGGCCATCGGCCACGTCACGCCCCCGGTGGGCCTCTGCCTCTTCCTCGGCATGGCCATCAGCGGCCTCCCCATGGAGAAGCTCATCAAGCCGCTCCTGCCCTTCCTGGCGGCCATCATCACCGTCCTCTTCCTCGTGGCCTTCGTGCCCGAGACCGTCCTCTTCATCCCGCGCCTGCTCGGCTTCGTGAAATAGCGTTTGGTCTTCTGCTCGCCCCTTAGCCTCGGGACCCAGCTGGTGGTAGCATGGATTTGTGGCCCAAGCGCGCTGAGGGAGGTGCGTCATGAGACGGAGACTTCGCTGGATGTGGATCGCGCCCGCATTCCTCGCGGCCCTGGCTCTCTCCTGCGGGACGGCCGGTGCTGCCGACAAGACCAAGGTGGACCAGGCGACCAAGCGGGTCGAGCGGGGCGCCAAGCAGATCGGCCAGGGTCAGGTCGGCCCCGGCTTCAAGGAAATGTTCACGGGCATCGGCCACACCGTCGTGGAAGGTGCCAAGTTCAGCAGCGAAAACATTAGGGAGTTCTTCACGGGTAAGAAGTAGCGGCTCCAGGGGGCGCGCGGGGATCCTGCCGCCCCTTCCGGCCACTCGAGACAGATTCGCCACTGGTCGGGGCCAGGATCCATCGACCAAAAATCAGCGGGCGCTTCCGGTGCTCTGGAAGCGCCCGTTTCGTTTGGTGGGCCGTCAAGGGCTCGAACCTTGGACCCGCTGATTAAGAGTCCCGTCCAAGAGCCGCCCACTGCCACCCACGACAACACAATCTCGTTGATAATTCTACGGGGCCCGGCGGATTCACCGGCTGGTTCATGACCATGTGTCGGCGTGAGTTGGAACCGACTTGGAACCAGCCCTCCCTGACCCACACTCACTCGGCGAAATCCGGGGCGCCAATACGATCGCCGAGTCGGCCAAGGCCACGCCCGTTGCCTGCTACCCCGGGGCAAACTAGGGCCCAAGACGACGTCGGGCTGCGGTGGGAGCGCGACGGGATATCGGCGCGCCGGTTCACTTGTAGATCGCAAACCCGCCCGCCGGCACGGAGAGGCGGACGGCCTTGCCATTTCTGGGCGCGACCTGCGCCGCCCCGCCGATCTCTGCGTTGTCAGTGGAGTAGAGACAGGTGAGGCGGTCATCCGCGCGATGAAGATCATTGTCGATCGTGACCCAGGCGGAAGAAGCCTGGCCGGGATCGGTGTTGACCGCCAGCAGGATTTCCTGTTCCAGGAAAAGACGTGACCAGGCCACGATCGATCGCATCCGACCTCCCAAAATGACGGGGAAGCCGAAGCTCACGCCATCTCCGGAGATCTGACGCAGGTACTGACGCCCACGGCGCAGAGCGATTTCCCGCTCCCGGATCTTCGCAATCTTGGCCAATTCGGAGTAGGTCCGGTTCTGCTCATCAAAGCAGTGACGGTCACGACTGCGAAAGGCCCCAAAGGCGCCGCCGAACATGGCCTCCCGGATGTAGCGGTCATTGCCGCCGGCGCCGTCGAAGGCCTGTTCGCTGCCGTAGTAAATGCAAGGGGTCCCCAGCGTGCACAGGTTGAGGGCAATCGCGCTCAAGATGAGTTTGTCGCCCTGATCATTGGCGCAGAAGCGGGCCTTGTTCTGTCCCTTCCGAATCTGGTCGTGGTCGTCAATCATGGTGACCACCTTATTGCGGAACCAGACGTGAGATTCCTTCTGCACCTGCAGGGAGTTGCGGAATAGGTCGAAGTACTCGCGGGGATCACGATATCCCTTGATCAAGTACTCCAGCTTGTCCTGCACATCATCGATGCCCAGAGCGGCGTCGAGTCCGGTGGTTTCCACTGTATTGAAGGCCCTGACCCGGCCTCCCGTGACTTCGCCCACGAGAAGGAAGTTCTCCTTGCCGAGGCTTTGGGCGAACTCGTGGATCGTGGAGGCGAAGTAGCGCGTGGGGCCGTCCCCCATGTGCTTCACCGTATCGACGCGATACCCGTCGAGGTCGGCGAAGGCGATCCAGAACCTGTACACTCCGCAGAGGGCGGCCAGTCCGGGCGTGGCGGTGAAATTGTCCGGATCACCCAAACCCAGATCAATGTCCTTCAGATCAAAAAAATCGCCGTCCCGGTACTCGGGGTCATGATCCCAATTACTAATGGCACCCTTGCGGGTGAAGATGGAACGGTCCTGAAATTCCGCCGGCCACACGGCTCCGTCCGGGAAAGCCGAGGGGAACTTCTGCAAGTCGATAGGCTGGAACGGAAGAGTGGGGCGTCCTTGCGCGTCGTTGAAGCCGTGAGCGGCATGAACCGCTCCCGTCCAGCTCGGCTGTCCGTCGCTGTAGGAGAACACGTCACCGGAGTGGTTCAGGATAATGTCCAGGATCACGTAGATGCCGTTGGCGTGGGCTGTCCGCACCAACGCCCGCAAATCCTCGCGAGTTCCGAAGTGCGGATCGACATCCAAGAAATTCTGGACGCCGTAGCCGTGATAGGTGGGCTGGAAGGCTACCTGCTTGAAAACGGGACCCACCCAGATTGCCGTCACACCCAGGCGGCGGAGATAGCCGAGTTTGCTGGTGAGTCCCTTCAGGGTGCCGCCCACGAATGCTCCACCGGCATCTCTCCACTTCTGGGCATCCGCGGCGGTCTGGACGGCATTCTCGAAGTCCTTGGCCCTGTCGAAAAGGGGAGTCGTGCCAGCCGTCACCGTCTTGCCGCCGATGGTCTGATAGCCACGTTCCTTGCCGTCGGAGAAGCGGTCGGGGAGCAGAAAATAGAGCACCTGATCTTCCCAGGCCGGGGGAGAAGGATGAAAACGCTGCTTGAGCAGCGGCTTCCAATTCAGCTCGGCCAAGCGCTTCTCGGTCACGGGAACCACCAGAACAGGAGGGCCATCCAGACTCGACACATTCTACCCGGAATCTCCGGCGGATCAACATATCCCCAAGCCCGTGGGCCTGCACCGCTAGGCGTCGGTCGTGGCCCTTCTGGCCGGCAAAGAGTAACGGCACCCCACGCCGCCTAGCGCTCGGGCCGTCTCCACGGTGTTCTCGTTGCCGACACATCCTTAGTCATGTCGTTATCCGCGCTGCCGCAGAGACGAAGAGGGCGGAATGCCCGTCACGCGGCAAAGCGCCCGCTGTGGACCATCCACGGCGGCATTGCCCATACTGCTTGGCCCCCCTTCGGCGTGGACTCGAAAATGCACCTTGCCCAATAGCTCGGAGATCTCAACAGCGGGCAGGGGGAGCATCACCCCGGCCGCGGGAGGAGGGCTCGACATGCTTGAGTACTACGTCGAGATCGCTCTCAGCGCCATCGTGATCCTGGTCTTCGCGGTGGACCGGTTCAGCATCCCACCATCAGATCCCAAGGCAGGAGTCGCCCCCCACCGCATCAGCCGGTCGACGACCACGGCCGCGTCCTACTACACGGCCGTTTCCCTGTACGGGGCCATCGCGCTCGGGCTCTTCGCTTTCCTGCTGCTATCCCCGCCTGCGCTGAACCGCCTGGTCTCCACGGCGCCCGCAATCGGGGACATCCCGCTGTGGGCGCGCCAATCGCCACCGCTGCTCGTCGCGCTGATCTTGACGGTCCTGCTCCCGAAGATCCCGATTCTGTCAGGTATGGACGAGTGGTTCCGGACCAGACTGCAGCGCATGGCCGCCATCCCCCACGAGGTACGGCGACTGAGCGCTGAGCTCCGTCGGGCGCCGTTCCGGGCGGACGCTCAGCATCACAAGGACTTCGTGGAGGCCATGGTCGACAAGGGCTTCGAGGCCGCGGACATACGCTTCGAGGAGGGATCGCCCGCATACTATCTTTGGACAAAGCTCTCGCTGCTCATGCGAGAGCTCGACGGCTGGGAGGCCGACGAGCGGTTCACCAGCTATGTCCTGACTTACCCGAACGAGTTCAACGCGCTTAAGCTGCGCTACGAGGCGCTTTCCCCAAGGGCGCGGAGGTGTTTCGGCCTGCTTCGCGAGCTGGCGACCACCCCCGAGTCTTCGAACAAGGGTGGAGCTGTGTACGCCTACCGCGACGACTTCGTCCAGGAGGTGGAAGGCCTGCTGAATGACGTGTACGAGGCCATCAGCAACGCCGTGCTCCTGTGCGAGTTTACCCAGCGAGCCCGCGTGAGTCAGCTCATCAAGCTGGGGTTCGGCATGGAGCCGTCGCCGCCGCGGCGCCTGACGCTCAACGAGTTGCTGGGCCTTTTCACGGGGCTGACCGTCGTGTACGCGTTCGGGTTCGTGGTGATGCGACAGATTGGCCGGCCGGGGGAGCGACTCGACCCCCGCCTCTTCGTGTTGGCCATCATGATCGCTGCCATCTACTGTTTGGCCGTCTGGTGCGCGATCTATCCCAAGAGCCGTTGGAGTTTCGCGCGGCGCCATTCCGAAAACGGTCGCCCATGGGGCTGGTATTTGCTGTCGGGCTTAGCGGCGGCAGCATCGGGTTCGCTGGTTAGCTTTGCGAACCAAACCGTGACGAACGGATTGGATCTTGTCAAGGCTTGGGAGGCGTACTGGCAACTCAGCCCCTGGGCGATCATGACGTTTGCCACGGCCTACGGGCTCGCGTTTCTGGCTGACGATGAACCGCGGGACGGATTGATGGGGCTCCTGACAGCCGGCCGGTTGCGGTGGGTCGAGGGACTCGGGATGATGGCCGTCTTGGCCGTCACCGCCTGGCTGGTGCACAACTTCCTCGTCAGCATGCACGAGGCTGCGCTGATGCTTAGGGCTAGCGATCCCAGCGTACAGGTGCTGCCGGTGCGTTCGTTGCGGGACATCGAGCTCCTCACCATAATAATCGGGTTCGCTATTGGCAATCTGGTGCCTTCCTGGTACCGAAGCGCGACTCCTGAGTCGGAGTCCGAAGGGCGCGTACTCGTCAAAGCGGGTCTGAGCGGAGGGCGGGGATGAAGGGGCCCGGGCTCCACCCAGCAGTTGGCAGAGCACCTGCTTCTTCATCAGCGGGTCCGAGGTTTCGAATCCTCGACGGCCCACCAATCGAATCGGGAACGTCATCGAGGATGCCCGATTTGCGATTGGGGTCCGTGCACGCGTATCATGCCACCCCATGAAGCGCCGGGAGCCTGACGACGACCGGCGCCCGGAGGTCATCGTCGACTTCGCGTGCGCTGACGGTCTGCTGTTCGTGACGCTGCGGAACATCGGGGCGCGCAGCGCCTACCGCGTCACCACGCGCTTCGACAAGCCGTTCCGCGGCGTGGACGGGAGCAAGCGCATCTCGGACCTCTCCCTCTTCAAGCGCGTGGAGTTCATACCGCCCGGGAAGGAGTTCGCCCAGCTCATCGATCCTCTTCCCGTCTACTTCCGACGGCGCGAGCCGACCCGGCTCACGGCCACGATCGAATACCGGGACCGCGAGGGCCGGCAATTCCAGGAGAGTATCACCCACGACCTGCGAATCTATCGGGACCTGGGCACCATCAGGCTCCAACGCGAATGAACCTTGCAGCGGAAAGGAGGGCCGACCGTGGCCAACGCCGCACGCACCGATCCCCATCCCGCCTTCAACTTCCTCGTCGAGATCGACGGCATTGCCGTGGCCGGCTTCGCCGAGTGCTCCGGCCTCGGCAGCGAGACCGATGTCATCGAGTACCGCGAGGGCGGCGACCGGACCCGCTCCGCCCGGAAGATCCCGGGGCTGACGCGCTGGACGGCCATCGTGCTCCGCCGCGGGATCACCACCGGGCGCGAGCTCTGGAACTGGCGGCGGGCCATCGTCAACGGTCAGCTGGACCGCCGCGCCGGCGCTATCGTCCTGCTGGGCCACGACGGCACGCCGGTGGCGCGCTGGACGTTCCAGGCCGGATGGCCCGCCAAGTGGGTGGGCCCCGAGCTCCGGGCGCGGGCGAGCGACGTGGCCATCGAGACCCTGGAGATCGTGCACGAAGGTCTCGAACTCGAGTAGCCCGGAAAGGAGCCCCTCATGGCGCAGATCAACTTCATCCCCAACGACCCGCTGGCAGTTGACGGCCCGCCTCCGCGGAGCATCCAGCCCGCGAGGTATCCCAGCGGCCGCGCGGCGCGCTTTCGCGTCCAGCCGGCCGCAGCGTCAGGCCTCCACTTGGCGCACACGCCCGAGTTCGACTTCTGGCAGACCCAGACGGCGCTGATCCGCGGGCTCCGCACCTGGCGCGCCCTGGACGGCAGCTACCTGCCGCGCTGGTTCGGCGACAAAACCGTCCTCCCTGTGCTCACCAATGCCGGCGACGACCTGAATGCCTTCTATGACCGGGAAGCCCTGCAGTTCTTCTCCCACACCTTCGGCGGACGCACCGTCCACTCGTGCGAGAGCGTGGACGTCTCGGTCCACGAGGAAGGCCACGCCCTCCTCGACGCCATCCGCCCCGACTTCTTCGACGTGCCCTTCGTCGAGGCGGGCGCCCTGCACGAGGCCTTCGGCGACTGCTTCGCCCTCCTCGTCGCGCTGGATGACGCGGAGACCCGCCGGCGGGCGCTGGCGGCCTCGCCCAATCTGGGCTCCCACCAGTTCGTGGAGAGCCTGGCCGAGGAGCTGGGCGACGCCATCCGCCGCGAGTTCGGCGCGCAGTGGGTGGAGCCCGGCGCGCTGCG
>WNFZ01008214.1_pt1 | contig 16446 bp, 17 predicted proteins | sample 5400081 | NCBI WGS metagenome assembly WNFZ01 (sample SAMN13153365, study PRJNA577476) | soil metagenome | isolation source: 80 cm soil or saprolite under grassland replicate 1 | place: USA:California | collected 2016-06-15 | reverse complement strand
CACACTGAATGGCCTACATATCTTGATTTCTATTGGACTTGTTGTCTGCACTATTGGCTTGTGGTCGCGGAGAATTATTGGCTTGGTCATCTCTTCGCTAGCCTTAGTCTCGGTGCTCGCGACGTACGGTTACTGGCACTTTCGGACGGTGAAATATCTTAGCGAGTTTAGAAACGATAATCAGCTGTACACACGCGTTCAAGAGGAAGTGGGTTTCTTTCACGGGGCAACGAGGTGGGATCTCGCTGTATTAGCTATCGTAGTTGTCTTGCTTCTGTGGCATCTCGTCAAGTTGGCGAAGCTGATTACTCCCGTCCGTAAGTAGTTCCGCAGAACTCGGTTCCGCAGACGCCCTGCTACATCATGGCCGACGTCGCCCAAGAGCTAGCGAATCGTGCTATGGCCTTAAACCCAGGAGATGCTCAGCAGGCGTTGAAGCAGTTTGATGTGGCTTTTAGCTCGATGTACCACGGGCCAGCGATGGACTCTTTTGCCCACCAACGGCAGGCTGAGCCCGGTACAGGAAGACATATACAGGCCATCCAGGGACTGTACATTGGGGGACAAGGATTTCAATCGAGATACCAAGATTCCGCTCCGGCTTTGCCTCCTCCCGGGCAAGATATAAACGGACCCACCGCGGATCAGACACATCATTTCTCCGCTCATTTGAGTTTGGGCATCAATGGCCGCCCGTTCGCGAATGCGTTCGGCAACTTTAACGATAACCAGGGAGATCAGAACCTTGGAACCGCAGCATATGAAATAGGCGCGAAGCTGCGAGGAATGTCCAAGAGAGGAAATATGAACGGGCTCAAGATAATTGGCGAGTATATTCGCCAGAATATCTGTACTGGCGCGGCGGGGCGCGGATTGAATCCTGGGGGAGTTTGATAAACTTTAGCGGCCATAGCTAATAAAATCGAGATAAAGAGAACTTCTATTATAGGGGATGTCGACATGTGGAATAGTTCCGTTATTAAATCCTGGTCCTTGACGCTGGGAACAATAATCGCGGCACTTGCCGTTGGCCTGCTAATAGAATTTGGGCGGTCAGAAGAAGTTCGTTTTACAGAACTTGCCAAAGTCTGGTGCCTCGCCGCTGCCTCATACGCTCTACCCCTCCTTTGGTTCATATGGCGTACAAAACCCATTGATAAGCCCAGGCTCGCATGGCTCATAGTGCCAGTGTTAGGAACGATCTTGTTGCAACTGTCGGTGATCCAAATACCAAATGAGATAGCCGTTTGGCGAATGTCTAATGGTTCGTCATTTCTGAGCGACTTGGCCAGCGTCCTTCCAATGCAAGCCTTCAATTTTCTTCTCTTCTTTCTTTTTTATTCTACTATTTCTTGCACGATCATTGGACTTGCACAGATCGCGGGGCTTGGTTGCAACTGGCTAAGAAGGGCATTCCAGTAATTGGTCTCAGGGCCGCAGAACGCCGGCTACGCTCAAAGCGACATAGAAGCTGCCATTAAGTCGTGCGGATTGGCCTTTACGGGGATAACGCTTGATAGTTTTGACCTTCCCGAGAGGGACATAACGGCACGTTTAATGGAACTGATCTTGACGCTGCTCCGGAGAACTCACAAGTCTCGATTGTGAATGACGTGAAGGCATTCAGCGCACAAGAGCTCGGGAAAAAGCTTCTTGGACCACCAATTCTTGGCTTGACGCTTCCATTCATAGACAAATACGGCAACCCGACCGGGTTCTCGCCATATCGGAACTTCACGGCTAACGACATCAAAAATGGAGACGACGCTCGAATAGGCCTTTCCACTCGAAGTGGATACTCAAATCTGGGAGTTAGGGAACTCGCTTTCGGAGATTAAGCAAAGCGAGAACTATAAGTTCAGCTACGTTGTGAATGGCAACAGATTCGAGCCGGGCAAAGAATTCGCGAACTGCGTACGCGATAAATTACGGGCTTCTACAGGGAGGTAAACGCTATGCACTCGCGAATCTATATGAGACAAGAGATAGAGGACAGCGATGGAAGTGGCTTAGTGGAGGCGATAACGTTGGCGAGGTGGCATATGAATATCTGGGTGAAGCGAGAGACGGCGCGATGGTCGCTTTCGGCTTGAAGAGCGGCGCAATAACAGCTCTGATCAGCACTGATATCGGTACGACATGGCAGCCAAACAATTGAAATAACAAAGCCGCGTAACTCCACACAACCGAAGAAGGAACCATGTTCGCCTGTGCCAGAGCGTCCCACCGATGCTGATATAGACAAGAACATGCAAAGTGCGGAGAGTGCCCGCGACAGGTCTTGGACTCCCACCGGACCGTCGAACCTATTTTAGCTCGGGTCGATGCGGGAAATAATCGCCTTACAACCACCTATTCTTACGACCCTAATACCGCAGAGGTACTCGGAATTAGTTACTCGGATAGCACGCCCGCTGTGACTTTCACGTATGATCGAGGGTGGCCGCCAGAACACTGCAAGCGATTCGACCGGGACCCACGGCGTGTCTGGCAAAAGACTGGGACATCTTGTTGCCGTTTTATGATTTTCCGGCGGACCACTGGCTCCACCTCCGCACCACGAAGCCGATTGAATCGACCTTCGCGAGCGTGCGGCTGCGCACGGCGAAGACACGTGGTCTCACGCGCTGGCCTGTTGGCGATTTAAGTTGACGAAGACGGCGGAACAAAACTGGCACAGGCTGAAAGGGCACGCGTTGTTGGCCCAGTGATTGAGGGCGTTCGCTTCAAAGACGGTCTACAAGAGGGCACTCAGAGAATCGCCGCCTGATGCTCCCGTACACAACATTTGCAGAAAACTCGGATTCGCACGCAAGGGCTTTGTTGGATTCCGCTACCACTCGACTGCGCTCGCCCTTCGCATCGTAGGCATTACCGTGTTTGATCCCGAGCCCACACCTCGATCCATCAGGGCTTGAGACTGCCGCTCAAGGCAGCCTTGAAATTATTGAGTGCCGACTGCCAGTTGCGTTGCTCCAGATAGAGCAGGCCCAGAAGATGGTAGTAGACCCACAAGTTCGAACTATACAGAGCCGCTACAAACTGCTGCTGCATCAGTTCGATGCCGCGACGCGATGATCGAAACTTTCAAATCGTCCGACCGGAGGATCCTGTTGTTCCGGTGAACGTGATCACCTAGCTGACTCCTTCGAGCTCAAGGTGTATGAATCATGAAAAGAGTAGCTTGGATTTCTGCGTACTGATACTGGGGGCGGCTGCGTTCTGGACGTCGGATATCCTACTTCACGCGAGGCGGAATGAAAATCCCGTTATCCGCACGATCCTGCTTCCCGGTACACTTTTCGTCCTCCACTGGCTTTTTTGTCACTTCCGGCGTCAGGAGATTGGCTCTCCATCTGTCGCTATTTTCATGTAAAACACGGTCCACGAAGGAGTAACTAGGCACCCGACTGGCAAATCGAAAGAGCCAGCACGGAAACTCTACTCCTAAGGGCGAGCAGAGAAACACGGAGTCAACAAAGGTTGCGAGGTGAAGCGTGAGACGCTGAATCTGGTAGTAAGCCCCGATATCGTGGTGAATTTGGGCGGGCCAAGGCCGTTGTGATGGATGCAGGCAACAGAGACTATCGCGCAAAAGGACGAGTGATAGCTACCGCTCCGGGGTCGCAGACAGCATCGAGCAACACAATATGAACCTGAACGAACCAGGCGGGCCCACCAGTCTTGGCGCCGGACTGAACGGCGCCGAGTATGCAACTCGACGGTGAAACGGAGGGGTGCAAAAGCATGGGGGTCTGGGATGGCGGCCGGCATAGCAAAGAAGCTGGGCAACGCCGGTGGAGTGAAGGCCGCCACAGTTTTCGCTCGTGAGTGGACAAACATCAACTGCACGCAGAGGTAGAAAGAAGATGGCAAGAGACCTAACACGAATAGGGGAGCGGGCGCGCCAGGAGGGCCAGGCCCAATTCACATCGATATATCACTTTGTGACGGACCTGGACCACCTGCGGGCTTGCTACGCGGACCTGCCGGCCGAGCGGGCGGCAGGAGTAGACGGAGTAGGGAAAGAAGAATATGGGAAGAATCTGGAGGGCAACCTCGCAGACTTAAGCGCACGGCTGGGGCGGATGGGATATCGACCGCAACCAGTGAGGCGGGCCTATATTCGGAAACCAGGCACGAACAAGCAGCGACCGCTGGGCATCCTGTGCTTCGAGGACAAGCTAGCACAGCTGGGGCTGGTGCGCGTACTAGAGCAGATATACGAAGCGGACTTCACCAATAGTTCGTATGGCTATCGCCCTGTGGCTACTAAAGTTCCTGCGGCACCGCATCAGCGATGAGCGCGTGTTGCGGCTGATAGTACGGATGCTGAAAAGTGGCGTGATGGAGGATGGGTTGGTACGGGCCAGCGATGAAGGAGTACCGCAAGGCGGGAATCTTACTCCCCGTACGCAAAAGATAACTTCGTGTTTGAGCGGTCTGTGAGGTACCGCTAGGGTGTCAGCTGGAAACAAATCAGGGAGGCGAAAGGGCCGGTGGTCTCAAACTACGATATTCTTGACCTGTGACATAGATGGTTGTATATATATGACATATGGGCCGGGCCAGCGAGGCACAAAAAGCGGAACGTCTGAACCACGCCCGTCAGCTGCTGCGACAGTTGGACCAACTGCCCGAGGCGGTGGCGCGGTTGGCTCAAGACTGTGCCATCTCACCACGCCAGGCTTATCGCTATGTGCAACAAGCGCAGCGGCTGAAGCGAGCGGTGCCAGTGAGCGAAGCAAAGCTGGCGTTTACCGTCAAACTACCGCGCAGTTTGATCCAGCGAGTGCGGCAGTATGCGTCAGCGCGGGAATTGTCGATCAGCGAAGTAGTCAGTCGAGCCTTGCTGGCCCTGCTAGCAGGAGGGCGAGGGCGTGGCTGAGTCGAAGTCAACTTCGCGCCGCGTTCTGCAGTTGGAATATCGTTTCGATCGTTTGCTGCCAGAGAAACTGGCACAGGTCTATCAGCTACTGGTACCCGAGAAACGCTGGTCCACTGAACGGGCCGCGGTGCGGCTCCCTCTGGAGGAGATAGATGAACAAGACAGCGGCCATCTACGCGCGAGTCTCTTCCGATCGGCAGAAAGAGAATCACACGATTGCCAGCCAAACAGCGGCGCTGAAAGAGTACGCTTCAAAAAACGACTATAGCGTGCCGGCGGAATGGGTGTTCGAAGACGAAGGCTATAGTGGCGCCAACATGCTGCGGCCAGGCTTGGAAGCCTTGCGCGATCTGGCGGCCGAGGGCCAGATTGTTGCGGCCTTGGTGTACTCGCCTGACCGCTTGAGTCGCAAGTACGCCTACCAGGTGCTCCTGTCAGAAGAGTTGTCGCGTTGCGGAGTGGAGTTGATCTTTCTCAAGTCACCGGCGGGTGTCACCCCGGAAGATCAGCTGTTGCTGCAGTTTCAAGGAATGATTGCCGAATATGAACGAGCGCAGATTGCCGAACGCTCGCGCCGGGGAAAACGGCACAAGGCGCAACAGGGAGTGGTGAATGTGCTTTCCGGAGCTCCTTATGGTTATCAATATGTGCGCAAAAGCGATACTTCCGCCGCTTACTACGAGGTGCTCGAAGCTGAGGCTAAGGTAGTGCGGTTGATGTTTGAAACTTACACTCAGCGAGGAGTGAGCATCAACGCCATTGCCCGCTTGCTGAATGAACTTCAGATTCCGACCCGCACGGCAAAGACGCGCTGGGAACGGTCCACGGTTTGGGGGATACTGCGCAATCCGGCGTACCAAGGAAAAGCTTGCTATGGCAAAACTGAACTGCGTCCGCGGCAGCGGATTACGCGGCCGTTACGTCAGCGCCAAGGACTGCCGAGCCGCAACAGTGCTAATCACGAGCGACCGCGTGCGGATTGGATCGAAGTTCCGGTACCGCCCTTGGTGAGTGATGAGATGTTTGCTTTGGCGCAAGAACAGTTGGAGCAGAATAAGCAGCATTCGCCGCGCCGCACAATTGAGCCGACGTTGTTGCAAGGAATGCTGGTGTGCCAACAATGCGGCTATGCTCTGTACCGAACCTCGACGCGCACCGCTAAACAAAAGTTATATTACTATCGCTGTATTGGCTCAGATGGTTATCGGCGGCTCAAAGGTGCGGTGTGCACGAACCGCCCCGTGCGGCAGGATGCGCTAGATCAAGTTGTCTGGAATGAGATCATGCGCTTGCTGGAAGATCCGACACTTATTCAAGCGGAGATCGAGCGCCGCAGAGAGGTGGCCCGCAACGCTGATCCGCTGCGCAAACGAGACGAAGAATTGCGCCGCGAGCAGGTCCGGCTAGAAAAGAATATCGAGCGCTTGGTCACTGCGTATCAAGAAGAATTGGTGACGCTGCCGCAGTTGCGCCAACGGATGCCAGGGTTGCGCAAGCAGGCGCAGACAATCGAGTCGGAACTACATTCACTTGAGATGGCGGCCGTGGACGATGCGAAGTACTTACAACTGGCTGAGGGCCTGGCGACGTTTTGCAGCAAACTACGCGCGCGCGCCGAGACGCTGGAGGTGCGAGAGCGCCAACAAATCCTCCGCCTCGTGATGAAAGAAGTGCTGGTCGGCCACGATACTATCAGGCTGCGCCATTCGATTCCCGTTCCCCAATCTGGGCCAGGCGGTCCTGGATCCAATGGCTCAATGGCACCCACTTCTGGCCCTTTCGTAGCGGTGCCGAAACCCGATTACCTTTTGCGTACGGGGAGTACTTTCACCGCTGCTTTCCAACGTGTACTTACATTACACACTGGACTTGTGGTTTGAGCGGCGGTTCAAGCCAAAGTGCCGTGGAGAGGCCTATTACTTTCGCTTTGCGGACGACTTCCTGGTCTGCTTCCAATACCGCGAAGAGGCCTAGAACCAAGTAAGACGAAACTGTTGGAGTTCGGACGGTTCGCCGAAGAAAGCGCCCGACGCCGTGGCCGGAGGCCCGAGACGTTTGACTTTCTGGGCTTCACGCATTATTGCGGGCACACGAAAAAGGGCCGCTTCAAGGTGAAGCGGAAGACCTCGGGGAAGAAGTACCGGCAGAAGCTGAAAGAGGTGAAAGAATGGCTCCAGCAAGAGCGCAGCCGGATGAAGAAAGGCGAACTCTTGCGCCGGGCCAAACTGAAACTAGCAGGGCATCTGAACTACTACGCGATCACGGACAACTGGCAGATGTGCAGCACGTTCAGGACTCAGTTTACGCGGCTCCTGTACAAATGGCTGAACCGACAAAGCCAGGGCGCATGTCGGCCCTGAATGGGAGCTGAAGAGCCGGATGTTGGGAAAGCCACTTGTCCGGTTCTGTGAGGGACGAGGCGGCAACTGGACCAGGCGTCACCCGCCACGGTTTGGGGAGCACCTCGTCTACTCGACCGAACCAAGCAATGGAAGTTGGCCGTATCCTCACTTCTTTTCATAGTCCGTGAAACAAACCGTCAACTTCTTGTTTTCTTGATGAGGTTTTTTTGAGTAACCATCGATCCACGAAACGACACGAACCAAAGACACCTGATGTTCGATGATGAAGGCTATTTTTTTTCGGTGTCTTCATAGCTCATGATGAGGATCTCCTAAACCATCTCCAGGTAGTTTAGCGAAAGACCCGAGATAAGTCACAACATTGGCTTAATGACTAAACCTTGTCCCGTTGGAAGCGATAATATTTTTACACCCTTGCTTTCAGCGAAGCCGTTTAGCGCTCTTGTCTGTGGTTTGAATCCAAAATATGCGTAGTCATCGAACAACATAAACGCACCAGGCACCAAACGGGGCCAGAAGAACTCAGCGGCGGCCAACTCAGGAATGGCACAATTCATATCAAGGTGGACATAAGCCACTTGCTCTGCGTCTACCTGGCTAAGGGTTTCAGGAACAGCGCCCTTGATGATCCGCACCCGCTCCCATTCCGAGAAATTTGCTCTCACTGATTCAACATCGAGTTCGTATCCACCCTGGTCTAACACCTTCTTATTTATCTCAAGCCTCCCCAGAAGCTTTTCCTCGTCGTTAACAAAACGCTCATCAATGCCGCTGAATGTATCCAGCAAGTAAAACGTCTTATCCAGCGAATTCCAATCCAAAAACTCCATGATAGCGGAACTGTAGAAGCCCTTATTAACTCCGCACTCAACGAAGTCTCCAGGCAATTTGCCGGCGGAGTGGGCGACCCACAGCACAACGTGGACTCGCCAGTGAAACAGGGAATCGACGCCACAAGAGGCCTTTACTCCGCGCTGATAAGCTTTGATAAAGGTGGGGTCATCAATGAAGTCGTGATTGTGAATACTGACTAGACCATCTTGATTGTAGATATAGGAATGATCTCTTAAAAGGATAAACCCACATAGCTTGAATATGTCCTTAATAGATTGTGAAAAGGATTTCATCTATGGGCTCGAGTGACACATCGTTTTCGAGGCCGTGGGTGGGATTTTGTAGTTTTTGCACAAAGCCCTTACGCCATGCACGCGCTGTTGGCCCTGGCGACATCCAGGGAAAAACAGGCGGGGTGCCGTCGCGGACGCTCGACCTTGTCCACCTGCGCGGGAGCCAGATCAATGGCTGCAGCCTCTCGTTTACATGCATCGTGGCATTGGAAAGATTTAGGATCATTTAAGATCTAAAATTAGCACAAGGAGTTCTTCATGACTGAAGGTATCAGAACAATCATCTATCCCGTCAAAGACATTGCTCGGGCAAAGAGGCTCTACAGCAAGTTTTTGGGCATAGAGCCTTATCTTGATGAGAGCTTACTACGTTGGGTTTAAGGTTGGAGACCAGGATATAGGTTTAGATCCAAACGGCCACGCAAAAGGAATGACTGGGCCTGTAGGTTATCGGAACGTTAACGACATGAAGAAAAGTTTGCAACTACTTCTGGACGCTGGCGCACAAATGCAGCAGGACGTCAATGATGTTGGTGGGGGCAAGCTGATTGCATCTGTAAAGGACGCAGACGGTAACGTCATCGGGCTTATTCAGTTACCGAAATCATCGCATGCGAGCCTTTTTGAGTGCCTGAAGACTCGCAGTGTCAATGAAGTACCGTAACGCGGTAGCGTCGGGTTAACGATGCGATGGCGAGTTGCAGTGTCAATCGAATGTGCAGCGTTCACCCGACGTTACGGTACTTCATTGACACTACGAGTCGTGATGCCCAAGGTTGACCCGACGCTACCGCGTGACGGTACTGACTTCATTGACACTACGAGTCGTGATGCGCAACATCAGCCGTTGTTGATGGTCTAGAACAGAGGAGAAGACGATCATGAGAAAAAAGCTCGCGTGCGCATTCGTCGGCCTTATCGTGCTCGCACCATTGATTCCCACCGGGGTGCGTGGGAGCGGGCCACAAGGGAGCTTTTCCGGGCAGCGGATACGCTTTGCTCCAGGAGCGCACATCGCGACGGTGCGGGGACAGGTGTCGCGTTCTAAGGCGATACTCTACAAGGTCGGCGCGAAGAGCGGCCAGTCGATGACCGTGCGGCTCGAAGGCGACGCGAAGACTAGATTCGACCTATCTGGGCCGAAGGACGGAAGCGGGCAGTCGATGGTATCCGGCGAGACGTCCGGCACATTGCCGCAGGTGTGATTACAAGATCTTCGTCTTCACTGAGGACCGCGTGAATGCGCCTTTCACGATCACCGTCACCGTCGAGTAAGTGCTTACTTGAACTCGGGATAAGAAGCGACCCTAAAGGTCGCCTCTATCTCTGGTGGTTAGGCGCCGCCCGGCTGCGGAGGTCATCCGCCCAAGGCTTTGCGAATGCGCGTTAGGTGGTGCCAGCTGTGCCGTAGTGCATGGTCCTCAATGACGAACTGCGCGGTGACAGGCGCGCCAAAGCTCAGCGAGAAGGGCGCCGCCTGGTCCAACTCGTCATCCGTGAACGCGCGTACCGCGACGGCCGCCTCACGACTGTTCCGGCGTAAGAGTTCAAGCGCGGCGTCCTTCGTTACCCGCGCCTGGTCGTTTGAATGCTTGGCATTTAACCCGGCGACAACCTCCCACGTGACGTCCGTAACGGCCTTGCCGCTGGCGATTGTTCGCGCGAGATCAATCTCAATAGGGTAGACGCTGGCAACATGGTGCACGATGACGCCGACCGAACGGCCATCAGTACCCGACACCGGCATACGCCACTCCGCTTCCGAGATCCCTTCAGCAAAGGCAGCCAAGCCGGCAGCGCCTTCCTCGATGCGATCAGCAAGTAATTCAGCGCGACGCTCTCCTATTTTCTGAGTGACGCCTTTCTGTGGGACGGCCAGTAAACTCCTGCCGCGAGTGGCAATAACCTCAAGGTATTCCGCCTCGACCCTGGTGGTACCGTCCACGGCTTTGTTATGTGCGGACCACAGACTAACGAGTTCACTCCGCAGTTTCTCGCGCCCGTTCAAGTCGAGAGATGCGAACGCCCGTGACATTGGGCCGTAGTTCACACGGAAGAATTCCACTACCGCATCCGGTGGAAATGGATAGTCAAAGTGATAGACGTGACTGGCACACTTCAGATCGGCAATGCCTTCATGGAGACGATCGCGAACCGTTGCTTCATCCCCCCACAGCACCGGCGAGGGCATGCCGGATGGAGCGATATGCCTGGCAATCGCTTTAAACATCTGCCCGATGAACCCACCGGGTGTCCAATTCGCCATGGCAATCATTCCACCTGGCCGGCACACGCGGGTGAGTTCGGACGCGACCAGATCCGGGCGAGATGCGAACATCGCTCCGAACAAGCTGACGACTGTCTCAAACTGAGCATCTTCATACGGCAGCGATTCGGCATCTCCCTCTTCAAAGGTGACGTCAAGTTCCTCGGCGGCCGCGCGGACCCGGGCTTGCTCGAGCCAGTTAGTGGCAATGTCGCAACCAGTAACCTGTGCGCCTGCTCTTGCCGCGATCAGGGCAAGTTGCCCGGCGCCGCAACCGACGTCGAGCAGCCGGGTTCCCGGTGTGACTCCGAGCCGCTGGAAAAACTGCTCCGCGTCCTTCTCCATATAGCGTGAGAAAAGGTCGTAATCTCCGGTCATCCATGTCGTCTTCAGGCGAATTTTGAGTTCGTCAAATTCTTTGCTCGTCTGTGTCGCTCTCGCAATCGCATTCATGTTGGTGTTCTCCTTCTATTCAGTTGTCTTTGGATCTGCGCTCCTCGCGATCCAGTTCTAATGAATGTACGACCAGCAGTGTCTTGAATACTTGATTGATCGTCCAGTATGCTTGGCCCAGACACCCAATTCAGTGAGGCTATTAAGATGGACGTGCTTTCCGAGGTCTTGAGAGTTGTTAGGCTTGAGGGGGCGCTGTTCTTCAATGGGGAGTTTTCCGCTCCCTGGTGTCTCAGATCATCCGGATCAACCGGAATAGCTACCTATCTCTCTCCTGGAGCGGGCCACCTGATCCCTTATCACTACTTAACCGAGGGGCGCGCTTATGCGGGGCTGCCGGAAGGCAAGCGGGAGGAGTTGACCGCCGGCGACATCGTCATCTTCCCTCACGGAGATGCCCACCTGTTGGGCAACGGCTCACCCGAAAAACCCGTAGACTCTTTTCAGACGTTTGCGAAAAATCTAACCCAGGGACTCAAACTCGCCCGCTTTGGTGGCGGTGGCGAGATTACTAGATTCGTTTGCGGATTCATGGGCTGCGAGCCTCGGCTGAGTGAGGTCTTTCTGGCAGGCTTGCCGAAGATGCTAAAAGTGCATGTCGCTAACGAACCCTCAGGCCAATGGATCGAAAACTCAATTCGATTCTCGGTGGGCGATGGGAACGAATCGAATGCGGGCAGCGGCCTGGTGTTTGCCAAACTATCTGAAGTACTGTTCGTGGAGACCTTGCGGCGCTACATCAACGCGCTACCTCCCGACCAGATCGGCTGGCTCGCAGGCGCACGTGACCCCATCATCGGTCAATCTCTCGCTCTTCTGCACAAGGAGCCCGCTCATCCATGGACCGTTTCGAATCTGGCAAGGCGCATGGGTCTATCACGTACGCGGTTTGCTGAGCGCTTCCGCCATTTTCTGGGAGAGTCCCCGATAGCCTACTTGGCCCAATGGCGGTTGAAACTGGGGGCGGAGATCCTTCAGTCGACTGAAGACAGCGTCGCGGAGGTGGCTGCGGCGGTGGGCTATGGCTCAGAAGCGGCATTCAACCGCGCGTTCAAGCGGGAGTTTGATTGTCCTCCGGCGCAATTCCGTCGCAAGCGTAAGGCCCCACCGGCCCAGCACTCTCAAGAGAGCCTCCCGCACGGCTGATCGCATCACTATGAACTGCCCAATCCGGTAAGTTGCGAAAGCGACGCAACCTTTAGAACCAAAAGTCCTTCGGGACGAGCGATCCAAATCCTTCCATCTTTGTCTTCCACAGAATACGGGACCGGATCGGCGTTGCCTTGGGGATGAAGAGTGAAGTGAATCATCCTTCCGTCGGGCAAGCGCCGCACCAAACCCCAGTTCGTCCCAATCCACAAACTACCATCGGTGCCTTCGCCGAAATTCACACTGCTCAAACCTCCCGGATTTCCAGGCAGCTTTAGTTCGATCAATTGTGAAACCATGCGACCATCAACTTTTCGTATGAGATAGATACCCTCATTATCAGCGGACCATAGATTTCCCACGCTGTCTTCAAAGACTGGCAGTCTGTCTTTTGTCGGCTCGGCGTTGAGCGGAATCCGGGGATCACTCTTCCCTAACTGCTGCTGAATCGGCTCAAGGAGCGACACGTCACTTTTAGCGGTGAAACGATAGTCGCTACCGCGATTGAGGTTAATCCAATAAACATCATTGTGTGTTGGCAATAGGCTGTAGACAGCTGGATCCGCGTCATCGTTTCCGATGCGGTAGGTAATGAAGCGATAGCCATCAAAACGGATCAGTCCATCGCGCGAGCAAATCCAGATAAAGCCACGACGGTCGCGCACCAGATTGAACGATGCGCTGCTGCCCAGCCCGTCGGCGCTGGTAAAAATCTTTACGGGCAGGCGCTCAGCCGAAACAGGGTGAACGAAGGTCGCGAGCAAATAGAGAAAAGCGATGACGCCGTAGTGGATGCGGCCTGCTTTCATGGCGGTAACACTACAACAGGTGGGCAACTAAGGCGATGGCGTCGCGCGCTCTTTCCAGGGAGCAGGCTAATAACACCACGCAGCTGACATGCAATCGGCGAGTCGTTTGTCATCCACGTCACGTGCGCGTAGCTGATGCCTTAACTTCATAGTGGCACTCGCTGAAATCTCCTCAAATGGACGCTTCTTTGTAGGCTAGGTATGAACCATCCACCGACTACGGTCGGTGGGATTCAATAAGCCTCGCTGGTCTCATTTTTTAGGTTGAATGTGAAACAATCCACCAACAGCGGTTGGTGGTATTTTCAAAGTGCATCATCACCTTCATTTTGTTGTTCTTGACTCACGGGCTGTAAGGGGTAGTATGTGGTCTTTATTCTTTGGCGCTCCTTCCACCGCGACTCGACTGAAGGCGTGGGAGTCAAACTTAACTAACCAATTCGAATTATGTTTTCGCCCTCAGCGTATTGAAGGACCAGCACCGGGGAACAATCCTGAAACGGCATCCACTTGGTTGGGATATGCTCGGAGTAGGATTCATCGGCAGCGGATTCGTGACGCGCTTTCACATTCAATCGTGGGTCGGCGTGCGCGATGCTGACGTGCTCGGTGTGTACAGCCCAAACCGCGAGCATGCTGAAGCGACAGCCAATTTCGCCCGCGGGCTGCGCGTGGGTAACGCCCGGGCATTCAATTCGATTGAAGAGATGATTGCCGCGCCGGAGATAGACTGCCTCTGGCTTTGCGCGCCAAACCATTTGCGCTTGCAGCATATGCAGACCATCTGCGATACGGTCCAGTCCGGAAAAGGAAAACTGATTGGTGTTGCTTGCGAGAAGCCTCTAGCTCGCAATGTGGCTGAGGCGCGTCTGATGGTTAAGATGGTAGAGCGTTCCGGGTTGTTTCACGGTTATCTCGAAGATCAAATGTTTGCCCCGAGTGTCACACGCGGAAAGCAGATCATCTGGAGCAGAGCTGCCGCGCTCACCGGACGTCCGTATCTTGCGCGAGCGGCCGAAGAACACAGCGGGCCGCATTCACAGTGGTTCTGGCAAGGAGAGTTGCAAGGCGGCGGCGTGCTCAATGACATGATGTGCCACAGTGTCGAGGTTGCGCGATTCATGTTGACGCGGCCGGGCGCGCCGCGTTCGAGCATACGTCCGCTGAAGGTATCGGCACAGATCGCTAGTCTGAAATGGTCGCAACCTGAGTATGCGAAAGCTCTCCAGGAACGCATGGGCGCCGAGGTTGATTACCGAAACAAACCGTCGGAGGACTTTGCACGGGCTACGATCAATTATCTGGACGAAGAGCGGAACCCGCTGATAGTAGAAGTGACAACGTCCTGGAGTTACGTCGGCGCGGGTTTGCGATTGAGTCTGGAAGTGCTGGGGCCTGAGTATTCACTCTCCATGAACTCGCTGGACAGCGGCTTAAAGCTGTTTATGAGCCGGGAGGTGAAGGGCGAGGCAGGCGAGGACATGGTAGAAAAGCAGAATGCGGAGCAGGGCTTGATGCCTGTCCTTGGCAATGAAGCCGCTGAGTACGGCTACGAATCACAGAATCGCTACTTTGTTCAGTGCTTTCTTGATGGTAAGCAGCCGGAAGAGAGTTTTTACGATGGGCTCGAAGTAACGGAGCTGCTGATGACTGCTTATATGAGTGCCGAGCAGGAGCGAACGATCGAGTTCAGACCCGAAGGTCTCGATGCCTATGTTCCGCTAGTAGCTCAAGGCTTGTGGAAGGCACCGAACATTTCTCATTGATCGGTAGGCTTCGCATGCGATCTGTGAAGATCATTTTTTGTATCCTCAGCATTATGCTGCAACCAGTTTCTTCGCAGACGCCGGCGCAGAAGCGCATTGTGCTTGCCGCGAGCACGGTGCTCGATGGTAAGGGCCGTGTGCTGCGCAATACTCGTATCGTCATCGAGGGCTCGAAGATTGTCGCGCTCCAAACAAAAGCGGACCCGAACGCTGGGCCGGTGGATTACGACCTGCGTGGCCTGACGGTGTTGCCTGGCTGGATTGACGCGCACGTGCACATCACCTGGAGCTTCGGCCGAGATGGGAAGAATGCGGGCCCGGGAGGGACCACACAGGAGGCGGCGTATTCAGCGGCCTCGAATGCGTGGGTGACGCTGATGGCAGGCTTCACTACGGTGCAAAGCGTAGGCTCGCCCACCGACATCCCCTTGCGTGATGCGATCGCGAAAGGCACACTCCCTGGCCCACGCATCCTGACGGCAGTCGAGCCGCTGCTGGGGCGAGGTGAGCAGACCGGCACGCCGGATGAAATTCGCGCGTTCGTGCGGAAGCAGAAAGAAGCAAGCGCGGACCTGATCAAAATCTTTGCGTCGCAGAGCATTCGCCAGGGCGGTGGGATGACGCTTTCGCAGGAGCAATTGAACGCGGCTTGCGATGAAGCGAAGAAGCAGGGCCTGCGTACACTCGTGCACGCTTACAAAGATGCTGTCCGAGCTGCAACTCTTGCGGGCTGCACAGAGATCGAGCATGGCACCATGGCGACGGACGACGATCTGAAGTTGATGGCCCAGAAGGGTACCTATCTGGATCCGCAGGCCGGGCTGGTGATCGAGAACTATCTGCTGAACAAGGAAAAGTTTCTCGGCACTCCCGGCTACACCGAAGAGGGTTTTGCGGCGATGGAGAAGGTGCTGTCGCTGAACCACGACTTGGTCCAACGCGCGGTGAAAGTTCCGTCGCTGAAAATCGTTTTCGGCACGGACGCCCTGGCAGGCTCGCACGGGCGCAATGCAGAGGAGTTCATTGACCGTGTGCGCGATGGCCGAATGGACCCAATGGCGGCGATGGTCTCCGCCAACTCACTGGGTGCGCAAGCGCTCGGCCTGGCAAATCAGATCGGCTCGATCGCACCGGGTCTAGCAGCAGACATCATTGCGCTCGATGGCGATCCGTTGAAAGACATCACTGCCGTTCGGCGCGTGGTGTTTGTGATGAAGGGCGGGGTTGTTTATAACAACGCCGGAACTATCAGCAGATCTATTTCGCCGTTGCGCCGGCTACCGGGAAAACTTCGCCGATCATGTGTTGCAGCCGTTTCAAGCCGCCCATCACATCGGCACCAAGATCGATCCGAATGGCACGCCGACCACGCGTCGAGAGCGAACGAAAGTCGCCGAGCGCTTGCGCCTGCTTCAAGGTGCTAAAGCTATAAGTCTCGCCTGGAATCGGCACGTCGCGCGTGTCGGGTGCGGTGAGTTGCAGAAAGAGACCTGAGTCGGGGCCGCCTTTGTGTAACTGCCCGGTCGAGTGCAGGAAGCGCGGGCCGTAGCCTGTGGTGGTCGCGCACTTGGTCGCGTCGCGCAGGTGGATGCGGATCGCCTGGATCGCCTGCTCGTACGCCGGTG
>WNFZ01005593.1_pt1 | contig 16458 bp, 20 predicted proteins | sample 5400081 | NCBI WGS metagenome assembly WNFZ01 (sample SAMN13153365, study PRJNA577476) | soil metagenome | isolation source: 80 cm soil or saprolite under grassland replicate 1 | place: USA:California | collected 2016-06-15 | reverse complement strand
CCAAGTATTTGAGGAGAAAGAAGTGCAAGCAATAATTACAGGGAATGGTCATGGAATTTTTTGTTCTACCAGCCAATTATGCAACATGATTCGCACTTTGCTTTTGAAACTTTCCGCATTTTTGGCATCATCGCCAATTGTAAAATCATAGTTTGGCAAATTGAAAGACTCATCTTTCAATTTTACAATATTTATTTTATTTGCAACCTGGAAAAAATAATAATTGTCACGTACATCCTTCCCCAACTGAACTGTTAATTCTGCGCGTGAATAAGTAGCGTTAAACCCAATTCCGGCATCTTCTTGTTTTTCCTGAAAACCGATGGGAAGCAAAGTCGCCCTAAAAAACGAGCGGAGTTCTACATATACTGGGTCTGTCAGCCTCTCATCTACCGGCTTGTTGTAGTACTCTTTCGCTCTTAGATTTCCCCATAATAGCCCTGTTCCGATTAATAAAAGAACCACACCACCCAATATTTCCAGTAATTTGTCTGAAATAACACCTCTATAAACTACATAGACACCTACGACTATGTAAGCAATTATCCAGGCAATTGCATTGAATCCAATTTTCCATTCTCTTTTTTGCATTTTCGCCTCCTGCAAATTTGTCTTTACAGCCATCCCAGCTTTCGATTATTAATGAATAAACCCATCATTGGCAGCAAGATACGTTGGCAATAAGGCCGCTCATGAAGCATCTTATTGAAATCCACTTGCACAATCTAAAACCTACCATGCGCGAGGAGTTCCGTTGGCTTTACATCGCTGAGGCACTCCCTTTACTCCAACGCTGGGACTTCAATGGTGTGACTCATGACCAGTCTATAAGCAACAAAAACCCCACAGATGCGTGGGGTTGATTTTTACTTCCTCTTCAATTTGGGTTTTGGTTCTGCCACCTGTCTCTTTGGTGTACGTGGTTTGTAAACCGCTCTGATTTCATCTCGTGCAGGTCCAAGATAATCCGCAATATTGATTTCATCATTAATTCTGCATTTCGCGGGGTCCCAAATGATCATGGTCCGGCTTTGGTTGATCTCGAATTTCCTTCGATCTTCCATGGATGCGTTGTAGACAGTGGGAATCCACCACAACGGGATGGAGATCATGCGCTGATCGGTCAACTCCACGTACATGTATCTCTCATCGAACTTCACATCGTGAATATAAGCCTCTTTTGGAAACGTATATTCATCAATGGAATGTTGAACCTTGTATCGTTTCACCTGTGTTTTTTCATCCGTATGTTTTACGCTTGAAACCATGCCATTCCTCCAGCAGGTATTCCAAATCCTGTTCAATAATCCTTAACGCTTTGTTCAATTCATGAGTCCGTAAGGTCTTGCCCGCACGCATCACTTCCACCTTCGGCTCGAGCCAGATTTTTGCATCGTTGTGATCGTCCTGTGATCCTTTCCCTACATGGACGCTGGCGCGATTTTCGTGCAATGCGTCATAACAATGGAACCAAAATATCAAGTTGTCAGCTTAGAGGACTTTTGGACTCATCATAGGCCGTCATTATAGCAGGAAACATTTTTGCTCCTACGCTGGAACTTCGATGTGGTGGTGACGCGTGATCCACGAAATTCTCAAAGAGTGGAAGAAACAGGAAGTTCACTTCAAATGAGAAATTGTGTTATAATTCCAGAAATTCGGAAATTCCGTATTTCTGGAGAAAACTATGGCTACTCTACAAATTCGTGGGAAAGGGACAATCACCCTCCCTGCCAGTCTGCGCAAGAAATACAAACTTGAGGAAGGGGAAGTCTTAACGGTTATAGATCTTGGGGAAGGAACTATTTTACTTAAGCCCATGATCTCCCAGGTAAATAAACTATCCAATCAAATCGCTAAGAGACTCAAGGAAGAAAACGTCACTCTGGATGATTTGTTGGAGCAACTGGATAAAGAACGCAAAACATACTATCAAGAACACTACGCCAAAAAATAATCCGTGGGGAAAACATCGATGCCAAAATTCAACATCTTTCTCGACAGCAGCGCATTGATCGCTGGTGCAATTTCAGAATCGGGCGCCGCTCATATACTTCTCAATCTTGGAGAGAGTAAGGATATTGTGCTGACTGTCAGCGAATTAGTTATTCTGGAATCTGAGCGCTCCATGGCAAAAAAAGCACCAAGCAACTTGAATGACTTGAGAAATCTTATTAGGTCATCGAATCTCAGGATAGTTGATAATCCACCAAGAACAGAAGTGGAAGCAAATCTTTATCTCATCAATGATCCGAATGATGTTCCCATTCTGCTTGCCGCGATGAAAGCCAAAGTAGATTATCTCGCCACACATAAGCGCAAACATTTCTTGGATGATCCAAAAGTTGCGGAGCGATCAGGCTTAAGAATTGGTTCACCTGGCGATGTTCTTGCATGGTTGAGAGAGAATTTGTAACAGGTAAAGTAATGAACCACTTTATCGAAATCCGCACACTCAACATTAAACCTGGCAAACGCGAGGAATTCCATCAACTCTACATTGAAAAAGCACTTCCCCTGCTCAAGCAATGGAACTTTGACGTGGTGGCACATGGTCCATCCCTGCATGATGAGAATACGTATTATGTGATCCGCCGCTATGATAGTCTCGCCCAGCGCGAACAAATGGAAGATGTTTATTACGGCGGCGATGATTGGAGGCTGGGTCCACGTGAGGCGATGCTGGCATTGATCGAGAGTTATACAGATATCGTCCTTGCGCTGGATGAGGTCACGGTGCAGGGACTGCGCAGCTGAAACTACTCCACCGTCACCTTGATCCTAAATCCCAGCCTCCAAAGTTATTAATTTACTGCCGCGTGATTCCCCACACCAAATTAACCTGCAATTCATCATCGGGTGCTATCGTATCGAGTTGGAGAATAAAACAGATCCTGGTCTGACAGATGCCAAGCTGCATCTGCAACTGACCAGGACCTACAGCGTATATCTATTCAAGGCCGAAATCTGGGCTTTTCACGGCATACATTCATGAGCATTGCTATAAATTCCTTATACTCCCTCTTGGGCCAAGTCGCATTCTCGGGAGGCTGGCCCTACTTTCTTATTGCCATTCTGGTAGCAGTGGAAGGTCCTATTACCACGCTGGCTGGCGCGGTCGCAGCTTCGGCGGGATATTTGAATCCCGTTCTGGTGTTTGTGGCGGCTGCCATCGGCAATCTGACAGCGGATACGCTTTGGTATTCATTGGGCTATCTTGGGAAAATAGAATGGTTCACACGCTATGGTGGCTGGTTTGGCGTCAAGGAGAGTTCCGTCGCGCGTCTGCAAAAGGATATTCATGCCCACATCCATAAGGTTTTATTTGTGGCGAAATTGACGCTCGGCTTTGTCATTCCGACCCTGATCGCCGCCGGTCTGGCACGTGTCCCTTTTAAGCGCTGGTTTGGCGTGTTGTTTGCCGCGGAATGTATATGGACGGGTGGCCTTGTACTGGCTGGCTATTACTTCGGTTATTTGGCCCAGCGCATTGAAACCGATTTGCGTTATATCTCAGTGGCTGGTGTGGTGCTGATCGTCGGGCTCGCGATCTACTATTTGGCATCCCGCCGCCCAAACCTCGAAAAGGAATCATAAATGCGCCTCGTCCTCGTTTCACAAACATACTCATACGGGAACGGTCAGGCTAGTTTCACCATTCATTTGGCGGAAAGCCTTACACAACGCGGGCATCAAGTGATGGTCGTCACACCCTCAGAAACGATGAAGTCCTATGCCATATCTCAGAATGGAGTGCGGATTGAAAAAGTTCCGGCTGTGCATATGTCCATTTTGCATCCCACCATTTACATTACACCATCTCCGCGCCCACGCCTCGAGCAACTCTTTCGCGAATTTCAACCCGATGTCGTGCATATTCAGGATCATTACTTTCTATGCAATGCCGCAGTGGACGAAGCTCATCGTCGGAAGGTCCCCGTGATTGGCACCAATCATTTTTTGCCGGAAAACCTGTTACCCTTTTTCAGAAAATTTCCCGCCGTTCAACATCTCTTCGCCATTCCCTTATGGAAGATGATGCTAGCGGTCTTCAACAAACTGGACGTTGCTACGACGCCCTCCAAAACAGCCGCTCAGATTTTACGCGACCAAAAGATTCGAGTCCTGGTCCGCGCCATCTCCAACGGTGTGGATACCGACCGCTTCTGCGCTGATCGGGAAATTGATCGCCTCGGCATTCGCCGAAAATATAACCTCGCACTCGATCGGACTCTCTTCCTTTACATCGGGCGGCTCGACGGTGAAAAAAGATTGGATACATTAGTAGAGGCGGTCGCGCTTTTGCCGCGTGACGATTTCCAACTGGCAATTGGCGGAATCGGCCTGTATGAGCAGTCTCTTCGGAGACAGGTGCAAACTCTCGGCTTGGAAAGCCGCGTGGTCTTCATCGGTTTTGTCGAGCCCGAACATCTGCCATCTCTATATAACAGCGTGGATATTTTCGTCATGCCCAGTCCGGAGGAACTTCAAAGCATCGCAACGCTCGAAGCGATGGCTTGTGGCAAACCAATCCTCGCCGCAAATGGACGTGCACTGCCTGAACTGGTGGAGTCAGGAATCAACGGCTATCTCTTCCAGCCTAATCATCCAAAGGATGCCGCTCTCAAGATGAAGCAATTAATGGATGAACGTGAACAATGGTCAGCGATGGGACAGGCTAGTGTAGAGCGCAGTCAGCACCACAGTTTGAAAAATACCATCCTGCATTATGAAGAACAATATCGAATGACGACGGAAAAAATTCATATTCAACATAGAGCGGCGGTGATTTCAAAGAAAGTCTCGCGCAAAACCTTATAATCGTTTGCGTCTCATCTAACCCTCTTGTTTGTGAAAGGTTTTTTCAGGTTGTTTCGAATGTTATGATCCTATGACAACAGTGGTCACGTGAGCAAGTTCTTGCGCTGGATGATGTCAACGTGGAGGAATTGCACAGTTGAAATGATGCTCTACGTTTCTGCAATATCTTCACATTGTACCAATCCTGCATCTGTGATTAAATCTTTGTCATTATTGCAGCCTTTAAAGTTGGTCCGAGGATAGAACGATGAATGATCACCAGCCCCAAGTCGAGCAGATGTGGCACGACTGGTTCACAACCGATGCCTTCAAGGTGGAAAAGCAATTATTTCGCGTCTTTCGCTTTCTGCCGCATGCCCCGCGTTGTAAAATTTGTTATTCCCCCTTTAGTGGAATGGGTGGAGTAATGATGCGTTCGATTGGCAGAAAGCAATCCAGCCTCAATCCGCACTTTTGTAACGTGTGCGAGGATTTTGCAAAAAAATATCCTGGCGGCGCGGAAGTGGAAATGTCCATGCTGTTCGCAGACGTGCGCGGCTCCACAGCACTTTCAGAACAAATGACCGCCATCGAATTCCAAAAATTGATCAATCGGTTTTATGTTGGGACAACCAATGCAATTGCAGAGCAAGATGGTCTGGTGGAAAAGCTGGCGGGAGATGCCGTCGCGGCATTCTGGGGCGCAGGCTTCGCCGGGAAAGATTATGTGGCAAAGACGATACGCGCCGCTCAAAATGTCTCCCGGCTGATGCAAAAGCAGAATATCCCAGTGGGGATCGGAGTCCATGTGGGTGTGGCATATTTCGGTGCGATGGGGTCAACCGAGGGCTTGATTGATATTTCGGCAATCGGTGAGGAAGTGAACACTGCCGCGCGTCTGGCTTCAAAAGCCGCGGCAGGTGAGATCATCCTCAGTGAACCCGCGCTGGAACAGTCACATATTGACGGCAGCGGATTAGAGTCACGCAAGCTGGAGCTAAAAGGAATCAGCGAACAAGTTTCAGTCCGCGTGATGCGAGGTTGAGCAAGAAGAATTAATCAAAAAAAGACTCGAGTCACCCCAAATTTAATCGTGCAAGCGTTTAGCCACAAATTCACTGATTGACACAAATTAAGCCGACCTGCAGCAGGTCGGCTTTTGTTTGGCTCATCTCAGGACCACAAATTCGAAAATCCGTGGCTGGATCTTTAAATCAAGGAGGTGATATGTCTTATGTTTCAGGTGTTCATTGCTCTCACATTTTGTCTTTGATAACGTTTGAGTCCGTTCCAGCCGACAAGCATCTTCTGCTCTTCATCATACAGTCGCAGGGACAGCGATTTGAGGCTGGCACGTATGGTCAGCGGCGTTACATGGAATAAAGGATTTTCATAGTAGCACTTGGGCAGATTGTAGTTGGGGATCTTTGCGCTCAGATGATGGATGTGATGGAAACCGATGTTTCCACTGAACCATTGCAGGATGAGCGGCAGCTTGTAATAGGAACTGCCTTGCAGCCCAGCCTTCACAAATTCCCAGCCTTCATTGTTATCCCAGTAGGTTGGGTCAAAATTATGCTGGACGTAAAAAAGCCAGATCCCGATTGTAGTACTGAGCATAAGGATCGGTAGTTGGACCAGCACATATGTCTTCCAGCCGATCAGCAAGCACATGAGAGTGATTACAACGACCAGCGAAAAATTGGTCCACCAGACGCTGGCGATCTCACGTCTTCCCTTCGTAGGCGGAATCCGCTGGGTGATGACAAAGACCAATAATGGACCAACTCCCAGCAAGGCAAAGGGATTACGCATAATGCGATAGCCGGTCTTCTTCCACCACGTCGCAGCAAGATATTCCTTCACCGTCATCGTGTACACGTCGCCTGTGCCGCGTCGGTCGAGGTCACCAGCGGTGGCGTGATGAATGGCATGATCGTGCTTCCAGCGATAGTAGGGTGTAAAGTTTAAAAAGGCTGTGATCCTGCCGACGAGATCATTGGCTTTCTGCGATTTGAAGAACGATCCATGTCCGCAATCGTGGAAGATGATAAAGGTCCGCATCAGAAACCCCGCCGCGGGAATCGACAGCGCAAGCGTGATCCAGTACGAGATTTGAACGCTCCAGATCATCAAACCCCATAAAATGAAATACGGTATCAACGTATTTGCCATCTGCCAGAGACTACGTCCCAGATGGGGTTTTGCATATTTGGCAACGATCGGCTGCCAGCGAATGCGATCCGCTTCCTGTGACTCATTTGAATTTGTGTTCATGTTTTGCCTTCCGTTCTGTTGAATAAAATGTTTTATCCCCGCTTATGAGATGGTTACTTGAAAACCCGGAAGTTCGACGATACAAACGGGCTCATAGTACGATGGAGCAAGTATACGAGAATTGTCCGATTTCTGGATTAATATCAGGAAAGATTTTTTATACAACAATGATAGATTTGAACAAAATCGTCCAAAATTATCCAAAGACGGTATGTTCCTTGCTCCAGGCGGACTTTGATCGGTTGTACAATAAGCGCACACTACACAAAACGGGAGCGGCAAATGAATCAGGTCATGGATGTGTTAATGAAGCGCAAGTCGGTGCGGGCGTATGAAGAGCGGACGATCAGCCCAGAGGTACGGGCGGAGATTCTCAAAGCCACACTGCGCGCGCCGACCGCGGGGAATTTGATGTTGTATTCGATCCTGGATGTGACAGATCAATCGATGAAGGACAAACTGGCGGTCACATGCGACGACCAACCGTTCATCGCGCGTGCGCCGATGGTCTGGATGTTCCTGGCAGATTATCAACGCTGGTCCGATTACTTCCTTGCCTCAGGCGTGGAGGAACTCTGTCAAAAGAGAAACATATGTATGGAGAAGCCTGAGGAGGCTGATTTATTCCTCGCCTGCTGTGATGCGCTGATCGCCGCACAGAACGCGGTCATCGCGGCAGAGTCGTTCGGGATTGGTTCATGTTATATCGGCGATATCATGGAACGATATGAAACCCATAAAGAAATGCTCAGCCTACCGCAATTTGTGTTTCCAATTTGCATGCTGGTCTTTGGGTATCCTACCCAACAGCAACAGAATCAAGGGCACACACATCGCTTTGACGAGAAGTTCATCGTGTTCGAGAACAAATATCAACGATTGAATAAAGACCAATTCGATGAAATGTTCGCCGAACGTCAGAGCCGTTTGCCAATAGGCAAAGCGATGAAGGATATTAAAAATGTTGGTCAAGCCACATATCTGCGGAAATTCAGCGCAGACTTCTCCGTGGAAATGAGACGCTCCGTTCGTGAGATCATGAAGCAGTGGATGAAATAAAGTATTGTGGATAAAAGACGTATAATCTCGTCGGTTGAGGTGTTCTCTTAACATTAAAGGTGAGACATGAATTCAATAGAGAAGGAAGAACAGGTCAAGACATTGGAGGCGGCACGAGCGGGGAATGAAGAAGCCTTCGCACAATTGATCAAGCCACATCGACGCGAATTGCTGGTGCACTGTTATCGCATCCTTGGCTCGTTCGAAGATGCGGAAGACATGTTGCAGGAAACTCTGGTACGTGCCTGGAAACGACTCGACTCATTTGAAGAGCGCTCATCCTTGCGCGCTTGGTTATACAAGATCGCGACCAATGCTTCTCTGGATGCGCTCGACAGCCGCCGTGTGCGCGGACTCCCTAAAGAGTTGTATTCACGCGGCGATCCCACACAACCATTACCTGCGCCGGTTCAAGCGAACTGGGTGGAACCTCTTCCCGATGAATGGATCGATGATCAACCAGAGATATATCCCGAAGCGCGCTATGAGGTCCGTGAGAGCATCACGCTGGCATTTATCGCAGCGCTGCAAAAACTTCCGGGCAGGCAACGTGCCGTCGTTTTATTATGTGATGTAATGGGCTGGAGTTCAAATGAAGCCGCAGATATTTTGGATATGACACCTGCTGCGGTCAATAGCGCATTGCAGCGCGCCCGCGAATCTCTTAAGCAGACGGAACGTAAGTCCACACCTGCGAGTTTGAACGAGCAATTGTCCTCGTTGCTAGCGCGCTATGTCGCTGCGTGGGAAACTGCCGATTCCGCGGCGTTGATTGCAGTGCTGCGTGAAGATGTCGCGTTGACGATGCCGCCGCTTCCGGTCTGGTTCGGTGGTCATGCGGATGTAAAAACGTTCCTCGATGGATTCCTTTTCCGGGGCATAGATCCGTTCAAGGTCAAGCTGGAGTCGGTGCGCGCCAATGGCTCACCTGCATTCGCAACCTATCAAATGGATAAGGATAGCATCTACCGCGCCTCGGCAATCCACATCCTCACGATCGAAGATGGACTCATCTCTGAGATCAATGACTTCCTGACTTTTGATGGTCAGCTCTTTAACAAATTTGGATTGCCACTTATGGTTTGACCGATGAATCTGACAGAGTCTTCCCGTCTTATTAATTGAAAGACGTTGTTTTAGACCTATCAGACTCAAAAGGAGAGAACCATGAGTGACCAATTAACCCTGTATTTGCTTACAATTCGCGGCACGCTTAAACCATCCACGCTGGAGGAAGCGCGCAAAGTTCACAATATGACGGCGGGAAATCCCGATGGGGTCGCCGCGGCAAAATCGCTTGGTGATGTCAGCCATATGGTTTACATCCCTGTGCAGCATGATGAACACGACAAAGCCAAAGGCGCGGGCGAGTTCCTGATCATGGATCTGTGGACCAGCCCGGATGGATTGAATACTTTCTTCTCTGATCATCAAGTGCAGGAGGGTGGATCGATGATCTTCAGTGACCGCGACCCGATTTTGTGGGCACCAGCGCAAGGCTTCACAAGCTATCACATTCCTGCCCCGTTTGGTATGAACGACCGCTTTATCACAACGGCGCGCGCGACCGTCAAGTCGCTGGAGGAGGCGCGTGAACTGCACAATAAGGCAGTTGCCAAGACCACCAGCAAGGCTCGCAAGGCTGGCAATTTATCGCATGAGTCATACTTTCGCATGGCAGCTCCCGGCTCACCGGAAGCATTGGAATGGCTTGGTGTGGATGTGTGGATGCGACCCGATGAAATGATGAGCCTGTACGAAGACCCTGAATTCCTCGAAGGCTTTGATCATATGTTCACAGGAGAAGCTAACGTAGGCGTATGGACACATCCCAAAGGCGATTGGACTGAGTGGTAACAAAAAGGAGCGACCGAAATGGTCGCTTCTTTTGTATTCATACACAAAACGATAGAAAGCATGAATCTGCCCTTACACTAATGTGGGTTGATTAAATTCGTTGGCAAAATCATAATCACTATGTTTCCGATATGGCAGATAGATTCGGAAGCGCCATCACAACAATCTCATAATAGAAAGAGAATAACATGGAAACCACATTTCAGCCTTCACTACCCAGCTTCCTGAACAAAATCCCTGCGATTGAGGCCATCGAACTCTCCATACTTGGATTTGCCATTTGGTGCTTAGGCGTAAGCAATGCGCTCAAGGAGCCAGGAGTAAGTGTTTCCGATCAAATCCCATTCCTCATAGGATTGGAGTTGATCGCTTTGGGTTCATGGGCGATTTATAATGCCTTTATCCGCATTGCTCGCGTACTTCCTCCCAGATTGGATCTTAGGTTGCGACTTCTCGCAGCAGCATTGACAGGTACATATACCTTCTGGGCATGGATCATTTTGGATGTGAACCGTCTGCTTGTGTCCAAGCTGTTTTACCGCGGCCAAGCACCTATCGAATATGCCTGGAGTACACAATCCAAGCAAATACGCAAGATATGGGAGCAAGAACAAAAATCGGCCAGCGCCTGATAAATATTAAGTAAAGATCAAGGCTCACCTGTCTGGTGAGCTTTTTTGTTACGACCTACATGAAATGACCAGTTTACACAATCCTGCGAGGAAAATTGTTCATGCTACAATGAGCCTCATATTTACAGAGTGCCGCATAATTCTCTAAACTCAAGATGTGAATTTCAACCTACAAAAGCATTGGAAAAATTTAGTGGTTTATGAGACAAGCGGTAGAAGTGAGGCTTAACATGAAACACTTTGTTGAAATTCGCTCTTACAATTTGAAACCTGGCACGCGCCAGGAATTTCATCGTCTCTTTCTTGAAGCGGCAATGCCGTTGCTGAAACGCTGGGCTGTCGATGTGGTGGCATATGGTCCGTCATTGCATGATGAGAATTCATATTATTTAATGCGTCGCTTCGATAGTCTCGCCGACCGCGAAGCAAGTGAAGATTCCTTTTACGGCAGCGACGAATGGCGGCAAGGTCCGCGCCAGGCGATCCTTGCCTTAATTGAAAATTACACAGAAATTGTGCTCGATCTGGATGATGTCACTGTGCAGGGATTGCGTCAGGAGAGCCATTTGCAGTTCCAGGGGTCCATTGAAGCGCTTCATCGAGGATGGCAAAGTGTTGGTTGCTCTGCTTAAGGATTATCGCAGCGGTGTTTATCGCAGCGCCCTGTATGGGACTATTGCTGCCGCGGCGTTCGCGTTGATCTATGTTTTCAATCCTTTTGATCTCGTTCCAGATGTTCTGCCGTTCATCGGCGCGATCGATGACGCGTCGGTCGTCGCGGCATGTCTTATGCTGATCGAGCGCGATTTGCATAAATACCGCGATTGGAAAGTCAATCAGCCCAGCAGTAGTACTCAATGAGATAAATGTGTTGGGAGATAAGGAGAACGGAGATGGCGAGAAGAAAAAAGAAAAAACAAGTCTTCTGGTTTACGCATATCGCCAAATGGGCATCCCATACGTCAGGTCGGCCGTCTACTTTTATGGTTGCGCTCGGTATTATCGTAGTGTGGTTGCTCACCGGCCCCTTTTTCCATTTTAGCGATACCTGGCAATTGGTCATCAATACTAGTACCACTATCATCACATTTCTCATGGTCTTCCTCATCCAGAACACACAGAACCGGGACCAGGAGGCATTGCAGATCAAACTGGATGAAGTTCTTCGATCAATGGAAAACGCCCATACCGTGCTCCTCGATTTAGAGGAATTGGATGATGAAGAACTCGACGAGATTCGAAGGAACTACTTAAAACTAGCCGAAAAAGCCCGGGAGGATTTAAGACGAGGCAAGGATGACCGTGGCGTGCCTGAAGTGTAGAACGTGCTGTACTGTTATTTTGATGGTGGAGAGTACAAAAGAGGTGAAGGATGAATACGAAAGTATATATGACCACGGACGTAACATCCAGGTTAGGAAAAGCAATCGCCTTAGCATTGGCGAAGACAGGCGAAACAGTCATTATGGTGGCACGCGATGCGGATCGCGGTGCGCAGGTGGAGAAGGAAATATCAGCCGCCACACAAAATTCCAACTTGGATCTGCAGTTATGTGATTTGGCAAATCTTTCATCTGTGCGGAATCTGGGGACGATCCTTATGAATCGCTACGATAAGATCGATGTATTGATTAACAACGCTTCAGTTTATAAAAAGAACCGTGAAACAACAGTTGACGGTTATGAGAGGATGTTCGCCACCAATCACCTCGGTCCCTTTTTGCTGATAAATCTGCTCATTGACAAACTGCTTGCAAGCGGTTCTGCGCGTGTCATTAACATCACGGCGCCATCCACGACTCAGCTGAATTTTGATGACCTGCAAGGTGAAAAGAGTTTTAACTCGTTGAACGCGTTCGGCGCCTCAAAGATGGCAAACTTATTGTTCACCTATGAACTGGCGCGGCGTCTGGAGAATACTGGCGTGAGGGTCAATGCGCTGAATCCGGGACTAATGCGCACCTCTATGGTGAAGGAAGCCCCTGTTCTGATGCGGTTGATCAGCTGGCTATTCTCGTCCTCACCGGATCGCGCTGCGGAAGATGTAGTCAAACTGGCAACCGCCCAAGAGTTTGCAGATACTCATGGAAAATTTTTGCGTAAGGGAAAAGAAGTCGAGCCTGCCGAATATGCTCTCAATCCTGCGATCGGATTGAAATTATGGGAGATCAGTGAACAGTTTACAAAGGCATCAGAGCAGGGTCCGAACTATGATCCGACAGGGAGTATCGCCATGTACAACGACGATAATATCCCTGAGGGTCTGATCCGCCCCGAGGATGAACCAACACAAAAAGAGTAGATCTATGAATCCTTTTGTATCATAAAGGAGATTTGCACATGAAGATGGGAGTATTAGGTTCTGGAATGGTTGCGCAAGCCCTCAGTGCCCGGCTTGCAGAGCTGGGTCATGATGTAGTGATCGGAACGCGGGATATAGAGAAGTTGAAAGGATGGCAATCCTCGAATCGACGAGTAAACATTGGCTCCTTTGCTGAAACGGCTGCCCATGGGGAAATGGTTTTCAATGCAACGAATGGTGCGGCTTCGCTTCAAGAGTTGGCAATGGCAGAACCTGAAAACCTCACGGGCAAGATCCTTGTGGATGTTTCGAATCCGCTCGATTTTTCAAACGGCTTCCCACCGTCACTCACGGTATGCGGTACCGATTCCCTCGCTGAACAAATTCAGCGTGCACTGCCTTATACGAAAGTTGTGAAGACCCTCAACACAGTCACGGCGCGTATCATGGTCTATCCACAGGAAGTTGCGGGAGGCGATCATCATGTCTTTATCAGCGCAAATGATGCGGATGCAAAAGCACAAGTGACCGATCTATTAAGAGCGTTTGGCTGGATCAATATCTTTGATCTCGGCGATCTCTCCACCGCCCGCGGCACAGAAGCATATATGTTGCTCTGGGTAAGGCTGTTTGGAGCAATGAATACAGGAATGATCAATGTGAAAATCATGAAATAAAAAATCAGCCCGCAGAATTGCGGGCTGATTTTTTATTGTGCCTTTGTCAGAGCAAACTTTTCTTTCCCAATTCGATAGTTTCCATTTTGTTTGAGCACCTGCTCTACAACATCTTCGGGAACGTCCACAAATGTGAACTTGTCTTCGATGCGGATCTTTCCAATTGTATATCCTGGAATATTGGCATGAAAGGCAATCGTGCCCACGACGTCATTCGGGCGGATTCCTTGCACCTTGCCTTTGTTCAACTTCAAGCGGACCATGCCCTCCTCATGGGACGAATCGCCGCCACGTCGAGCAGGACGGTCGGCGCTACGCCGTGAGCTGCCTCCCCTTTCAGAACGTTCTCCCCGCCCAAACGACTCGCGTTTATCACCGCGCTCAAAGCCCCTTTCGGGTCGTTTGCGTTCATCTTTAACCTCGCTGATCTCTGCAATCGGACGTTGTTTTTCATCCGCGCGGGCAACCTTGATCGCTGCGGCTGCGATGTTCAATGGGTCATGCCCGGCTGCGATTAATTCCTGCACCATTTCGAGTTCGCGCTTATATCGTCCCCGACCCAACCAGATTTTCAAGGTTTCGACCACCTCTGCTTCGCGGTGCTTGACAATGTCGCTTGCAGAAGGCAATTCCATTTTCTTGATGGGCTGTTTGGTTAGCGCTTCCACTTCACGCAGACGGCGTTTCTCACGCGGCGAGACGAGCGTGATGGCAATGCCTGTTTTGCCAGCGCGGCCTGTGCGTCCAATGCGATGAATATAGACTTCCGCATCATCGGGCAGATGATAGTTGAAGACATGCGAAATATCTTCAATGTCCAATCCGCGCGCGGCAACATCCGTCGCGACTAAAACCTTTAGTTGATTCGCGCGAAACCGTCCGAGCACGCGTTCGCGCGCGTTCTGGTCAAGGTCGCCGTGAATGGCTTCAGCAGGGATGCCGCGCACGACGAGTTCATTTGCAAGGGTCGCCGTCTCGGCGCGGGTGCGGGCAAAGATCAGCGCGCTTTTGATCGGCTCTGTTTCGAATAGACGCGTCAGTGCGTTAGTCTTCTCATTTTCATGCACAAGATAATAGCGCTGTTCCGTCGAGGCGAGGGTCAGAGTCTCCCGTTTAATATTGACCGACTGAGGGTCGCGCATGAAGCGATTTGCGAGAGAGCGAATACGCGGAGGCACTGTAGCGGAAAATAAAGCGGTCTGCCTCTCAGGCGGTGTTTCCGCAAGGATCTTTTCCACCTCTTCGATGAAACCCATATTGAGCATTTCGTCTGCTTCATCGAGGACAACGGTCTTGATCTCGCTGAGGTTGAGGACTTTGCGCTCGAGCAGGTCATTCAAACGTCCGGGTGTGCCAACGACGATATCCACGCCACGCTTGAGGTTGCCAATCTGCGGACCATACGGCTGACCACCATAGACCGCCAGCACGCGTACGTTCATATGCTTGCCATATTCCGTCATTGAATCGGCAACCTGCAAGGCAAGTTCACGCGTCGGTGCCAGCACAAGCGCCTGCGGTTGTCTTTGTGGTTTGAAGTTTTGGAGAATGGGGAATGCGAAAGCAGCGGTCTTGCCCGTGCCGGTCTGCGCCTGTCCGATCACATCTGCTCCGCTGAGCATGATGGGGATTAGTGCGGTTTGAATGGGTGTTGGCGTGGAATAGCCAAGTTCAGTGATTGCCTGGATGATCTCATCACGCAGGTTGAGAGAAGTAAATTCGGTTGTCATCGGTTCCTTTTTAGTCGGCCAGTCCTCTCGTCACTTGTCAACCAGTCGAAGAGAATGTCTTTGACGAGTGACCAGGAGACTAGAGACTAGTAGACTGATACGGAATGTTTCGATGACTCCGTTAAACTTCTTTCTTGCCAATCAAAGCCTTTCTTTGCAGATCGGCTTGCCCAACAAAAAAGCCCGATTAACGTTCATCGGGCTGTGTTCAGAGTCTCAAAACAATTCCCAAAAAATGTGTGCTCTTTTTAAGAGCTAAAAAAGTGTACCATAGATTTAGTGAAATCTACAAAATTCAATTGGGTTTAAGAGTTGGAAAAGAACTTTGAGTTTCGAGCAAAACAGTCGTAGAATGGAGAAATTCGATATGCCTAAATCAACAACTGGAGCACGGAATGGATAATATTCAACCCGGGCAAATGCTTGGTCCTTATCGCATCATCAATCAAATTGGCAGGGGGGGAATGGCAAACGTTTATAAAGCCTATCAGCCATCCATGGATCGTTATGTAGCGATCAAAGTACTGCCGAGTCAGTTGGCGGAAAGCCAGGAGTTTGTGCAGCGTTTCCATCAGGAGGCGCGCATCATCGCTAACCTGGAACATCCGCATATCCTACCAGTTTTCGATTATGGGGAAAGTGAGGGCGTTGCATATTTTGTAATGCGCTATCTGGATGCCGGAACACTCCGGGACAGGATGGAAGCGGGTCGTCCACTTCCGATGAATGAAATTGATCGCATCTTTACGCAATTAGCGGACGCGTTGAGCTATGCACACGGTCGCGGGATTGTCCATCGCGATTTGAAACCTGCCAATGCACTTATTGATTCACAAGGCAATCTTTTCCTAACCGATTTTGGCATCGCCAAGATCCTGGAAAGCGCCTCCCCGCGTCTGACCCAGACGGATGCGATCATGGGAACACCTGCCTATATCAGCCCGGAACAAGCGCAGTCGCGACCTGTCGATCAGCGCTCCGATATTTATTCGCTTGGAATTATTCTCTATGAAATGGTGACCGGGCGCGTACCCTTTGTTGCTGATACGCCTCTGGCAGTCCTCTTCAAACATGTCACCGATCCGTTGCCGCTTCCCTCAGCCGTGAAATCGGACATTCCTGAA